>Ga0065711_1031177_pt1 | contig 30340 bp, 12 predicted proteins | sample Hoacrofraction12_FD_59098 | JGI IMG/M metagenome (GOLD analysis project Ga0065711, IMG submission 59098) | Hoatzin crop microbial communities from Cojedes, Venezuela - Epithelial fraction 12 v2 (version 2) | ecosystem: Host-associated > Birds > Digestive system > Esophagus > Crop | place...
TCTTCCCAAGGGGCCTGCCCCTCTTTCCACATTCCATGGACCTTTCTCTTCTGCCTGATCTCTGCTAGAAGCTCCTTGTTTAACCATGCAGGTCTCCTGCCTCCTTTGCTCGAGTACTTCTTGTACTTTGATTTGAATGCAATGAACTGAATTTTATAAGCAGGAAATTAACTATGAAGACTATTCACAGGTCACTTGCAGAAAAGCTTAGCATAAGGAGGTTGCCTGGGCTGCAACCTAATACTTGATAGTATTGCTTGTATTATATTGCATGAAATTATGTGAATAGCTTCAAAATACAGTTAGAAGGTTGGAGTTGCAGAAAGGTAATACGTCTGGATGACATCTTCAGTCATTGTTTGAGTACTGCTGGTATAAAGCACTCAAGTAGGCAACAAAATATGTGGTCATTTCCCTGAATAAAAGAAACTATCCTGGAAACAGTTAAAGCAATCAACAATAACTTAATTTTACTCTCAATCAGTGATAAATTTAGCCATTACCAGCTCTTGGGAGAGTTTCATAACTGCTAAAGCTACCGCTTGGCTGTTCTAACCTGTGTCAGCCTGACTCTCTTAAGCTTCTGCTCAGCACTCCCCACTGATTACCTTAGGCAGATCCTCACTTGCCTCAAGGCTTGCACAGATCCTACTCTGAAAACCCAAATTATTCCTACCTATAAAGGGCTAAGATGTCTAACTTGGGGCTGTTGACGACAAGGTGCTGGTCAAAATGCATGAATCCTAAACCACCTCCTTTGCTAAGCCTGAAACCGAAAGTCCTGTGATGCATCCAGCTGAAACAGCCGTGCCACCCTGTTTTCACCTGCAGGCTGTCACTGTATGGCTGGGTCAGCTGAGTACATCCTCTGAGCAATTCTCAGTTCACAGTCAGGTGGACTTCCACATGCTTTCACTACACCCCACAGTAGGTCAGTGTTTAGCAGATCTATATCTTACTCACTTTCCCTACTCTAAGCCTCAATTTATTTTAGTCTAAGGGTCTGGTCATGAGTTCTGAGAGGTTGAATAGACAAACCAAGAGATAGAGATAACAAAGGAGTAGTCATCTGTCTTCTGTAACAGAGTTCTGCAGAATAGGCACAGCAAAAATAAATCGCCCTTATGGAAAACAATGAGTGAGGCGGACATGAAGACCCTTCCTGTCAGCAGACTAAAACTTGTTTGTTAGGGGATTTAAAATTAGAAAATCTTAGTCAAACTGAGCTTCACTTCACATGAATATTCAAAGTGATAAACAAGATGTTGTGTTGTGCTGCCTTCAGACTGATGAAGCAGTAAGGTATTCAGTGAAGTAAGTCTTAGGATATCAAACAAACAATAAGGTACCTGAGAAAGCTACGGATCAGAGATTTGATTGTTGTCAGAGAATCTGTCTTTCAAGCTGCTTATCTGTGCTAAAAATTCGTTTGAACACTTCAGATTGCAAGTGCCCAATCTGCATAAAGTGGAAGTAATATGCTGACAAAGTCCTGTACAGGTAGCAATCAGCATCATCCTGGATGAGCTACAATATTGCTAAGATGTTTTAAGGAGGACCTGCCAGAGGCGCATTACAGTAATTAACCCTGATTGTCAGAATGCTGGGCAGGCCTGAGTCTCAGGAGCTGAAGCATTCAAAGAAATAAATAAAAGATTACTTGATGTACATCACTGCTTAGGGACTGTGAGGCTGAAATCAGCATCCTGAGTCCATAAAGATAATAGCTTGCTCACAATTGATGTGAATAAATGACAACAGGAACCTTTAAAGGTGATCTGCAAGGCAGAAAAAAAAGGGGGCTGTACCATTTTCACTTTGCAATGACTAAAGAAGGCTTGAAAGCTTCTTCCCCCAGCCCCTGCCTCCCCATTTCCCATCTTATCTGATCTGCTTTACAAGATGATTCGACAATAGACTAGAGGGAAAGTATAACTATGACCCCTCATTACACCAAAGAAGGAATACTGAATTAGGAAAGAAAAGGACTGTGTTTATTTTAATTAAAACTAAAGAACTATTTGAGGGGTTTTTATACATATTTTTGTTAGCAGCTACTTAATTCCAAACTTCTTTCTTAGAGGTTTTACTTCCATCTCTTTCAAGATTCAGTACTTCCAGTTCTACAATCAAATGCAGAAAAAACACCCGAAATCCATTTCTTTGGGTACTCCACTGACTTATCCCAGAAAATAAAACTAAACCTGATATTAGCAGTATGTTTAGTCAAAAAAAGTATATAAGAAGTGTGAAGCTGCCACTCTGTGTTGCCATACAGCAAAACAAGGAATTATGGTGACACAATGCCATTCTCTCTGCCATCTTTGAATCTGTAAATGCTGCAACATTAAAAGATGTGTGTTTAAGCTCTTAAATGAGATCTCATGTAAATAGCATCAATATCTGCCACATTAGCATGCAACAGTTGCTGCAGCAGCCTATTTAGCATGAGTAACTCAACAGAATTGAAAGAAACTTAGAGATCAAAAACATGCTGTAGAAAAAAAAAAGTACACTGCACATGAATGTATAGAAACCAAAAGGCTGGGTTTTTCTAGCAAATTACATTTTCATCTGGTATCTCAGAAATCAAGATTGGTTTGGGGGAACTCTTTTGTGACTAATGTTATTGCTCAGCAACGGCATTTACTGCCTGAGAAGTAGAAGGAATAATCAAAGCTGACCCAAACAGTATAAGCAGATATTCCACACGGGGGAAAAAATTTGCATGATTTATGATAGCCAAAGCATTCTTTAAATGTCCCGAAATAAGCATAGATAGGGAAACAGTCACAGATGGCCAAAAGATCAATCAGAAAATAACCCACAGGAAGCTTAGTGCCAAAAGTAATTGACATAGTCGTCAAATCAATTTCTGATGGTACATACACTTTTGCATTCAGTCTGCTTCCCCGTGCTGTAGATCATTTGGCATGTCATTCAAATCACCATTGCCCAGTATAAGCTTGTAACAGTTACAAGAGGTTCAGGTACTTTCTGGGGTTTACTTTCCACCCACCCACAAAGATGCCAGGTGAGGACCAAGTCATTGTTTCTGGTAACTGAGCATTTATATGATACTTACTTTTGAGATGTAGTATTTCCCCCAGATATTTTCCATTATGTGTACAGGAATATAGAGCCCTGGGACACTGTGGACCTTTGCACACGATGTTCCTGCATAATGATTACAGGAAGAAAAGAAGGGCACAAACCTGGTTGCCAATGTACTTTTCAGGCTAAGCCTTTAGGTCATTCATCAGAGCAATACCAGTAACTTCTTGCACAGTTCAAAGATTACTGCACAAAGCAACAATGGAGAGCATTTTCCAGAAAAAAAATCCTATTCTTTCAATATAACTAAAACACTTTTCAAATCATGAGAGATCTAAAAGTAAAAAAGGAGTATATTGCCATATCTGGCAGTATAAAGGAGAGAGAAGGGAATTCCACCTGGAGATACACCCACTGAGGAACTGAATCAGAATCTGAGTTTAATGCTTCTTTCAGGCAGTAGATTGCCAACTGAGTAGGAGCATATTTAGTTTGCTGGTGTGATAAGTAGAAATCACACATTAGTAATTTCCAGCTGCCTAACTGTCTGTAAAGTCCCTACCTGTTCACCATCCAGAATTTTAAAGTTGTTCAGAAACATAATAGTCAAAAAGTGTGCAAGGTATTGATGGATATTTAGGTCTGTTCAGCTGAGAAAATTACTCCTCTGCGTATTTCTATAGGTCTGAGTACAAAGCTATAACAGTTTTGCTGTGCTTGTGCAATAGAAGAAACATGCTGAGCGTGGTACGTCATTTGGAAATGTCTTGACGATTTGGGAATCTGATATGTTTTGCAATGAGTGGAAATGTTTTGCAATGAGTGGAAATTTCTGTCACTTTGGGGTAAATGGGAGTTTTTGGACTAAAGATTCCTGAGTGTCATGAATGCTTGCTGCTTGTTCTGGGAATGAAGTGTATGGAAGGTAAAGGCAGGTGCTCCTTCCAGAGGCATGTTAGGATGGGGAGAAACCTTCTGCATGAAAGAACATAGGAGGCAGCATTATTGACAACTAAATAGAGCAGAGCAAGAGGACAGTCTGTGCTAACCGAGATGATATTGCTCATCCCAATACATTTATAAAGACAGCGCAGAGGGTTGAGGTCCCTGGGTCCCACCACAGGCCCGAGCACACTCACTACATGTAATAAATCTGTGACCTCAAACCTCGGTCTCTACAGCTGCTTAACAGTTACCCACATCTGACTCAAAGGATAGAGCCAAGTATTTCCAGCTCTACAAGTATACGTTCCTGAACCCTGAGCTAAAGGAAAAATGTTGTTGTGTGTTGTGACAGTGAGGTTTTTAACCCCCTGAGATACATACGTATGTAAAAACATGTGTACATATACATGTATATAGGGTGCTACAGCCTTTGCATTCAGATCCACACATTTTTCTTCATAATTGTGAATGATACTTTTTCACAAGCCATTTAGGAAAGCAAAACTCAGTTCTAACACTAGAAACAAAATTAGGCCATGACTGTTAACTGACCTTCAGATATACCAGTTTGCACAAGTAAACAATTCTGGATTTTTTAATGAAAAGAAGATAAATGAAACTTTTCCAAAAAAAGATAAAGTGTTAAATTACTTTTCAAAGTGTATTTTAGAAAGAATTATTTCTTCTTAACCTGCTTATAATACAGAACACTGAAAAACTATCAGGGAATATGGCTGAGATTCAGAATGTCTGCTCCAAGTAGGGAAATCACATTGGTACTACGTAAGCCTCCAGGCGCTAGGGGTTCAAATGAAAAATGTTGATGCATAGAGAGACATGAGGTGGAAAGGGCTTCTCTACAGGGTGAATGGTGATGGATTCACGCACACAAAAAAGACTTTCATAGAAAATAGTGTATCATTTGGAAATGCCTAAAGGAAGAAAGAAAGAAGTATGTGAAAGGTGGGGTTTTTCTTTCTGAAATTCTGATCAATTATGAGGACAAGTAGATATGATGCATACAGGTCAAGAAATAATGAGGTAACTAATGTATAGTTCTGGTCTATATTGCATTTTTGTGATTTCTCTTATATTAACGTAGCTGAGGAGACCCTTCAATTCAGATACTCCTGGTGCAGCAGCTTAAAACAGTTACTTCAGAGCTACCACTGTCTATCATTATGTCTGTATAGTTGCCCTGATGCAGTAAATAAAAGTAAAAAAAATTCTCATGAAAAATTGGACGGCATGGTTTCTTTGCTAGGTTTAGTGAAGGAGCTAACACCCTCCTCTATAACCAGTAATAAATAGTAATACAACATTTTGCTGTTATTTTAAAAAATTGTGCAAAATGCAGGTAAAACACTACAGACTTGATTTTGCATTTATTAAACAACAAAAAATGTAATTATATTGCACTCCCTCAAGGAATATATTCTTTTATTTAGCCCCTTTTCTTCAAAAACGAGCAGAACTCAGTGGTCTTCCATGGACTGCAGCAGTATTCAGGAAATCACTGCAATTCCTGGATTTTTTTCAGAGGGGACTATGCTTCTTATTAATAAGCAACTTCAGCTATGGTTGGACCACTGTGCTTGTCTCTTTGTCCTCTGTTATTTCAGGAAATATCCAACTTGCCCAAATTTTTCTGTGGAAATATGGGCTCTAAAGTGAAGGTAGCGTCTGTGTTTCGCTTAGATCCTCTTTTACAGCCTGCTGCTTTGCAAATCCTTGCATCACTCTGCTAGCACAGGACTACGCAAGCTTCCTCTTGTTCAACTTTTGCTGCTGATCAAGTAAGTAAGTCCCTTTCTTGTCCTTTAAACCAGATACTTACAGGAATATACCTGTATTTTGCATTCTTGTAGAAGATAATTTTGATCTTATTCATTCTTCTACCTGCATATTCTTCTTGGAATGAAGGGGGACACCCCTTCCCCCTGTCACCCTTGATATGAGGTAATAAAAGGACAGCAGAAAAATTTTCAGTTCCTATTGCTGCACACAATTTCTTTGTACTCTCAAATTCTGCCCCTGTCATACTGTCAGTAGATGGTGGTTAGCAAGTCTTGCAATTCAAAGCAGAGGTCTGTGCCTTTGAAATGGTATTGGAATAGAAAGCCAAAAAAATCTTTACCTAAATAACGATGAGGATTGCTGACCTGTTGGTAATGAAGTATTACTTCTAAAACTATCTGGAAAGATATTCATTGACCTCATTGTGTGTTTGCTGTGGCCTGAGGAATATCCAGGTAAGTTTTGATGCTAACACATTTTAAATAAAAAACTACAATGTCAATCAATGCATCATTTCAAGGCATGCAAACTATTGGAACCCAGGTGCCCCTTTTAGCACTACTTTGCAGCTTCTGCAGTATCATAGAAATGGTCCAATGAGTGGAGTTTGAAAATAATAGATAATTTAAAAAGTCTTAAAAAAAAATCATGTAATTAGTTTTAATTTCTCCTACTTGCACCTGATAAATGAACATATTAAACTGTGAAGACTCAGGAGCTTCCAAAAGCCTTTGATGTGTATTAGAATAATCTAATAATTAACCTCAGGATTCACCAGCATGATGCATAGAGGTGAAGTGAAACAGTGCTTATGATGAAGGGAATTCCAGATCTGCCAGCCCCAAGGTACCAGCCTAGATTCATTCTCCTCTGCTTTGCCATGGAGAGCTCTGAGCTCCCCTTGATCTACGTTTTGTTGCATTTTATTCTTGGTGAGAAGTCATTTTTCAGGGCAGATTTTTTTTAAACAGCTAGGTGCATCCTGTTGAAAAAAACTTTATTGAGAAATAATACTTGGCTTACATAATACGTATGTAAAAAGAAGCTATATTTTCTCTCTGGACTACTTTGTCAGTCCCTGATATTAGAGACAATTGTGCATCGCAGAGTAGCTATTAAATTCTTTCTGTCGATGTGGTTACCTGACCTAAAGCGTGAGCCCTCGGTTTAAAGTGAGAAAACCTATGCACAACTTGCTCTGCTCCTTTGGCTAATACGGCATGGATACTAGTGTTACCCCTGTTCTAGAGAAGGACAGTACTTCAGCTCCTATGAGTACCATTGAAGAAGTGCCTGTTTTGTGTTAATAAATTACTCCCCTTGCCTTTAACTGCAAGCATAACTGTTCATAATAATATAACTCCGTATTTGTACCAGGGCCAGAAGTGGTCACTGATTTTATGTACTCAGATTAAGTAAGTACTTTCATCCTGATTTTGTAATGTACTCAAAAGCTTTGATGCCAATTGGAGTGAATAGTAACTGAGGGCATCAGCAGCTCCCTGAAAATGAACACTCAAAACCTGGAATTGATTAAGGAGTGGACATTTAAAACACCTGGGCAGCAGTTTCTGTTGTCTGTGAGTCTCTGAGTGCTTTTATAATATGCTGTGGGAGCCAAGGTAGTCTCAGACTCACTTGAAGAGGGCCACAACAACGATTGACCAGCCAGGGTCACTGTATCGCTTTCATTCACAATACAATTCAGGAGGTAGAGGGGTTGACTACAGGTTTGTGCAGCAGCGATAGTAAGAAAATAAATTACACAAGGTAATGCTTTAATCTGCTGCTTAAAGACTACCCCTTTATAAGCGTACCATCTCTTGCAGCTGCATAGGCATTTCCAGAGCCCCCTCTAGAGTAAATCAAAAGACACACTAGAATGACATACAGCGATACCACTCAGTGTGTTTCCACTTTCACAGATTGCAATTAACTCTTCAGAGGGATGTCTAGCAGAAATTAGATCTGGAAAGGATTGCTTTTGCTGAACCAAGGAATGACTGACCAAGGAGGGAAAACCTTTTGGGATGTCCTAATCCTGCCCCTTACCCCTGAACACCAAGTATTAATTTCTCAATATTAACAGAGCTCTTGTTCGACCCATAGTTAAATGTTGTATTAGGAAAGGAGCAGCATATGTAGCAGTGTATCGTGCTCTGATCCTGTCTTCTTAGTCAAGGATTCACCAGCAGTGACCAACTCTTTAATCTGCAAACAGCTCATGAATTTCATTGTGCCTTGAACTGAGGGTAGAAGCCTCACAGAAGCCCTAGAAAGTTCTTCTCAGGAAAGAGGAAAGCTGCGCTCGCTCTTGGATGGGCTACATTAAGTATATCTTCATTGTACACCCACTGCCTCTCAGTGTACTTCCAGATTCACGTCTTCCAGTTCACTGACACACCAAATTAATCCTTAATTTTTTCCAACACACATAGTTTTCAGCGCATTTATGTCTTTTGAAAGTAATGCAATTTATCCAGGCTAAAGGTAATACATTCCTTCTGCTGAGGTAAAGTAGAAGATTTACTCAAAATAACACTTGTAGTAGGGCAACCTGAGATGCAACTGCCTGTATGAAATTTCCTTCCATCAGTAAGGATACCAAACCGAGTCATACTGAAATTGAAGTTATAATTTATTTATTCTTGTCAAAGGAGCTTCCTTTCTTTTTAGTACTTGAATGCAGTGAAAAGCCTGGGAAGACCTGTGGTTAATAACGGTTTGTGGTCAACCTTAGGAGTGCACTTCAAGCAGGGATATCTGCTTTTGACCATGTTCTGTCAAATATTGTTGTTGGTGATGTGGTGATGGAGCAGGGAGAGCACCTGTATTGCTTAAGAAGAGGTGCAGCATTTGGAAGACTGTATAGGATTCCAAAGCAAGGTGAGCATCTTTGGTTTGAAAGCAGCAAAATGGAGATTTGCAAGGGACTAGTGAAGCCTGGGAACTTCGGACTGAGGATTTAAAGTGGGCCAGGTAGCAACAGGGCAGAAAATGTACTGAAACTTTACAATATGCCACAAATGTGCATGAGGCTGCTGCAAAGTACAAATCTCATTCTGGGATGTTTTTAAGAGAGCTGTTGGATGTAAGACAGAGGAATGAAATTATTCTGCTCTACTTGCCACTGGAGAAGCCTCAGTGGAAGTACTGTATCCAATCTGGGGCATTGCACTTAAAGAAAGCAACAGAATGATCTAACACATGTGGCCAAGGAGGAAAGGCTGAATGAACTAGCCTTATTTCATTTAGTAAAAAGGAAGCAAAGAAAGAAGGGTGACAATGACATCAAAATTTGTATAAGTTTCTTACAAAAAGAAGGTGCTAGGTTATCCCCTGAGACCGAGAGGGGAAGGGCCAAAAGGAACCAACGTGCTTTGCAACAAAGGAGATTTAAATTACATGTAAGGGAGAAAAATCTAGTCACAAGATTTCTGAAAGTATGATGACTAGATGCAAGCCAAGTTAAAATTAGTGAAGATTTTTAAGTTTAGGCTTAGGTATAACTGACCCTTGCTCTCTGAAGATGACCTCTTGAGGTCCCTTCCGACACCTGGAAATTTCAAAAGGGTGAATTCCACCCTCCTCCTTCACTGTGCAAAGGTGTAGAGTGGGGGTTTGGAGGTGGTGCTGGGATGGCAAGTAAATACAGTCATTTAATCTTAAAACTAATTAAGCTGACAAGAAATTTTGAACCCAGGTCAGCAAATGCTGCAAGATTAGGAGCTAAAAGAGATCTATAATCCATATGCTTAGAATCTGAGAGTTCAAATTCCTCTTGGTTGGCTAACATCCATCTGAAACACTATTTAGAAATATCTCCTGGTGCTGTGATGTTTCCTTTACTGTTCTAATTGGAAAAAACCACCAGTGTCAGTTCTCTGTGAGAGGATCAGGGCAGATTACTTGCACTAACTTTCAGACTGTGGGCTGAGACTGATTTTTTTCTTTTTTTTCCTTCCAAAAAGTACTAATAAATTTATTGGGTTTGAAAGTTTTGCCTTAATATGAAATCATATTGTCATACAAAGATGTATCAAATCAGACCAAAAAAGCCAGCTAAAATTTGCAGTATGACTTGGTATAGTAGGGATCTTCCACAAAAACATCTTTGCCTTTCAATAAGCCACAGGACCAAGTGAACAAGAAAAGACAAACCTGAAAATGTTTCCCCTCTAGCTATCCAGCAAACAAATATGGAATCTCTGAATCAGCATATTAAAGCCCTTTTTCAATTAACACATACCAATTATCAGGAAGACCTGGAAAGTGTTATGTAGGATTATTCTGGAAATTGCTGTCTGAGGCTACCCTAATCTGGATATGACTGGCTTTGTATAGGGATGTGTAAGTCACTGTCAATTTTCATCAAGTTGGCCCAAGCCTGTTTATCCTCATTCTGTATGTGATGACACGCATTGCAGCCTAGGTGAAAATGTCCCGTCCACCTCCTAGAAAAGCTTAATAATTTATTTGTAGCCCATTTCATTCCAGACTAGTGCACACCACCCATTCTCTGTGCCGCACAGCCGGCTCTTAAAGCAGTAGTACTGTGTGCTACAAACAGCTTTGCTATTCTCCCGTTTTTCACTATATTGATATGTAGCCAGTGTGTGCTGTTAACATTTTCAGAACAAAACAGAATGAAGAATTGATAGTGAGGATGTTTGGGAGAAATGTCATGACCTTGATTACAATGGGTGCAGTTCAGCAACTGAACTGCAAAAGCAATTTCACCCCAGTACCACCAAGGTACGGATTAAGAAGAAACAAGTTACCCACTATACAACTTTCATATATGGTGTTAGGGCTGTGAAACTAGTGGCAGCTCTTTGTCTTCTTTCTCTTTCGTTGTGCTGAGCCCCTTTTATGTGTGATAATGCATTTGGCAAAGGAAAACTATGTTTCCCCTTCTTCTCCCTCTTAAGGAGTTTGCGGCTCTGTTTTACCAAACCAGTAGGTTGCTGCACTCCACGGAGAAATGGCTCATGTTGCATTGAAATCATGGTGGGCTGAAAGAGGGGAAGTCACATAGCTTCACTCCTCAGGCTTTCCGTTGCTTGCTTGCTTGCTTTTCTACCTGAGCAGTCAGTCCTATATTCAGCTTCAGGCTGTAATCATCAGCTCCACATCCAGACCTTTAAGTTCTCGGGTGCAGCCGGTCCGTGATTTAGCAGTTGAGGCCACAGTAGCTCTGCGGGATCAGGTCCCTTGACACTGTAGTGGCAGCTGTCCTGTCTGCAGCGAGCTGCTGTGCTGCAAGGGGATACCATCACATGTCTGTTGCATTGACACCTCCTTAAGTCTGATTTACTTCTGTCTTTATTCCCACCACCATTTTTAAAGCATATTGTAATTTGACTCTGGAAAGTACCACTCTTGCTCTCTGAGCACTGCTGGAGACCCAGAATTCAGAAGCAGGTGAGCACTTCCAAGCTAGGCAAGATTGTTTGGGACTGAAAAATGACCTACAGGGCTGCACGTACAGTCTCGCACCCAAACTTCCCCCTTGCATCAAAGTACTGAATGAAGAAAAAATTAAACTGACAGTTTTGATGATTAGAGGGGCTATCCAGAGCTGGATAACTTTACAACTATGCAGGCAGAGGGAGGGTTTGACACATTCAGTTTCCCATCCTCTGCCTCAGCTTCTTTGCTCTAAGCTGCACTTACCCAGATGGTATGAGCATTTTCCCTTCACCACCTCCCTCCTGTTTCAGAAGCCTTCAGTCGTGGCAGTGTCCAGGTTCTACCTTTCTATTGCACACTGTGATTTTTAGGGCTTTAGTCCTCTGCACTAAAGGACTTGAAATTCTGTAGTCTGCCTGGAAGGGTTTAGTGGCTTGGGACTGCTAGGAAAATGTGAATGTTTTTACAGACCTTAGATTTTGCCTGAGATTTATGAGACTGGACTAGATGGCCATTTCTAGAATCCACGGGATTGCTCCTCACCACCTCCTCCCCCTCCTCTTGGTGTTTTGGTAACTTAATTGTTATCAAAACTGTACATTTTTATGCTGATGTCTGGAATGATCATTGGTGTCTTCTATAATGCCAGGTTAGTGAGCAAGAAAAATGCATGTGCCATAACAGGGCAATAGGTCCTAACATTCAAAGAAACCAGGTAATCTTTTTTTCCCATGAACTGGACTGTTCTTTCAGACCCAGGCCCAGGCTATGTTTTTACTGACAAAAGAAACAGGGCCAGGGCATTTTCCCTCCCCTGAGTAGCCAGGCAAAACCCACACCTTTATAACTATATTTTCTTATCCCCTAAAACAGCCTCATATTGTCCCCTGGGAATGATCTCTGACCCATACTAACTCCCAGCTGTACCTGGGGGGGCATTGCTTGTGAGAGAACCAGTTGGCCCAGACCAAAACAGCAGCAGGAGCCGTGCCAGTGACCTGACCGTATGGGCAGCCACGTGTCAGGCTTGGGGCTGTGCTTTGTGTCTGTCTGCACTATCAGTACAGATGCAGCCTCAGGGAACTACCATCCCGACGTATGCACACATCAGGAAGCCAGCAAGAGACGGAAACCCACGGATCCTGAGGAAAGGTTGCACGTCTACCTGAACGTGAAGACACACATCTGCCACGGAGCCAGTATGAAGAAAGGTAGCAATATCCATAGAGAGGCATGGGCACAAGCTTTGCTAGCAGCCCAAGGAGACACAGAGGGACCTCGGCAACCATATGTTCTGATTTGTATTTTGTAGAGCCAGTGCTGTTGCACTCTCAGTGCTTTTTGTACCTAAACCAGTCTCAACGACCTAGCAGAATTGTACTAGCTCATGCTCTAAATGAGCCCCCATTTTGCTGCACAGACAGCACAAATGCTGGATTGCCTACAGTGCAAGCAGGAGATGCCTCATAAGCACATATTGGCTCAAACCAGAGGTCCCTTTAGCCCATTTCTCGGTTTCTCACAGTGGCCCATAGCAGATGCTCAGGGAGTAGCAGGGCATGCATCGTATATCCCAAAGACTGCAGCTGAGCAAATCTGGGGCAAGGAAGACTTGAATGAAAAAGTGTGTTTATCATTTTTAGAGTTTGGGTTTCGTCCATGTGCTCTGGCAAAGGGAGAGTTTTCTGTTTACATGCATAGCATCACTCCTGCCATAAAAGTAAATGACTCTGGCTGGTTGCAATGCAATAGCAGAAATGATACCATTCAAAGCAAAATGTGTTGTATATTCCTCCACAGTTCTACCCCTCTACACATGCATGACATAGCCCAGCTCCACACTAAAGCCAGCTGAAGCAAAACAGAGGCCTTGTTTTTTGGTTTTTTTTGGTGGCAAGCTCTATAACAGGACTCAGCTCTTGTGACACCTGTGAGTTTGGCAGTCACCTAGGGGACTGACATCTACAAAGTCATAAATGGTCCAGGTTAGGCTGGTTGAGAATCATCTTCCTCCAGCATCCTTTTCCTTCAGCACAACCTCGATAAGGAGCACTCCGTGGACATAGTTCTTTCTTTGTTTTGGCACCAGGCTCCACACATCTCTGCAGGGCCCTGGAAAGACTTTCATCCCTTGGCTCCCCTGCAGGAGCCCTGTGAGCCAGCCCTGCTACCACCCCACTGTCCCCAGTTTACTCGTTGTTCTGGGGAGCTGATGGCAGATGTCCCATAGTGCATGCAAGAGTGCACCTGAGAGGGTCCATCCACTCTGCAATATTCTGTTCTTTCTAAGAAATCAGGAGAAAACAGCGCAAGACAATGGGGTTTGCCTGAACCTACAGGAATTTCTACTGCTAATGCCTGAGCCCAGCTCCTGGAAGCATGTGTAACTAACAAAGGAGAAAGCAAGCAAGAAAGTGAGTGAAGAGAACAAGACGTAGGAAGGTGATAATGAAATAGATCAATTTCCTAGAACCTCATGACAACAGCATGAGGTTTACACAGCTAAGCAGGACCTTTGAGGATCTTCCTGTAACATCTCAGCCCTCCAAAAGACTCCCAGCAATTTAATAGGTTTTGCTCTTTGTCTCACTTTTCCTCTCCTTTCCAAATCAGTGATCCTCCAGCTTTGCCAATAACATGATAAAAGACAGCCACAACCCATGCAGAAATAGCTCCTGCCCGTACATGTATATGAGAAGAGTATTTTCATCTTGGGTGTTTCTGCCTTGGTTGCTCACTGGAAGATCTGTATTAAAACTGCACATTTCTGAGCTTTATCTCAGTTAAGACTTCAGTAAGCGGAATGCTGCGAACCTTCAAAAACACCAGGGTTTTGAAGCTGTCTCTGCACCTAGCTGATAGTTTCACTGTTCCCCAACATTCCCACAGCCCACATCGTATACATAGCCAGTATTAATTGCTTCATTATAATAAGACAGGCAAAGCTAGTTTTGACGAAAACAGCAGAAATTACAGAAGGTAGCGTTACAGCCTGCCAGCTGCAGCCCTCTACTTTAGCCTCTCAGAGTCCCCCCCAGCTGAGAGGGTGGCCAGGCTTCTGCTGAAGGCTTTCAAGCCCCAAGCGTGCACCACATCATTTTGCCCAGACTTAAAGCAAGGAGCCATAAGCACCTGCCTGTCCCCATTGCCATTCAAAACAGGACAGTTTGACACAGCCATGCTGCTGATGCTTTTGTGTCAGAAGGGTCATCTCCTGTGCGTGCCCTATAGCCCGTCGTATGCATGCAACTGCCAGCCCTGAGCACGGGTGGGATGCGGGGAGGGACGGACTCCTGTGTGCCCTACAGCATGAAGTTGTGATGCCTGCAGTCCTTTCGCACCATCCCCTGCCGGGCTCAGGCTTCCTTCTCCGAGGCAAGTGTATGTCCTGGAAGAAGAAGGGGATGGACACCTGATTAACATCAGTGCTGGGCTAGGAGTGCCCTTCTGAACGCTGTTAGCATCAGTCGGCAAGGTTTGCCTCCCTACAGCCAGCACCTCTGCGCTCAGCCGAGCCCTTAGCTCCGGTTGTCTTTGGTCTTCCCCATCCCCTGTGCTGTTTATTCTCTCAGCTGCATTGTCATTTTTGTTTCCATGCCTCTCCCCGTTTCTTTTTCCTTTGGGACTTCTCTTTGCCTCTGCCCTTCAAGTTTCCTGTCTCCCCTCCAAGCCGACACTTCCGACAGCAGGAATTTCGAGATATGGCATGCTCATACATTTTGTATTAACTCTAGGAGCTCTTAAGCCTTCTGACTTCATGGGGTTACACAAACTAGAAACTGCTGTAGCCCAGGAATGCACCTGGAAGTAAGAGAAATGCAAGGGGGGGAAATCAAATGCTTAGCAACAGGAATGCCACACTTTTGAACAATTAACTAGCTATTCATTCAATCTGAAAGGGTTATTGCATTAAGAAACACATTAGAAATTGGGGGGAAAAAAGCACTTGCTGGCTAAAGGCTGAGGATAAACCCAACATTTTTTTATTGCTGCCTAGGGAAAAGAAAAACCTTAATTACAATACTTGTCTTTGAATAATATTTCAGTCATAACAGCACATTTCTCAGATTGTGCATGATAAGTGCATTAATATTTATTCATTTTCTATGACCTTTAGATAATTCCTAAGGGTCCTATTTTGCTAACATTGATGGTTGCTCACTTTTAATGTTCCTTCCGTACACTAGTCCAAATCTTGATCACCATATATCAGCATCCTTCTTGTCTTTGGAAGCCTGTTCTCGTGAATGGAGTGAATGAAATTTGGAGATGACTTTGCTCTCAAGCCTTCAAGCTGACCTTTAGGGACAGAGAACTTCTTCCATGATAAATCCTGTTGGACCACAGGCTGAGGGCAGAGACCTGTTCCTGTTGAAACTGGTGGGACTGGGAAAGACTAGCAGCCATCCATTTTACACTAGTTTTCCTTGCAGTCCCAGATGTTTGTTATTTATGGATAGTTATTTCCCTTGTCAACTTTAATCCACATCCTGCTTGCCTTACGCAGGGGGATACTCTGGAGAGTATAGGAGTAAGAATATCTCCCTTTGATTTTGTTCATTTTACTTTCTAAAAACGTGCATATTTGTACCTCTAACACCTTAGAAATGCTTTATACACTCTAAAAACAGGTTAAAACACCTAGAATTTTTTTCCTTCACCCACCGACATTCAAACTGAGGGGGGTTTGGTGAGTTTTTATAATTTCTGCAATGGCTAGATGAGCATTTTTTGTCAATGTTAAGGCCTTCTTCTTTTCAAAATGTTTGGGTTTTATGAAAATCTTAGTACATCAGATTACAGAAATCTCTGTTGTTTTCCGGTTATAAAAATAGGGTAGAGAAGACTGAGTATTCAGACTCTGGCACCTGGCTTGACTTTACAGAACTTATTTACACATCATATTTTGAACAAAATGACTTTTGTGTTTATAAGTCTAGTCTAGATGAGATCACCATCCTTCAACAATTTTGCAGGAAAAGACAAATCTGTAGTCCTCTGCTTAATGTCTGTGTGCATGTTTGGAAAAACACAGAACGCTCTAAATTTCTAGAAGCAAGTGCACGTGAATGAGGCCAAGGCTCCTTACTTCTCTTTGGTACACCAAATACTGAACTCCTAATCATAGTGTTCAAGCTTTGGGGATAAAAATACAATTCTGAGAGGAGTATAAATGCCCTTCATGCAAAGAAAAGTATCTTATCTGCAGTAATTTGGTGAATAGGTTCTGTGATGGTATCTGAAATGCTGTGCTTCACCCACAGAAACTCTGCCTCCCACCTGGCAGAGAGATACCAACATGGGACATTTATTTGTGCATCGGTAGATCAGAGTTTCTTTTCCAACTAAACAATTTAGAAAAACAAAGGACACTATATTTCTGGATGGTTGTATTTCTTTCATAAACGACGTCAGTAGATAAGGACAAATTTCTGTCCTCAGCTAAGGACTATTTTATCATTAAAAGGTATCAAACTGTTATCTAGTCATTCACTTGTCCCAGTGCAAAAAAAGCTTTCTGAAAGCTAAAAGAGAAAAATACAACAGCCTTAGTATTCAAAAGGCTTCTACTGACAATACAGAACAATATTGACATTTTAAATATAAATGCTGTGTTTCAGATTTTGGGTAAACACAAAAGATACAAGTCTTAGGATCCAAATTAATTTCAACTGCATTTGCAAACCAGGAGGAATCCACACTAGTTGCAATGATTTCATTAAGGAATATTCAATGAGGCAAGAAGAAAGGCGTTTTACTTAGAGCAGGCACTAGTTTTAAGCCTGCTTTGGACTTTGTACATGACCTTGGATTTATAATCTGATTTTCAGCTATTCTTAATACTCACAGGAGCTGGAGGGTTTCCTTTAGAAACTGGAGCGGTCGCTATTCCCACATCCCAAGCACTAAATCAATCAAACCCATTTCCAAGACAGGAGTCCCAAATCCCTCCCAGACCTCAAAGCCCAGATTCCTCAGAGCACTGACATGACGGATCTCTTCCTGGAAGCAGATTACTAGAGCATACATACCATGAACACCTACCTAGCAGTGTACCAATCGCTGATGCCTTATCTGGAAATTCAACATATTCGATTGTTTCAGAGAGTCTTATTTCAAAGACAAAATGCGTGATTGCTCCCTCCTGTGCATGAGAAACTATATTCTGGCTGGCACAAACAAACATATTGCATGTATCATAGGTACAAATCTCACAGTATTTGTCTCACTAGCAATAGTTGTCTCTTGGCTCCCAGGTAGAAATACGCTGAAAAGAATCTACCTGAGTGACCAGCAAAGTGTGATATAACATTTGGACCAAGAGCAGACGTGCTTCACATGTAGTTCGGCATGCAATGCAGCCTTCCTTTTAGTCACATGAAAATCTAAATTCACAGCCACCGTGAACATTGAAGGGAGGTGAAAATTCACCATTAACCAATGCACTGGCTTTTTCCTGACTATATTGATGAAGAATAAACACAGCAACCTTGACTAATATTTTATTTTGAGTAAAACTAGATTGCAATAAGCACACAACACTGGGATTTAACAGAAAATTAAACAAGCTCTATGTATGAACCTGTAAAACCTCTCTGAGGCAATCTGAATTCTTCATCAGGCTGGGGATTGTACACATATTTATTTATTTATTTATCTTATTGAGTGCTCATGTTTCATTCCCAAGCAGGCCTGAATGTATTGATTCGATCTCATGTTCAGCGAAGTGTGTATGTGCAAATGTCTAATGGGAGCAAAGACCTGAAAGATAAAATGATCTTTTTTTTGGCCAGACCACACACCCTAGGAGATTTGCCTGGCCCGAAGAGGATGTTATTGCATAACTGGCACAACCTCTTTTTGAAGCCTAGAGGGGAACTCGTAAAGCAACATTTGTGCATTGCAGCTGAGAAAAGCTCTAATTTGTACTGCTTATCTCTGATCCGTGCACAACAGATCTGAGAGGAGGATTTTGCCCTTAATTTGTTCCCTGGTGTCTACACGTTTTGAGTGTGTTAGATCAATGAACGATACTACGTTCCATATGTGCCACAACATGTAGACATAGCTAGGTACACTGAAGATGAAGAGGCAGTCTCAACTTTGAACCTCCTGTTTGTAAAACAACTTTAAACGTTAGGCAGATGACTTTGTAAAGTGAATTAATTAGCAATAAAGACCAAAGGCAAATTCTGTGTGAATAAACAACATAGATTTAGATCTTAGTTAAAACTTAGTGAACATCCACTGATAAGGAGGTCTGGGGAGTCTGTCGGGCTTTGCAAATCCTGCTTTTCTGAAAGGAAAAGTATTACTGCTCCTAGCAGAAAATGCCTGTATAAGGTTTGAATCTGTGTGGTGGAGTGAGACCTGCAGCTCCAAAATTCAGCATCTTTAGCTTTCTATGGGAAAGATCTTTTTATAGCCATTTTTTATTAAGCCAGAGGTTTCTCCAGGGAGGGCAGGAGGGTGTTAGCTCAAGAATTCACTTGATAGATTTCAGATCAGCAGCTAATCTGTCACTTCAAGGGGTGACAATGACAGGAGGGAAAGACTTCCTAATTTATTCATAAAATATTTTATCTGTCGATTCCATTTATTTAGTTCATTCTTCATAGGTAAAAGTATTGAAAAAAGGAAATTAATCCTGACCTTGGAGGTAAGAAGCAGAATGCTGATAACTCCAGCTCTGGGGACATGAGTAGGCCAGGACTTTTTTCACCCAGGAGTGTGAAAAACATGATAGACTGATATTATCTCATGCATTTTACCCCCTGAATTCTTGTTGATACTGTAATACCACAGAGGCTTTACTGACCTATTAGCAACATTTTTTGGAAGCTCATATTCAGTATAGTGAGTCACATACCTTGTTTGTTATTTTTGCGTAGCACAAAAATGCCTGTGGTACATTTTGTCTGTCTTTGTGCAATCATTGCCAGTGAACACATTACATCATGTTAGAAATGCCAGAATTTTCTGACAGAAATTTTCCTGAAGTTTAAGAATTGACATATTTTTTTCAGTGAGCTGCAACTTCTTTTTAAGTTCAACACAGCCTTGAAAGAATTATTGTGTGATTTGCTAGGCAAAGAATCTGAACGGCAACAGTCCATTGGCCGAACCCCAACATTATTTTCTGTCTATGATGAGTATTGAAAAAGCACTTAGAATTTAATTTCACTAGGACTTTTATGTCCTTAAATCTTAGGTGATACAGCATAATATTTATGTAAGCCAGTATGATTCTGTGCAATTACATTTTGATTTCATAGTAATAATATGGAAATGTTTTGTTGCTAGAAGTTCATTCCTCATAACAGGATAGAGTCCGCTTATTCAGCCACGCTGAGGTACCATAACTTTTGGTTTAATTGAAGACTTTTTCACCAGCAAACCTCAGATGCAATTCTTAGTACACATTTCAGGAACACTGAGCCTGTTCAAAGCAAGCTGTGAAGACATGAGGATGTGATACTGTCTGTCAATTAATGGAGTGAGCTTAATCAGGAACTGAATACCTTCTTTACTGATCTACACTCTCTTCTGAGGTGACAGATGCCCCATCCCTGGAAACATTCAAGGCCAGGTTGGATGGGGCTCTGAGCAACCTGGTCTAGTTGAAGATGTCCCTGCTCATTGCAGGGGTGTTGGGCGACATGACCATTAAAGGTCCTTTTCAACCCAAACTAGTCTACGATTCTGTGCTTCACAAGCTCCTTGACAACTTCAGTGGGTCTTTACAGATAGTTCCAGCCTTTCTCTTCCAGATTTCAATTTTCAAAGTTCAGGTGGTCTGTGGTGATGAAGCATATATAGTTCGGATCGTATGTAGTTTTTAACAGTTACACTAAACCTTCTTAAAGGGAAAATCTTCAGAAAATGAACTTCTAAAGAGATCCTAAGGTTTGATTTTCAAAGGCGTATAATATGATCAAGTCTGAGTTTGCTTTACTGGATCTTTTTAGCAGATCTGTAAAAACTACATCATTACTTGAGATTGCACTCATGCCAGGTGCCACAACTTTACACCAAAGAACGGAAATGTTAACCTCTCTCACAATATGGCTGCAAAAGTGGACATAACAGTATCCCCTTCCTTAACCTCATTCTTGGAATGGCAATTACATTTTTGGTTAACCTATTTAACAAAAAGAAAAGGGGTTGCTGCTAGAGGCATGTCTTTATTGTGAAAAATATAGGTTTGTTTTTTTTAAACACAGCAAAAGCTCATAGCACCAGCAAACAGAGAGCTACCATGAAAAGAGAAGGGTCTCACTGTGTAAATTTCAGATAAATTCTTCAATTGTGAAGCTCTCTGCCTATAAAGCAATCTCTCTCAAGAGGTACAGGAACAGAAAGTAAGAGTACATTGCATGACTGATACAGCTTGGCAGCAAAGCTAGAGATTTTTGTGACCACTTTACATTTTTGTTGTGTGGCTTTCAGTTTTCCTCCTACAGAAGAGCAAGAGAGGGAGAACAATGCATAAATTAGACTCATCCCCATCAGGAGCTGGGATGCAGCTGAAGTACAGAGCAGGACCTGTGAGCTGGGACCTGCTCTCTGATCCCACAGTTTAGTCTAAGGCAGAAAGTCTATGTGTATTAGCCTTCATAATTAGACTTTGGAGCTCTTCAGCCACTGATTTGTTTTCGCTTCATCCACCTTTGCTCAAATCGAGTTTTTCAACCCTGTTGCCTTGATCTAGTACTTTTCGCTAATTATTTGCCTTGAAATTGCTACATGGCCTCCAGCTCAAATATTTATCAGGACCAGAACTCCGTAATACCAGAAACACATGGGAGCAAATGCACTCGATACTGCCAACATGACTGAGGTTCAAGAAGTTCAGTACACACTGCTAACCAAGGTAGTGCAAGAAGATAATATTTATAGTGAGGTTTAAAAAAATCCTGCTGTTTTAAGGAGGATGCAAAGAAATGTGTATTTAAATGTAAGTTGTGATTCAGTTATTGATTTATTTACTCAGTTATGCATGAATATATCATTAAGAGGTGTCAAACCAGAATCTCAGTGAAAGCTTCATTCTTTGAATTAGCCCAATGCTCACAGTGACTATGACTACATAATGTGAGAGTTTAGATATATATGAACACTTACATGCCCATGTGTGCATGCATATATGTATCATCAGAGGTATGCATCTAAATACATGTACGTATATTTACAAATACATACATGGAAAGCTAACAAAAGAGAAACAAAGCACCTGAAATTACTTCCACGTCTTCATTCACAGCTCTCTATGTGTCAGAAAGGGCCACCACTACTGGCCTCATGCTAAAACTACTCCATAAGTGGTCAGAGTTCCAAGGGTCCTTGTGTCATTGCAAACCAGAATTCTGGAGGAGCTTGCTGTGACATTCAGGAATCTAATCTCTATTGTCTGTGGGATGGTTAAGCAGGTAATGACCATTGCTGTTAATGTAATTTATGTATGTACAGCCCCGTGTGCCTTAGTGGGAGACTGTACCTTAAAATATACTTTATTTACAGTTATAAGGATCACACCTTAATTTAATTCATTAACTGTATTAATGAAATGGGGCAGAATAACTCTGCTGTATGGAAAAAATAATGTTAACAGCTAAAAAAAAGGAAAAAATCAGCAAGTGTCTGGAGAGAGAAGAGAGAAATAGCAGGGGTAGAGTGTGTATTTTCCTTACCTCTGTAGGCAGCAAAACTCACAGTGAAAACCCAGCAGCCGGGCTGCTCACCAGTCTTCCCTCACAGTAAGAAAAATCACAGTGGGATTGCTTTTTCACTGGTTTTGTCCTCTGGCTTTTCAGAAACAAATGGGTGTGAGTTCCAGTCATACCACCTTTCTTCTACATTTCCTTTTTGCAAAGCATGTTGTAGCAAAGAGCTCATCTGTCTAAACAATTTGCACCTTCCCTTCAATGTGGGACACCAGGCAGAGCTGTACAAATGGCTATGATTTATCTATTTTGCAGCTATTCAACAGCACATTTTTGCATATGGAACACACAGACCTAGCCACAGACCTCTCTTGACTGCTGCCAAAGATTGCCAGAGAAGAGCATCTATTTTTCAGAGTGAAGGAAAAAATGGTGGCTTGTGCTTTGTCAGGGCTTCTTCCTAAATATTTCTGCTCCTTTTGGGTGACTGGATCTGTGTGAAGGCCTGAGAACAGAGGAGCACAGTTCAGAAAATGAAAAAAAGGGAAAAGATGTGCAGTTTGTAATATCAAATTTATTGAAAGATATAAGGAAAAAGAAGTATCACGATCTACTTTGTCCCTGCCTACAGGTCCTTGACCATAAGAAAATTCAGAGAAGAAAGCTTCTGGGGATGGTGAGAACACTCAGGCTGCATGCAGAAAGTGGATGGCCTTCAGACTGTAACATGGATCTGACGTGCGGAAAGCAGACTCCACAATCTGTAAGATTGTAAAGTAGGTATGTTTATTCGGCGCCGGGCGGCACGAGGGGTAGTCCCACCAAAGTTGTGCGCACCGAGCAGCAACATGTCTCTTCAATTTATACCATCAAATATTACATATACATTAGATTTCCCAGTACGCCTATACATATGCCTCTATCCTTATTTCTTATTAAAAGCAGTTCCAAGAAATAATTTCCATATTATAATTAATTTCCACAGACTCCTCCCAGCTGCGCTTGCACAGTGCCTCCTGGTGGTGGTCGTCGGGATTCCCAAGGTGAAGGCCCATCCTCTTCATCACAGTGTTCACTGATTGACCTTTGTTTCTGCGCAAACTCAGTCCTATTCTGGATCCCATCCATACAGCAGGGTCGGTCTTAACCAGTTCTAGGTGACTTCCAGCCCCTATCAGGAACTAACCCCTTAGTATGCAGATACAAGACTCTCTGACAATAGATAGGCACTATCAGTTCTCTTTAAATGCACCGCAACTATTAGGTAATGTTACTTCTACTAAAATCCCTTTTAACACCTTCCTTCAGATTCAAAATCGTGGTGATTTCCAACAACTAAAGAGCTACAGTAAATGTCCCACTTTGCATTCTAAATTTATTTTGCTCCCGCTTGCCACAGAAAATTTGTTTTTAAAAAAGCAGGTTAACCGAAGTCACATATTGAGTCATAAAATAATTATAGTCAATTCTTGGTGTTGACTCATCCTAAGACATGATTCATTTATGCTGGCTGAAGAGTGCTAATCTTTGACCACTTTAGAAATATACTATTAAATGTACCTTGCTGATAAATGCAAAATACTTGCCGTGATATGGGAGTGGGTTTAAAAAGCTGAATAATAAATTCTATAATGAGAGATACAAGTGAGGAAGGTACTTTCATTAAATATAGAAAGACTCAATAAACTGGATTTTCATTTTCCTTGTTTGGGAACTGCATGAATGTGCCAAAGATACATATATATTTTTAAAAATATTTGTTATTTTTAAATTAGGTTAAAAAAAAACCCCTTCAATTTTGCTTTTAAAATCAGGGTATTTCACAACTTGCGTTTATATTCATTGAATTCCAGGGTTAAATTTCAGAAACAGTAGGATACTCACTTTGATCCTGAGATTAGAAATACGTCCACTCTCATTTTTTCCAGCACTCAACTGAATGCAAAGTACTTTCTGAAAATTCATTTGACCTTTTTCAGCCAAAATTTCTTAAGCATGTCTCTTCATTGTAGAGCTGAGGAAATGCAGAGAAGATGAAGAGTGTTGAGGATTTTTTTTTCTATGTCTGCGAAGCATTTTTATCATTTTCCTTTGAAGTGTCTGCAAGTTATCTAGTGTTTGTGTTAACTTTCTATATGAAAAGAGAAACTGATTTATCCTCCTAGGAGCCATTTTAAAGATCAGAGAAAGTGAAGAGCAGGAATGAAATCTACCTGACTAAACAAAGCCCAGCACAGAAAGTGCAGCCATTGTCAGGGTTTGGTTTTAATTCTGACTTGACTCCTGAAATAGAGCTATCCAAATTCAGCTCCTAAATAAGTGAACACTGCAGCTCTCACTCCAATAAGTGAAATTTCTCTGTATGTCTCAAGGTTCTTTTGGCTCATAACTGATAGATTTCAGAGTAACATCCATGGGGTAAAATAAAGGAAAGAGTAGAAAATATAGCTAGGAACAGTATTTATAGCATCTTTCATGACAACTGCTTAGAAATAGAAGGAATTTCACTGCCTGCTAATGGGTTTGATGAAACTACAGCAAGTTCTGCATCTGTTCCTCTAGTTGGTCCTATAAGGGAACACAATGCTCAAGTCAGTTTTGTTTTCAGTGGAAGATAATCCCTCTTTTATTATCGCCTTAGTACAAGACTTCCCAACAAGTTTATTTTGGGATTTCTTAGATTTGTTTGTCCCTAAAACCAGGGGAAGAATAATTGGGTGTATGTGATTTAGTCTTTGTAACTCAAATGTCATGGAAAGTCATAAAAGTCCTGACCTTCTCTGTCTGATTTCATGATGATATATGACACATATGCCTGAGTAATTTAGTGCTTATTAAAGGAATAATGTTAATGGTTAAGGAGTATGAAGTCTTCATCAGATTTTGCAAGCAGCTAAGTACTGTAGCAAAGAAAGCCTTTTATCCTGTGTTTACTGTAAACATACCAGAATGTCACCAATATAAACTGAGAAGACTAAAGGCAATCCAGCAGCTGGAACCAGTTGTTAAAAACAAACTTACTCTATGCCATTTTAAAAATCTGGTATTTGATTTTATTCCCAGGTGGAGGTTTATTTTTTATTGGAACTTGAAAATTAAATAATTATGGGAGATTTTAAATGGAAATGAACCATTTAAGAAGGACACTCAAGATCAGTTTAGCAGTTTATTTGAAACCACTTAGTTTGAGCTCCTGTACATCTGTTAAAGAGATTGCATTAGTTTATGTATCTACTTCAGAGTTAGGGTTGGTGGAATGATGCAAGAGATACACTTGCAATATCGTCACAGTTGAATGACCGTAGATTTGTTGCTATTCTTGCCACCATGACAGAAGATATTTCCAAATATTTGTGGCCTAGTATTCACAATATTCAAAACAGTGTCTGTGAATCACCAGTATTCCCCAAATACGTAACTGAAATATATTGTTCATTACTCACTGTTCATTATTTGTTAGTCATAACTCATTAACTTTTGTTAAATTTTCAGTCAGCTAATCAAGAAGCAGAAAATACACTGTATGACCAATAACATCCCACAAATAATGATTAATCAAAATGAGCAGTTCATGAACATCACAGTGACTAAAAATCATTCAGCTGAACCAGTTATCAAAGACATACAATACTTATGTATTGACACAAACCAAGAGTGGTTTATGAGTGAGTCATCAACCAAAAGCCAATTTAATTCGGGGGTCCCAATGGCACTAGTATGTAAGGGTTTTAACATAGAATACTAAGTTTAAGTGCCACATTCTTCTTTCTTTAAATATTTCTGTGTGTCTTACCAGAGTGAACTGGGTAATTGCAGTTTACTGTAGATTAGCCACTGTCTTAAGAGGGAGAAAGATTAGCTTCTCTATGTGTTTTATTGAGATCACTTGTTAGTTAGTGTTTCCCCAGCTTGCTTTCTCTGTATCTTCTTGTTCCCATGGATCTTGTCTTGGGTTTCACTTAGCATTTTTTTATTACTTTTTAAAATTATTTTATTATTAATATTCTGTTTTAACAGAAACACTATTTTGTTTATTGAATGATGCAAACAGGCATTTCTGGGGCTGAGAACCTGACCCTATATTGTGGTTCTAGTCACACATATAAATTGACCGTTTTTGTATGAGTTAAAAATAAAGAATAATTTTATTGTCCTTTAACTATATTTCAGAACTCTATGTCTCAGCATTTTGAAAGACCAAAATTCCCAGAGTTGATGGAGATCCATTATATGATGCATCAAGATATTGAATGGATTATCTACTCCAAACTGGGGTCAGGTAACATGTGACCAATTTAGGCACCACATCTAAAATAAAGTAGCCACTACATCTGAAAAGAAAGTGGTTAAATTTAAAGACTTTCTGGAAAGGAAAGATCAAGATATAAAGACACAAGATTTACCTTGGAGCTCTCCAAGACATTACTATGATCTCTGAATTACACAACTTCTGGGGCCCCAGTTTAAATTTAATGTAATTCCATTTGTGAATAATGACTATGGGAACACATGGTTTTAACCATTTATATTTAATTATTTTTTCTTGAGGAAGGTGATCGTGGTGCATCGTGCTGTTCTTTTTCTAGACCAGCTACACTGAGATGTCCTGAGATTCTACTTCCAACTGGTAAATCCACAGATGACTCTTTGAATCAGCCAGGTCTAGTTAAATCAGAATTGCTGGAGTAAGAAAAGCCAGGACCTTTTAACATTTTCTGAACAGGTTGGGCCATTTTTTACCTGGAGAAAGCATTCTAATTTTTATGTGATATCTAGAGATCTGTAGAGATAACAGACCACAAACATAATAAAATTTAGGGCTAGAGAAGAAGAAAACCTGCAGTTATCATGGCACGATGTCTACAAATATCCTGCTGAAGAACCTCTTGTTTTATATGTGAATATACAGCATTATTGTCATATTTTAGGTGAACACACATTTTCCACAGTAATTCATTAAACATATTTTTGCAGTACAATACTAATGTTTTTTAGTAGCTTCTTGGAACTTCAAAGAAACACCAAACAGCAGCATACTTATCCATAACTATAAGGCATATATAGTGCATGTGATACTGCATTTGCAATGTAAGAAGTGCCCTTTAAAGAATAAAGAAGGACAGTAATACTAAGCGAAGGTATGCAAATCCTAAACTTAACGCACCTCGGGCCTCAATCTGAAAAAAAAATTAACCCTTGGCGTGGTTGTATACTGCATTTGTCAAATCCAGTCAGAATAACTGGTCTGATGGACAGATCTTTCCCATAGGGGTTGGAGAAGGTGTTGATTCTGCAGTGTAATTCCCCTCAATTTTTCCCTCTCTCTGAGCTATACTGTCATCATACAGAGCTATTTGTTGGAGAAAATGCCATCTTTTCCCATTAAAGGAAACTGCTTACCCTCTTAGCTTTCCTAATTTCACATAGCAGATGATACCATGCATATAAGAGAGCTCAAAGTGACCTTTCGGCCATGATTTTGATGCTTTTTACTGAGAAATGCTTCACACACTTACATTCTTTAAAGCAACACAGAAGTTGCTATATATACAACACCAAAACTCTCTTAGAAGCTACAGCATGTTGGTGGGTCAAATTCTTCAATTCATATGGCAATTAGTTTTGAACATAATCTACAAATGTCCTACTTCTGATATTTTTGCAAGTCTTTTGTTTTACTGAGTGTTTCTATCCATATTTTCACATGAAAATGGTGCAACAAGACTGGAAAAAACACCATAAAATGGGATGAATTTTTTAACACACTATTAAGAGCTTCTACTGCTTAATTGTCTAACAACGGAAAGGTGAATAAAAACAGCAAGAGTGGAAATGCAAGTACAGAGTTTATGATAAGAAAAGCCAGGACCATGAGCTTGCAGTGGAAACAAGTACCTAATCTTCATACGCGGGGACTCTTCCTCATTATATGCTAAAACATAGATTTTAAGGGTGTATAAATACTCTCCTTCAATTCTCTAACATCATATTTAAACTCCAAGCAAAACTGGAAATGCTGTGACTACATAGGAGTTAACTTTGCCTGAAGGCATAAACTCAGAAATTTAGAATAAGAATTTTCCTGATAAATAGTGGTGCAATCCGGTGATTTCAGAGCTTGTGCTGGCTAGCTCCAGATAAAAAAGAAACTCCTTTTAAATCAGTGAAATGACATCATTTATACATCATGTCACGGAAATCAGGCCAAGGAAGTCTACAATGTCCTATTAAATGTAAATAGGCTTTTCCTGCCTTTAGTTCTATCTTTATGCTATTTATTGCTTTGTGCTTTCAAATCAAGTGTGAAGAGATCACAGCTATGGAACAGATTCTTGTTGCTGTTACAATCAGTTTGTTCTTTCACTGTTTGCATTGTATGTTAGTGGTAATACTGGAGTGTGCAAGTACTGAAACACAGGTAGCTGTACATTCAGAGCAGCAGAGGAGGTGATAGGTTGTCTTCTTTGCTGGATAAACAGTAAATGTATATTTGTTCCAGCTATGCCACGTAGTATACACCGGTGCCTTCAGTAGCTGGGCACATTCCAAAAGGCCAAGGAATTCTACTGCTTGACCCATTCTGCATTTCTCCACAAGACACACATACAATGAATCATGTTTCCCTAAAATGAAAATTAAGGAAAATCATTCTGATTACACTCAAATTTTAAGGGCCTTAGCAAGAGGACACATGCATATGAACTGCAAAAGCATCTGTGGCATAAGAGTCTTTTCTCCATAGAATTATGAACAGCCTCCGCCCACAAGTAAAGAAATCCCTCTCGCTTGTGCAGTGAAGGAAGACTTACTTCATGTCTGCTGTCAGTTCTAAAGCATACGTTTAATCACTGTGGGATCTAAGCGTGACCTCTGTAGAGATCTGCAGAGACTTGCATTGGGTGTGACTGTGCAGAAGTCAACCCCTGGGAGTCCAAAGGAGTGCTAATAAAACAGATAGCAGCAAGGAGTATGTTTTGGTGTTAAGATTTCCAGACAAGACTAATAAATGATAGGCCATCATTTATGGCTTAGAATTGGAGCTGGAATTTTTTCCTTTTGCATGCGATTTGTGACTTTATCCATTTGGAAGTGAATTCTCTGCCAATTACTCTGCAAAACATAAATATATACACATATACATATATATATATATAAAAATATATGTATAAGAATTTCAGCAATATTATGCCAGTGTAAAATGCATTTAGGATATAAATGAGCTTACAAAAAATGGATCCAGAATCATATATGCCTATAGCTCATACTGATACTGAGAGCAGTAGTAAAATTGAGTTTTCTTAGTTTAGAAATTAAGACCAACAAATATATGTATATGCAACTTTTACTGTTATGCTATAAAATATTTTTGCTGCCATTAAAGAACAAGTGAGCATGAGGACTGTCCTATAGCAATTCTAGTAGTGTTAACATCTACTCGCTACCTGGCTTAATTCAGTCATTACATTAATTTTTTGTATTGCTTAGCACTGATCAGAATTTTCTAACTTGTTATGAAAGCGCACTGGTATTTAGCAAATACACAGGCAGCTTGATTTTTTCACAACAGTTGATGAGAACCCATTTCAAAATCTTGGAAAATATGAGCGGTTTGAATAGCAAGGGAACTGATTGCAGGGAATTTTGACATCACTGTATTAGAGCATCTGAGGATTTACTGTGGTATACGGGAGACCCTGAAGCAGGAGTAAATGGCATTTCAGTTGCACATTGAGCTTGTAGGATAGTCACAGCTAAATGCAAATAAACAAAGTTTATCTGTTTCTAATTTATATGGTATGGAGTTCATCTATCAGTCACTTTTAAGCCTGTGAAACTAAACCTGTGGATTTACTCATTTAAGTGCCACGCAAGTGAATCTACTGATTATAACGATGTCAAGGACCATGACTTTCAGAAGATGTGACATTTGCACACCTAACATATCAGGTGGTATACAGAGCCATAAAAGTCAAGATCAAGAATGGAGTATCTAAAGAGCAAATAAAAAAAATCTGTATCCACTTTCATTGTCTGGCATTGGTATTTATTTTTTCCTGGTCCTTTGGTCAATGAAACAGTTTATAGAAATGTGTATTTACAGAATCACAGAATCACAGAATGGTAGGGGTTGGAAGGGACCTCTGTGGGTCATCTAGTCCAACCCTCCTGCTGAAACAGGGTCACCTACAGTAGGCTGCAGAGGACCTTGTCCAGGCGGGTCTTGAATATCTCCAGAGAAGGAGACTCCACAACCTCCCTGGGCAGCCTTTTCCAGTGCTCCGTCACCCTCAGAGTGAAGAAGTTCTTCCTCATGTTCAGATGGAACTTCCTGTGCCTCGGTTTGTGCCCATTGCCCCTTGTCCTGTCGCTGGGCACTACTGAAAAGAGCTTGGCCCCATCCTCCTGACACCCACCCTTCAGATATTTGTAAGTATATATTAGGTCCCCTCGCAGCCTTCTCTTCTTCA
>Ga0065711_1005233_pt1 | contig 30338 bp, 18 predicted proteins | sample Hoacrofraction12_FD_59098 | JGI IMG/M metagenome (GOLD analysis project Ga0065711, IMG submission 59098) | Hoatzin crop microbial communities from Cojedes, Venezuela - Epithelial fraction 12 v2 (version 2) | ecosystem: Host-associated > Birds > Digestive system > Esophagus > Crop | place...
CTCCTCCCAGTTTGGTATGATCAGCAAACTTGCTGAGGGTACATTCTAACTCTTCATCCAGGTCATTGATGAAGAAGTTGAACAAGACTGGGCCCAGTACTAACCCCTGGGGGACACCACTAGTTACAGGCCTCCAACTAGACTCAGCGCTAGAAGGACATTGAGTTGCTGGAGCATGTCCGGAGAAGAGCAATGAGGCTCGTGAAGGGTCTGGAGAACAAGTCTTATGAGGAGCAGCTGAGGGGACTGGGGTTGTTTAGTCTGGAGAAGAGGAGGCTGAGGGGAGGGGACTTTATTGCTCTCTACAGCTCCCTGAAAGGAGGTTGTAGTGAGGCAGGTGTTGGTCTCTTCTCCCAGGTAATTAGTGATAGGACAAGAGGCAATGGCCTCAAGTTGAGTCAGGGGAGGTTTAGATTGGATATTAGGAGAAATTTCTTTACTGAAAGAGTGGTCAGGCATTGGAACAGCCTGCCCAGGGAAGTGGTGGAGTCACCATCCCTGAAGGTGTTCAAAAAATGTGTAGATGTGGCACTCTGGGACATGGTTTAGCAGGCATAGTGGGGATGGGTTAACAGCTGGACTTGAAGATCTTGGAGGTCTTTTCCAACCTTAATGATTCTGTGATTCTATGATTACAATTCTAATTCCCAGGGAAGAAAAATTCTTGACCTGGCAGAATGCATTTCTGGAGTGTAACCAGATGCAACTTAACGCACAGGAGAGACATCCCAAAGTGGCAGATTCTGAAACAGTCTCAAAACAAAAGTGGCATGGCTTCATTCACAGCAGGGGAAGTCTGGGTAGAGAAAGACTACCTGAGGAGACCAGTGGTGGGGAGGGGGGAACTAAGCTATTGTCAGTTTTCTGGCATACTTATTAAAAAATATTGCAGTAATGTGATACGAGATTTTTGGAAGAACAGGCAGGGGAAAATGTGATCTTGTCTTTCCAGAATTTAAGTAGTTTTCATTTAATGAGCTGGAGCACTGTCCAGAGTGGCCTTTGGGATGAACAGTTCTCAGAGTGTGGAGGACTCAGTGTGTTTCCAAGCACCACACTGGGATGACGATGTTTTCACGTTGTCTTCTATAAGTGCCATCTCCTGGCTTTGGACAAGAGAGAGCATTGTGTCTAATCATGAAGTGACCCTCAATCACTTCGTCCCTTCATTTCATGCGTTGCCATGAATCGCATAGGAGATGAAATAGCGAAGGTAGAAGGAGAAAACGCCAGTGGCAGAAATTTGGTGTGGGATCCAAACTGTTTGAGAAAAACATAGGAACAGGTGAAAGAGAGGGTGTTGAATGGCTTAGCTATTTGTCTGCTTAACAGCTTGTGATGAGGAGATAAGTAGTTTAGCAACCTTCACTCAAATTTCTTTCTTTTTCCTCTTTTTTTCCTTTTTTCTCCAAAGGGTGGAGGTTAAACTACAGAAAGTCTGGCTCTTGCAGCTTCTCTGCAAGAGAGAGAGAATATCTGAATTCAGATTTAACCCCACTTTGTACAGTTTAATTTAAATAAAAATGATGAATTTCCTTCTGAGTGATTAATAGCCAAGTGTGGTGACATACAGGAACTATGAGCTTGACCTTCTAGGTAAAGGATAACTGCTGTGTTAAGTTGATTACACAATTTCCCCTGAATAAGTTGACAAGCAGTGAGCATGGTTTCCCTGACTTCTGATCTTGTAAATGCGCACTTAGAAGTGATTTGCCTATTCCTCTGAAGCAAGTCTTGTGTTATGTGTGACATGTGTTAAATAAATTCCAAATGGCCTAATGTGAGATCTGGAATCCCAGCAGCTGGGGTCTGTGCGAGCAGGCTGGCCTGCCAGGGAATTGCAAGGTGTGAAATATTCTGAACTGGAATCCCCAACTTATCAGAGAAGTTTCACGTCCTCTGAACATCTCAGAGGCTTGCAGAGCAGGCTAATAATTCTCCATTCTCATTCTTGGACTTGTAGACTGAATGCTTCTGTGTTACATGGAGTGAACCTTGCTTTCTCTTCTGTCAATGTTCCTTTCTCCCGCAAGAACTGAGTGTGTCAAAGATGCTAAAACTACCCACATAGGACACTGATAGGGCATTTATATAGATACAAAACCAGCCTGCATGCCAACTAAAACTTATTGCCTACTTTTTTTCTCTACCAAGCTTCAGAATCTACAGTAGAGGACAACTGCTGGCGTTCCTCTGGGCATGAAAAAAGGGAAAACAGTATTGATGGGAAAACAGTCATCTCCATAAGTTGCTCATGTGTAACACATGCAAGATTAGCAATGGTTTTCTCTATTGGAAGGTATGAGAGAAGGGAACCACTGCAAGGAATCACACGTGTCTGCTGAAGGATGCAACTTCACTTGCCCAATGTGCAATGTGGAAATAGCAAGTGAACTGGTGGGGGAGCAGGTGCAGTGCAGCTGAGAGGACTCTGCATGGCAGAGCTGCTCCCGCACGGGGTGTCCCCTTCGCAGGGGCTGGCAGAGGGCTGTGGCCCTCTTGGCCAAGTGAGAGACCTGCCCCTGTGTAAGCTCAGTAATGGAGAGCAAACAGGCTGCAGGGTGAAGAGATTCATACAAAGAAGTCTTCATTTACTTAAAAAGAAAAAAAATTGGCTTCAAATTATTGCTTTGGATCAAGCACACGCTAAAACCAGTTTCAGAAAATCACCTTGCACAGTGCTTGACCTCTGCTTTCCTCAGGGATCTGTGGTTAGCACCTCTGACTCACTGAGCGGAGAAATGTGCCGTAGAATGATTTGGCTTTGAAGGAAAAATGTCGCACATGCTGCCTCTGTGACTTTCCTTCACTTGGGGAGGTTTAGGCAATCTCTCCTACTTCTCAGAGGTCCAGTGGACCATAAAACAAACTTCCACATGCCGTGGAGATCCCTTACCGTATGTGCTGCGTATGGTTCTAAGGTCCCTGCGTACCTCAAAGAGCTCTCTTCCCAGCAGGGCTCTCGCATCTCCAGCCTACTCGCTGTTCTTCTTTACAGACCTTCCCTTCAGGCTTCAAGCAGTGCTTCGCGATAGCTGGATCAGCCCCAAATTCAGCCTGTGTCTAGCAGAGCACCTTTGACCCATTCTGGTCTGATGCAGCACATATCCAGTTTCCCAGGAGTTGTAAGACTCGGTAAATCACCTCCCACCTGCAAATCCCCATCCCCTGAAATGAGGGTGTCTCCCTTCAAAATCACTGGCCAGGTTTTGTTTCTGCAGTTTCTTTTTCCATGCTTTGGAAAGGAAAGTACTTTGTCAGCAGGTTGGTGTGCTCCACCCACGGCCAGGCGGTTTAACGACCCAAAACTTGAAACTCAGGACACTCCAACCCCATCAAGTCCATAACCCATGGGCTCAGAAGTGAGAGGAAATTACAAATGCTACCTTTGCAGTGATGAATCATCACGGGTAACTTTTTTCCCTCGCTCTCTCTGTCCTTTGCATGAAGAAATTTTTTTCTTGAAGGATTCAGTTGAAATGTTGCCTGTCTCTTCCAGAAGGGAGGCTGCTGAAAAAGAGATCATCTTTGTGTCATGCAGCATGCAATACAGTAGGTACACTAGGCTCTCTTCTCCTTTCTCTGTGATAAGCACTACACTGAAATCTACTGTCATTTGTGTGTACGTGTGAATATCTTTCTGTAATGGAATAAGAGTGTTTGCAAAAATGGCTACTGAAGTGCCCAGCCAGCACACTTACTCCAGGAGAGTGACAGGATAAGAGAAGTGGCAGAAGCAAAGATAGGAAAAGAGATTTTTGCACTAACAAGTGTGAACTGATAAGCTTGAGCTGTATGGGAAATGTAGAGAATCCTTGGTGCACTTGTCAGGCCAAAATTAGGCATGCCAATTTGTTTTCAGCAACACTGACCTATGAGAACCCCTTACTTATTTTCTCATTTGTGGAAGAAAACCTCTGGCTCACTGCACTCCACTTATTCTTAGCGAGCTAATTTGCTTAGGCATAAATAACTTCCCTGGGTGTTGAAGGCTGGGGTATGAATCCAGAGGATCTGTAGAGATGAAGGTGTTGTGTGGAGGTTTTATTGGCTGCATGGATAAGTTATGTGTGTCATCCAAACCGAGGGCCTAATCACCTCCGACATGTCATCACAGCTGCAACATGCTCAGCAAGGCAAAAGGGAGGGAAGAAAATACATATTTCTTTCTCAAGTATGCACAGCTAGGAACTAGTCATCCCATTTTTTATCTTCCTCCAGGGTAGGTGTTAGGGCCATGTCTCTGCTGGGGAACAGTGGCTGTTTGGTTCACACAGGAGTGAAGTGTAGTGTTTTAAAGAAGGAAATCTGAAGCGGTGTTTAGCGAGTAAGCACAGCCTTCTGATTAGAGTATGGGAGTAGAGAAGCAGTCTGTGGCTGATGCATTTTGGACAGTTTGGAAAAAATGGAAGCTAAGGAGGCAAAGTCTGTAGTAAACAAGAGACTGCTGAGACTCCAGTTCTGTTTATTTAACTAATTCTTCCGTATGGGGACAAGGGAATAAAAGATTATTTATGCAGTACTGGCTGGCATAGAATGATGGTCTGGGTATCAGTATGGAAAGCAGGAGAAATGTTAGCGCTTAGGTGGGAATTAGAGGCTTTGGAGTCAAGGAGGAGCAGTGGTAGCATCACTGGGGCGTCTTCTCCAGCTCCTATGTCAGAGAAGGTTGCTTAGTTGTAAATCAGTGGAGGGTAATGAAAAGGCAAATGAAAATGGTCTTCAAGTTGATGAAAGGAGACTCAGAAAAGTTACCCCCGTAGAGAAGGGGGACATAATAGAAATGAAGGATTAGAGATGGTGACTGCAAAGATATCAGAGGGAAAGAAGCTTTGTGGCTGCTGAGAATCCAGCAAAAAGGAGACCAACAGCACGAGCTGAGTAAATCAGACACCCTGCTTCGAGTGAGCGCAGGAGGGAGTGGAGGGAAGCCAGCTAGGCAGGGGTGAAGATGAGACTCAGCAGACAGAGCAGTGATTGCATTAGACATATGCAAAAGAGGAAAGAGAAGAGGGAGTTCATATTAGGTTATCAGAATTAGATTCCACTGGGGGTCAGGAAATGTGATTCAAGGGATTGGTTGATTAGGATTTCCTCACATAATTTATCAGATCTCACATCATCAAGTCAAATCTGGTTCCATTTAAATGGATCTTAACAAATTGTCAAAACAGGCATTGTACCTAACATGGCAGTAGGAGCAAACAGTGTGATCCAAGGATGGAAGGGAACATTTCTGGGCCAGCCTATGATTTTCCTTGTTTTTGAAAGGCATCCCAGGAAAAGCATTTTCCCAGCTAAGATTTTTGCCTCTTTTTTGGCTGGTTACATTTGTATTCCTTGTACCTTCCTGGTATCCTTCTTTCTTTCTTTTTTTTTTTTTATTCTCTATCCCTCACTTCTTGAAGCACAAGGTGAGCTGTAATGCGCAGGGATATCTGTATCTACAGTGAGAGGGAGGGTGTCGTTACGGCTGTAGAGGGACGCTGGCCGTGTGGGAGATCTCTTCCACGTCATCATTTTCCTCCATCTGTGGAACTCACAGGGTATGACTACAGGACTTTGCTGAATAGGGTCTTGGAAAAATCTAGCTGTAAACTCACAAAGCCTGGCTTTGTGTCCACAAATGGTGTTTCCACGCGGTATATCTGATTTCCATAGCTGTACACTCTTCTAAATACCAGCCAAGGCAAGCCCATGTAACCGTGTTAAATTCCTTTCTTTTCTCTTTCTTAAATCAGCCAATTTGTGTAAACCTCTAAAGAGACAAACTGACACCGCTTTGACCAGAGAGTCAATGTTGATTGTTATTAATTACTTAAAACTTTTTTTTTTTTAAAATAAGGCCAGGTCTGTGCTGCAGATTTCTATCAGCACAGCTGTTCTGGTCAGACTGACACCTCTCAGTGAGCAAACACTACACATGTAGATGCAATTATACCTCAAAATGGTGCTTGTTTTGCTTGCGGGGATGATTTTACTATACCACTACAAAGAGCAGATTTGCCAGTGTAAGTTTACACCGCCCCAGGAATGCTTTGTCTGTTTACTGTGCTGGTATTCCTTTATCAGTGAGGCATTTGCAGTGTAGACATGGTCTTATTTGGAGGGCTGGTTTTAATCCTGACACATGCTAAAGTGATTACACTGCTGATTGAGAACTCAATAGAAGGACTCCAACTGATTTGCTCTGGATCAGAGCCTGAAAGGAGGGGAATTATCTTGTGGTTTGAACACAGGGGTAGGAGCTCCTCGTGCACATCCTGGGTTTGATATTGATTTCATTTGTCTCTGCCTCTAAAATTGGGGGTGTTAAGGAATTTGTCTTGCATAAGTTTTGTGAGATTTAGTTGTTTCGTGTTCCTATTCCAGGACACAAGTAAAACATATATCCCCAAATGCGTATCCACAACCTTTAAAGAAAAAAATATTAAAAAAAAAAAAAAACCCAACATTAAAAAAGTCTAGCTACTTCTGCAGCTGTTCCAATGGCACAAAGTGCTGTGGCGGTGAAGGCCCTGGTTCTGGGCCAACCTGTGAGACTGCTTTGAAGAGGCTCACCTGCTTTAATGAGGCATGTATTGCAGTTTGGGATGTGTTGCACCACCACATTTCCCATGGGTGTTTCCTTGTAGACCCAATGCTCTTTCCTTTATGTACTCACAGTGTCCATGGGTTCTGTTTTAAGGGCCTTAGAGCTCTTGGATATCAAAGTCAGACAAGGAGGAGGTACAACGTGGGGACCTCTGTAGGACTTGGAGGTCCTGAAAAGGGTGCTGCTTCTTCTACAGGACTTAACCACTGATGGCTGAGCACTATGAGGACCGTAAATCAGGGAGAGCGGCGTGCAGGAGGGTACTTTCCCTGGTGACTGTAAAACACCAATGGGTTATCACTGGTGTTTCATGCCAGACCACGGAGCAATATTAAAATGGTCAAATCTAACGCAACATTCAGGTCAGTAGTTGCCATGTCTTGCGGTAGTCTAGCACGTGCACAGTTGGTGGAGACACATCCTGCCTTCAGATTATCAAATTCATTTCTATATCAGCTTTCGCAGGGGCAATGTCAAGCGAGTCGAAGCTGAAGGGCATTTTCCATTCTCTGTCTCATCACATACTGGGCTATAGACTAAGCAGGTTCCAGTTGGGACATATGATCCCCACCCGGTGCCGAACACGTGAGATCACACCAAGGACCAAATCCCTACAGGAAGCAGAATTAAGGGGAAATAGCTATTACTCATCATATTCCTTTTTACAGTGCATCGTTTAAAAAAACACATTTGGGAAATGGAAAACTAGTATATAGAGCAGAAATCTTTATCTCTAAGAGAAGCCAAGTTTCATTTTTTTATGGTTTAATATCAAATTTTTGGACTGCTCTTTACTCTGTAATCTACTATCTGTAGCTTGCTTAGTCTGTGGCTCTTTTTACATATATTGTCGACTGTCATCTATTGGCACAGGAGACAATGTCAAGAGAACCGATTTCTATGACAAATTAGTGCATGCAAGAAAGACGTTTTTTTCCTGGTTGTGTGATGTGCCAGAATGATTGATTCCAGAAAGACCCCTTAAAATTCCAAGGAGTGCTTCGGAAATTGGAGCATTTTGATACTGGCCAGCTTGATTTAAGGCTACTAAAACTATTCAGTTATGCTTTTACCTGATCTGAAGTACTTCCTGGAGTTATTGCAGACTGCAAAGGGGAAAAAAGCTATGCAAAAATTATTCTTTTTTGCACACTGCTAGAAGAAAAACAATGCTGTGTTTGGTGTAATTTTGTCAGGGTCTGGTAAAACTGATCACAGTTGAAGTAAGTAAAATGAGCCTGTGGTGTGTGCAGCAAAAAAATTATAGGTCTACCTGGCTGTAACCCACAGTCCAATAAATGAAAATCAGAAGCACAGTAGAACTTTCTTTTTAAACCAAATCTTTCTTAATAATGACAGCACTAACCCCTACCATGGGCTTCCATCTTCCACAGAAGAATTTCTGTGCTTTGGTCAAGCTTATTAACAATACTTTGTTTTGCTTGACAACCAATGGCAAAACTGAGGCATGGGGTAAGTAAGGACTGTGTTGATGGTCAAGGAATCAGTCAGAATCACAATTAAAAGCTAATGTCTGGACTACAGAGGACACTTCTGAACCTAGTCCTGCAATTTGTTTAGGGGAGATTGTCTGCACAACCTCCATTTCATTTGTCAGTATTTTCTTGTCACTGTTATTCTGAGTACTTACTCTGAAGCCCCGGGTTTCAGATGCTATTTCCTTGTAAAGAAATACAGGGAAGAGAGATAAGTGAAAAAGCTAGCTACAACACTGGCGACTCATTTTTTAATGCGTAGCTATTTGGGAAACATAGTCTTTAGTTTCGTGAGCATAACTTTCTCTGGCAGTGGTGCTGTAAGTGAGTGTTGGCCACAGGTTTCTACCTATGGCGCAACTTTGTTTTGCACCAGTTTATCTGGCTGTGGGGCTACCTTGTCAAGGAACCAAAGTTAAAATAAGTCAGTGGTTGTTTTACCTGGGATTAGTTTGCAAAATCTGGCGTATAGTCAGAAACTCTGACATCAGCACAGCTCTTAGAGTAGTGATAGGAAGGAATGGCTACTTAAGGAACTATTTCTAAGTAACCTTGCTCCTGCTTTTGGTGATGGTCAGCTTTGAAAGGCAGCCTGGCAGGTTGTTATTTGAACCAGGACTGAGAAGGGAACTTTGAGATCCTAGTGTCATTTACATTTTCAGAGAGGAACAACTAGGATAAGTTTAAAATCAACTGCTTTTGTGAATATACTCTGTAATTTGAATTTTCTTCTGTAGTATTTGCAAAACAAGTGCTTTGTGAGCAAGGACAGCGCACGAGTAGCTTGCTGTATTGCATACTCTATTTTATTTTTATATTTTTACTTTATAGCTCTGGATTAGAACTTTTGTGTTCTTCTGAGAGCAAAAAACAAGACAAAGAAAGATAGTTAAATATAGTGAGAAATATGGAGGGCAGTGGTGGGGGAAAGAGAGGGGATGGCAGAGGGAGAGGACCCTCAGGGAATGTTAAGTGCACATGTAAGGGTAGAACATATGATCCTTCTTTATTATTGTCCATTTAAAATTACAATGTGTTCCACTTAAACTAGATATGCTAATAAAAGAAGAAGAGTCATTTATAGTGGACAAATTCCAAAGACCAAAGCTGCCTCCTCATTTAAATTCTGCTCTTTTGTCAGAGCACCCTACTGACATAATTCTCTATTGTTTCTGCCATTATCGCTTGCTTAATGCAGGACATAGTGTCGGGAAATTCCTGTCTGGCACTTACAAGGTGTTTCTAAAAAGGGGAACAAAAGAGTCAAGAGCACATAGGGAGCAGGAGGAAGCTGCGAGGGGAAGTGGCAGTGGAGGGAGGAATTCAAGATAGTAGCAGGGGCTGGGGGAGACAGGCAGAGGAGAAGACAGCCAGACCGAGGGCAGGGGAGAAGGAGCTGGGCACAGGCAGAATCTCTCTGCATTCCCTCTACGATCCCAACTAGTACAGGCAAATCCCTTAAGCGAATTGGGAAGCAGCTCNAGGGTGGTGAAAACACGAGATTTCTCAGTATGCAGTAGAGGAGAGTTGGGCTGCAGGAGCCGCTCAGCTGGGAAGGCGCAGGGTGAAGCAGGAGGGTCTTCTGGGGAGGAGAGGCTCTGTCTGCCAGAAACCAGGGGAGCGGGGATTCAGAAGCTGGCTTTGGGAGGGTCACGCTAGGTTTGATGCTGAGGATTTGCGGGGATCGGTGAATGCGGAGAGAGTTGGTGTCAAGGCTGTCCACTTCTCCCGGGACACTGGATATGAGGGGCAAGACAGCCTAGGTTGCGCTAGCCTTAACGTAAGGAGATTACTCTGTACTGTCATTTGTTAATAACAATGTCGTTTTCTGTCATATAATTAGAAAATACATCTTGCTTTGCCTCCAAGCACTGTAGCCTTATTACATTTGCACATTTTTCATAATATTTCAAGCGAACTGACCAGATAACGTTAATGAATATATTAGATAGGCAGGCACTTTTAAGGAAAAATAATAAACATACTTGTATATTAAAAAGTTAATTCGGTCTGGAGCCAAACAGGTAATTTTCCCTTCAGCATTTTTTCACTCAGCCAAGACAGGTTGGACTAGGAGTGCAGTCACCCTGTCTACGGCGCTTGGCTTGGCTTGCATACCAGGGGCGAATTTTCTTCAGAGACAGACAGCAAGATGATCTGATTGGCCTCAGTCCAGAGCATGCTCACAAAGGCCCCTTTGATGGAGGGCTTCTTGGTGAGCCCTGTACCAAAAGCTGCCTGCCACCCTCCTTTCAAAGATACCCATTTACAGTAATTCGGGGGGAGGGGGGAAATAAATAAAGTGAAATAGGGGGTTGCCACAAGAATAATTACGTTACTGGGCTTGGAGGGGGTAGGGAAGAGGAGGGGGGAGTTATGAAGTCAACTGCTGGATGTTGAAGTAGCTGTTTGGCAACAACGCAAGAACATAAGGCATTTGCAATTAAGCTCATTAAAACTTCATCATTTTGCTTATCAATCTTTTCTGAAAAGGGTGGGGTGAAGCATCATATATTAAAACATGGCTGCTTTTACAGATAAGGAGTGATCACTACCTGTTTGACTTTCTGAGCTGCGCTGTAGTATCCAGCCTGAGATGGCATACGTGATTAGCTGATTTAACTCCCTTTTATACGTGGGCAAGTGATTAATAGGAGTTTGTTATTGTCTCCCTGCACTGCACTGCCAAAACATCCGGTCCAGGCAACTGCTATCTCCTTGCCTTTGTCTCAGTTGGTATCCAGATGTGGCCTACTCATCCATTAATTTTGATCCCATTTGTTCCCATATCAGTGGCTTTTGGAACAGTACTTACTAAAGCCTCCACACCTTGGAATAAGGGGAAGGTGAACTAGATTATCAGAGTCGTTGCTTCCTCAGTCGATGAGGGATGTCCTCTGACTGGAGCCCGTAGTATCCCATGCTGGTCAGAAGCTTTGAGTTTCCACAGCAATAACAGCGACCTGAGGACACATTAGCGAACAGAACTGATCTGAGCTGCCCGCAGGTCCTGATCTGTTGGAGACCTCAGCCTGCCTGGCCTGACTATTAACAGGGCAGCTCTGGCTCAGGGGCCGTGAAGTGTCCGAGTCAGCTGGCAAGCCATCAGAGCAATGGTCTTGGTGTGAAAACCTTGTGGTCTGAACAGCAGCAACACTGCCTTCTGCTTTTCAGCTGCTTCCCCAGGTTCAGAGAGTGAGATCTGGAAAGAAATCAAGTCTGCCTTCTTCTAGTAATGTTAAAGTCAGTATGTGTCACTACAGTTTATTGCAGATAGTAGGTGTGTAAGAAGGATATTTCAGATATAGCTGCCTCTCATCATCCAAGAGCTTCAGAGCACTGTACATACGAACTAAGCCTTGCAGCAGCAGTTTGTGGGAGGTGAGCCTTACCTTCGTGTTCCAGATGGAAAAGTTCTGCCACAGAGGAAACCCCAAGAGGCACACTGGGTGTCTGGGACAGGGCTGAACCCAGAAGTCCCGATTCTCACCAGTCCAGTTTCTCTAATATGACCTTGACCATGCAGCTCCGTGATTTTCTCTGTTGTTGAGGTTGATAGCAACTATACCGAGCTTCAGAATTTTCTTGCAAAAACAATCAATCTTTTATTGTTTCATTAGTATCCAGGAGCAACTCTCTTTTCCATGTGTGATACTTGGTGGCAGAGACATGGGACCTCATTTAGAAGTGGCTCTTTCTGTAACAAGATTTTGAATGACTTTTTCTATTGTCTTCACAATAGGTTGTCTATATAGTGTTAAAATTCATTTTAACTTTGAAAGAAAAGAAAGGAAGCAAAAAAAAAAAAGCTGGGGGAAATACTGATATGAAGAGAGGTGGGGAAGGAGTAGCACCACTAATACAAACATGTAGGTCATATTGCCATGTGGGAATGGAAGCCAGCTTGAACTTTAATTCTTGGTTTGATCAAGGTAGTGTAAAACCAGACCCCAAAGGATTTCCAATGGAGAAACTGGATTTATATTTTACATATGAGCTGTAGTTGAAGCCAAATGTTCATTCCACTCAAATTGTGTAGGTGGATTACTTTACTTCCAGCCTTGAAGTATCATGTTTTTAGCTGCTAATAAACTTAATAAAATCCATTTCTTATTTCCCCTGGTGTACTGTGTTCATGAGCCTTGATGTGCCAACAGAGCAATGCTGTCCTGAAAATTCATTTGTCAAGAAACAGGCAAATGTTGTGCATGAGTAAGTCAAGAAGAAAAAGAATATATTTTCCACTTGTCCAGTGGCATTGCTCTTACCAGGACTGCCAGTCTCCTCATTTCTCCTGACTTACAACTGGATCAAGGAGTTGAGAAAACTTAAGAAATTTTCACATCATCAGCCTAGCAGACAACTAAGATACATCCAGGTTGATTTTTAAAAAAATGCTTATTCGCCAATTAAAAATATCCTTCCATACCAACAAGCTCCTCGCTTTGGCTTAGCTCCCAGTATTGGACCTGCCTTTTCACACAATGTGTGATCAGTCTGAGGGGTTCATTGCCACTGGAATTCACTGAAGCCAAGAATTTACAAAACTGAATGAGGGATTAGGCATTTATGTAGATAACAAAAATATCTAGCATTATTGTAGCTAATACAAACAAAGAGAGCACTGGGAAGGAGATAAAACCTCATTCTTGAAAGGTTTAAGATAATGTCTAATATGTAGAATTGGGGTGAGACTTCCTGGGGGACCGGAGGAGGTAGATTGTTGCATGGTACCCTTGAACTTTACTTTGACACGTTCAGTCTTGGATACTGAGTTAGAAGAGTTGTAACTTTGATTATATACAGCAATAACTGCCTTTCTAATCAGTGCATGTTTTCTGATGTCCCATGCTTAGCTAGATGAGATAATCCAATGAGAGCCCTTTAGCCTACAGTGTCAGTTTTAAATTCAGTCACTGGCCAACAAGAGGTGCCAAGTCAGCTCAGACATCAGTGAGGGTGAGCGATGCAGTGAGTAAAACATTGTCTTCCAGACTTGGAGATACAGAGTTGAACTCAAGCTCCGCTACATGCTTCTTGTTCAATGAGACAAAGTCCCTTCTTTCAGCCCCCGTGTGCAATGACATGTCACCCCTTTCAAAATGTGCCTGTGGCACATTGCTGGGGCATGATGAATTAATGACTTCACCTAATGGATTTACTGGGGGGAGTAGGGGGAGGAAATAATCTTTAAAAAGATTTAGGGTAAACAAAGGAGTCAGAAAGAGTGAGAAACAAACTGCTTTATGGGAACACAGAGTGGGAACCAGACAAGGAAGGAAAACAGAGGAGGATAAGAGGCCTCAGGTACAGAGGAAGAAGTAAGATCTTAGGTAGAAACCAGAGGGGAAAGGCAGGGTTGAGCATATAAACAAAGGATTTAAGAGAAGAAGCAATGTGACTTTTGAAGCTTTTAGTGCACATCTGACCCAAATCATCTGTCCTTTCAGAGTCAGCCCATCACCTCCCTTGTTTAGACTTTATTTTTCCTCAGAGATCTGTAATCCTTACTCTAAAGAGCTCCTGACTTGGTGGACATTTGTTGTGTTAGTAAATGCTGCTATTGAAGTCAACAGACTTGTTAAAACTTGTGCTCTCGCTGCAGCAGATAGAGTTTGCAGTGTACAGGGATTGCAAGCCCGGTCGCTGCTCCTGGTGTGTGTGTGGCATGGAGGGGGCTGAGGGAGAGCGGGAAGGGCCAGGCAGCTTCACAACGGTTTTGCCACCTCTCTATGGGCATACCAGAGGCTTTATCATAGAGTCTTTTTGTAGGGGGAGTAGGGGTTATCGAGAGCGTGGAGTTCTTCTTTTCAGCACACGAAAATTGCCATTGAAAATTCTTTTCAGGACTTAATACAACCCCAGGTAGTGTTTCTTCCGTACACAACACAAACAAACATGCACATGCATTTAAGAACAGACTCCAGACTCATCTGAGAGGGTCACAGGGAACCACAGGATTGCAAGGAGTACTGAAGCCATTGTTGATGGCAGTGGACTCTGTTGTCTTCGGTCAATTGATCCGTGGGGGGTCGTTTTGCTTCTTCATTGGGGACCGTTTCTATCCACTTTGGTAGAAAAGGTAGAGGAAGGAGGAAAATAGAAGTTGACCACGTTACATTTAGAGTTTATCAGTTGTCTTCTGCAAATGTTTTCACAGAGAAAATGAAGAAGTTCCTTCTAATGATTAAATCTACATGCAAGTAACTGGTGGACATGAAGTGATTGACCCTACCAAGATTGTTGCAGCAGATAAGCGTTTACCAACATTTTGCTAGTGTAGGGGTTTTTTTTCCCACTAAAAAGAAAATTCTGTTGGCTTTTAAGAGATGTTTCTGTTTTGAGTTTCCCCTTTTCCTGCTCTCCACTATATTTATTTATATATAAATATTTATATAAAAATATTTATATATTTATTATTTATTCCTCAGAACAATATTTCATCTGAGAAGATTAAAACCATGGTCAGTTTTTTGCACGTGATTTTTGTTGGTTTTGTGTAGATACTGTTTGAACCAGAAAAAGTTGAGCTGCCATCAGTTTATGCTCTGATTAGTGTGTGCACAGAGGAGGAAGAGAGAAAATGGAACCTGCAATTCAACATGCAGGAGCGCTGAAGTCTAGCACCGCTGCAGAATGTAACACAGAGCTTTTAGATTGAGCTTTTGCATTTGTTTCTTTCTCCTGAAGAATCTGTTGGCCTGAAGTTGGGCAACTCTCTAATGAAGTCGTTGTGGGGGTCTTTGCTATCCTGGAAAATGAAAGACTGGAAAATTGCAGTGCAAAGCTCATGTTTGCTGAAGTGATCAACCTTAAATGATGTGCTGGGTTATCTCAGAGTATAATCAGCATAGCCAATTTGAATAGAGCTGTCTTCAAAATAGAGATCTGCTGCTAAGATTTGTTTTCATTTAGGTCTTACTTTCAGCAATAGGATTACCCTGAGGTCTATATATCTACAGGCTTTTGTACAAACAAGCAGCTTAAACAAAACTACCATTATGTACTGATTTAGGGAGAGAGAAAAGCCTTGTTTGGTTTATTGAGTTAAGATCATATGTGTGACAAATAAAGCCTTCCTTTAAATGTGAGTTTTGTCCCATTCGATATAATAAGTTTCTTGAGAAAAAAAAAAAATTACAAAGGCCAACATTATTCTTAATGCCAATTCAATTTGTCACCTCTAGGTTTTAATCCCATAGGCTAGTGAAATACATGCTATTTCATCCAGTCGAGCAGCAAGACAACTGATATCACCGTATTTATCACCATTGGGGTGATATAATCAATTTTCTTCTTGCTATTAGAACAAACCTTGCACTTCCTTTTTCTGTCTTGTATTCAGTGGCCTTATTAAACTCTTTCCAATGCTGATTTGTTGCAGCCATGGATAATGTTGTGCTCGTTGTTGCTTCCCCCGCAACGATCTTCGATAGCTGTTGTCATTCCTTTGTCTTTTTTTCTTTTACTGAACACATCAAGTTTTATTTACCATTTTAAAGTGTCTTGTAAATAAAATAGGATGTGAAAGTTCTGAGCTCAGTTGGCATCTTGAGATCTAATGAGCGGTAGCTAATCATTTATGGTATGGATGCCATGGGTCTTACTTCGTACAACGGCAAGCAGGGCATGTGTGTTTTCCTGAGTTCCCATCACAGGAGGTGCTGCAACTGGTCACACGGCGTTCAGCACTCCCCGTGCAGCTGTGAGCTTTGAATTGGTTTGTGACCAAAGAAGGAATGAAAAGCAAGGTGAGAAAGTGCAATTGAACAGAACTCATCGGAAATTGTTTTTTTTTTTAACATATCTGCATTTCAGATGCTGAAGTTGAAACAGGAAAAAGATTGGGGAACTGTTTCAAAACCAGTTAGGTTAAACTACTTGTTAAATGAATGTGAATGAATTCTTATCTCCTGTTTTAGTCCAGTCATGCTGGGTCAGGTCTTAGGGCCCACGGAACTGCTTCTTCGCAGAATTCATGCACGTGGGTGAAGTTGGTGGTTGGGTACATGGATTTCCAAGTGCATAGGCTGATGCAGCAGTACAGGAGGAACTCTGGATCAAAGCAATCGTACCCGAAGTGATCATATCATCTATTACCATAAGAGACTTTTAAAATATTTTAAGAGTTTATGGATGTTCCCTAAAATATTACACTAGCAAGACAGCAATGTGCTTAAACTGTCAGCAACTGACCTTCGGTCATTGGTTAGAAATATTGCATTTGTTCATTGCGGTCTGTTTGCTGTTGGTGGTTGCAGCTGAAGAGCTACAGTGGACTTGCTGGTGTCACCTAGCTGAAAGTAAATTTCACCTTCACCACAGAACTCGATTGCAGGTTGCGAATATTATTTAAATGGAAATTATTTCTTTGTAAGAAATCTCACAGAAGCGTTTCTTTTTTTCAGGCTGGCTTTTTAATATTTATTTCGTATTGTTTTCGCTTTTATCCTTAATTTGGGGCTAAATTAGATCTGTCAGTGTCCCTTTAAATTTATTCCACACTGACTAATTTATTTTAGCTAACTTGTTCCAGGACAAGTGTAGAATACTTACAGCGCAAAGGAGAACATTCAGATCAATCTCAGTCTGCTGAGAAAATTAATCAATTTGCAAGTTACATCTAGCTTAATTCCATCATTTAAAGCAGGCATTGAGTTTCCTTTCCCATGTTACATGGAGACTGGAAGGTAAAGCAGCCTCCATTGGTAGAGGACTAATTCACTTGCCCTGTGCTCTGTGTAGAGGTCATTAAGACACTGCACTTAGAAAGCAGCTGCTTTTTGTGTGTGTGCCAGCATCTCATTTTCCACATATGTAACAGATCAAAACATTTAGATTGGGTTGATCCAGTCTATCATGACAAAAGAATTTTGCAGCAACACAAGTAAATAACAGCCTTACTTGGAGGGAGGATGCCTTTGCCCTGGTCCTGAGAAACTATCGGTGGGCGGCACCCCAAGTAAAGCAGACCGAGCCGTACCAGCTTTGCACGGATTCTTTTCCAAAGCCAATTAGCTGCAGAACATTTGATAGAGAGGAAAAAATCACCAAAACCTCAGCCCCGTACAATGTTATCATTTATATTCAGTGCTAGTCTAGTGCTCAATAGTTACACCTCTGTAGACCTGCTGGAAAGAAAAATGTTTCCTGCTTCTCATTTGGCCTATATATTCTAGAGCCACATTGTTCAGTGTTATCACCTTAAGAAGCAGTTAAGGTTAAAGTGAGATAGCATACATTTGAGTTTAGAAACCCAGCCAGAGAAGCTGTACAACTTTTATGGTCTTCATCCAAAGTGCATTTAAGTGTGGGACTGTTTTTCAGAAAATTGAATTAAAATGTAATTTTTCAACCGTTCTGTATTTCCATTTATACTCTTCATCCTCTAAATCTGTGCCATCATATGGCTGTCTACTGCTGGCCAGAGTTCCTGGGCTAGCCCTCAAGAATATGAAAACTGGACAACTAAAAAGAGGAAGAGGATGCTTTGGCAAGCTTATGTTTATTGGTTATGGGTAGTTGGCTATCGCTGTGGTACCCCTTGGGATTATCACCCGCCAAAATCCAAAACTCCATTTCAGAGGGGATTATTTCAAGGAGCAGAAGCAATTATAGAGTAGTGTAGCAGGCAGCGCTTTGCAGAGTGATGCAATTTATTGGAAGTTCTGCCTTCTACTGGTGGCTGTATGCCTGGGAATTACTGTACTTCTTCATGTACATGTGAAGAAATCTAGGTACTTAGAGAGTAATACTGCTATTTGATTACTAATAAGGACAATTGTTACAATGCTTAAAAATAAGACCATCAAATTACTTCATGAAGGAAGAATTTTGAGGGGAGAGGGATTTGCATGTAGTGGAATGACCAGGGAAGGAAGGAAGACAAGAGGAGAAAAATCCATCAGGTTTTTAGCCTATGCTTGGTTGGTGCCTGTTTAAAAAAAATACTAGTTTGTGGTTTTTTTTTTCCTGGGATTGCTAAAAGTTACCAGTCTTATTAAAAAATGGAAATAGGTGATATAATTGCATGGTGGACCAAAATTGGGAAACTGTTTCACGCTCTGTGGGTGTCAATGTAGAAAGTTCTTGGTGGAGGACAGGCAGTCAGGGAGGCATTGTGGCTTGGATAAGAGGGGTGAGGACAGGCACAGGTTAGCTGTGCCAGCTGCGTGCGGAGCGGGCTGGAGGGAGGAGAAGGGGGCCTGAATCAAGAAGCTGAGCGATGGAGAAAAGGCAAATAGGCTGAGTAGTGCTGTGAAGCTGACAATTAACACTTCTGAAGACGTTACAAAATGGGAGGTTGGGAATCCTTTGGTGTCTCTGTAGTCGTATTCTTCTGTATTGGTCAGATGCAGAATATGGACAAGAACTGCATGAAGTTCTGTATTGCTGTGCTTATAAACAGCTGTTTCTCCTTCTACAGTCCCTCTTCATATGGGTTTATTAAGATTGGCTAATGAGATTCACTTTTATCTCAGGATCTTTAATAACTCCCGAAAGACCAGGAGCTTAGTTTTAAATCTCATCGGCAAAGCAGAGTGGCTTCTAGCAGAACAGTGCTTCTTGACAGCGTGGTGGAGCTTGCTGCAAAACTGGCTCAGAAAGAAAAAGGGTGCCAGCACTAGATCCAACACTGTTGCTTTTGGCAGGTCTTAGCTGTTCAGTCTCTGTCTTCCACGTATTGAGCTACACCAGCATTGCACCATTCTGCCTGCTGTGAGCTGCCACCCACCCCGAGTCCTGCTGCCAGGTCGAGAATTGGCATGAATGCTAACATTTGAACTCTATTCTGTGAAGTCATTTTTGCACCTGTAAAATGAAGGTGTAGGAGTTTAGGTACCATATTTGAAAGAGTTGCTTGAAAATTTATATATATTATTGCCTCACTCATTATAGAAACTGCATCAGCATTTTGCAGTGACTGACTGAGTATTCAGAAAGTTAGTGAATAAAATAGTCACACAACACAACACAAGAAATCTCAAGGATGACCCAGGATCCAGAAATTGTGCAGGTTTTTTTGCCCAGACACAGCGTAACTGCATTCTGCTAACAAGGTGCCAGACAATGACATATGGTCACCTCCAATGGTACATTGCCGGGGGGAGAGCTGTGAGGCCCCAAGCGCTTCCCTGTTGTGCTCAAATTAATTTCAGGGAGTTCTCAATCCTAAATTTTCAGATGTGAACAGTGCTTTTGATGATACAATTTTGAGTGCTGAAATTGACCCTATAAAAGAGAAGTCATGTTTTGAAAAGATAGATATTCACCTGATAATGAAAATTAAGCGTTTTTTACAGGAGTGAGCCCTCAGAAACTCTGGCTTTCCACCTCACTCTCTGTTCTTGAAAATATGTCCTTATTCTCAAGCAACTCTTTTATTTGATGCATATATGCTTTGCAGATGACTGTACAGAAAGGGATATTTTAAAACAAAGTCATCTGGCATATTTAAAATGGAAAGGAAAGGAAAGGAGAAGGGAGGAGCAGTGCTCGGAAGCAATGAAATAACCTCAGAATTTGAGGTCGGGTTATAAATGCGAAGCGTAACTATTTTTCCCAAAAAACTCATGAGTTCTTTTGGGGCAGGAAGACTTAAGCGGAAGTTGAAAACATCAATAGGAATTGCTTCATCAATGCTTAGAACCATCAAAAAGTTCCTGAAAGCCCTAGTTCTGAATAAAAAAGTTGATACAAAGTGTATTTGTCCACAGAGGAGAGGAACTGAGAGCTGTGAAATGAACTTCATCTCTTCCTCTCTGCTGGTAACGAGCAGTACTGAAATGACTGTTGAAAATCTAATTGTCTGAAAGAAACCATGACGATCGGCTGTGCAAGGTGACGGTGTCCATCCTCAGGGTGACAGCACGCTCAGGAAGCATGCTGAAAGACACCTAGAGCATGGCCACACCTTGTTCTCCACCTGAAAGTGTCCGCACTCTGGCTGGTTGCCACCCCCTCCTCGGATGGGGCGGGTTTGGTTGCTGTCAGGGGACCCTCGCAAACTCGTCGACAGGAGCAGTGTGGGTTAAACACCTTGACTGGGTGGTCTAGTAAGACGTTAGGGTGCACCCACCCAAAAGCAGGCAGTAACGTCGGTCGCAGGTGGGCAGCGCTGAGGTGGAAACCTCCACACCCGTCTGGCTCCCCTCACCTCCACATGCGATCGGTTCTGCCAAGGCCAGAGGCAGATGGCTCCCATCTCGCCCATGCTAACAGCACAGTGGAGTTCTTCCCTTCGTCCAAGCTTCCCTTCCCTCCCCTAAAACGCAAAGGCTGGCACGACTCAGCCTCAGGCCTTCGTCTCTGCCCGACAGTTGCACCCACAGTCGCACGCCTTCACTGCACGGCGAGTGCCGGGTGCCCGACCAGCTGGCTGCCTGGCCCCTGCTTGTTGCTTCCCTCCTTAGGAAAGCTGAGTGCTCCCAGAAAGTACCGCTGGGGCAACAGATCGGTTGTAAGAGCCTATTGATCTGGTACATTTGTTTTCAACGTGCAAAAAGGAGATTCTTTTGTCCCGGGCCTGGCACCAAGCTCTTGCTGCAGTAGGTTCGGCGCGTCTCCGGACACCGCGATCAGGCGCCCCGCAGCTGAGTCCACAGAATATTTGCTTATTACAGGAGGAACTGAAAGAACCTGGAATTTGCTAGTGACCTCTTACTTCTTGAACAACCGTTTCCCCCCTTCCTTTTGTTTCTGTTTTAATCACTGCATTGCAAACACAATTTAAACCCCCCTTGCAGATGCAGGATGCGGTAACACAAGCACACAACATTCAACATTTATGGAGTTAAAATGCCTGCACCGTTTGCACTAAGTGGTCGGTGGTTGTGGTCGGTGGTTGCAAGGCTAGGTTCCTTTTTAAATCAAACTTGGAATAATTAAATGGCCACAGCAGTAATGCGGATGCAGATTTTTGCACATCCAATAATCACAGGAAGGAAAAAGTAGTCTGAAGCTGGTTGGGTTTTAATCGTATTTGATTTTTATTTTAAATGAAAGCACAAAGGTAATTTTTCTGTTGCTCTACCTGTGACTCCTTAAATCGTGGTAAACGTGCATTATGATCTTCTTAAAAGAATAAGAACATTCCTTGTTAATTAATTTATACAGCTGTCAGTACAGCTTTCTGTGTTATTCATACTCTAAGTGTTTGACTGCCATAGATTTTCTAGCAGTTCCTGGCAAAGCTCCAGTGAAAGCCTGGGATTTATTAGGCTGACTTGGTGCAAAGTCTATTGATTGTGGCCTCGAGGGTAATAACTAAATAGAGCTGGAGCAACAAGTCAATAACACCATTGTTGCTACAGACTCCATTCACTCGAGGAGTTAGATTGTTTTACAGTGGCAAAGAGTAATCATGAGCAGATCAGCATGTTCAACAGGCTCTGTACCGTGTTAGTGCTGGGGACTGTTTTAAAGCTTTCAGCGGGACCGCGGGAGAAGAGAGGTGGGGTGCAGGGATTAGGAACCCTGTAAACTCCTTCATTAGGACTAAAACATTTCAGCATTAGCTTGATCATCGTGCAGCAAGGAGTCCTGTGCCTGCATTGGTCCAAACTGGTATTCAAATCCTCCCCTCATCAATCCATAACGGCGCGGCAGAAACTTGATTTAAATTTTGGATGGGGATACACATGTACTGTGTGTGTCTGTGTGTGCGTGTATACGTGAATGCACGTACGTGTGCCTTAGTATTAAAGAATATTTTAGCTAGCACAGACTTCACCTCTGTGCAGTAATATTTCCTGGCACTGGCTGGAAAGAGGCTCCTATTTTCTGAAATTCAAAATGAGGAAATGCTTTTGTTTATTGCTTCTCTAATCCTCCCATGTGTTTATTTACTTTTAGAATTCTTTTCTTTTGCGGAAATATATACAAACCTACTAGAGGAGAGATGTTTATTTCCTGAGAGTTTTACCGTTTATTTGACAGCCTTTGACGACTCGCATTGTATTAAGAGCAGATCATTTTGAAAAGTCAGAATTGTGAAGATGGGAGTTTCAACACCAGAACTGGTTGATTTTGCACACATTCACGTATCCGTCTCCAGGAGCTGCCATTACAGCCTCTGCAGAAATACCAAGTAATTAGAATGAGTTTCTTCCTGACACCAGTTAGTAGCAGCCTACTCCCTTGAAACATGAAAGATGGTACAGAAAGTAGTAATAAGAACCACATAATATTAAAAAAAGGCAGATGTAATTATGCTTTGTAAAACGAACCGAGCGGTCAAGCAGCAGGCTTTTGTGTATTCAGCAGTTCCACAGACTCTTCCTCCCTTCACCATTTGTCCTTGGAAGTCAAGTTTTCCATTTTGTGAATAATGTTTCTAACCCCATATGTTGAAAGATAGTAGGAAAGAGCAAAGCTGTCTTCCCGAGTCTGCAGTTGTTTAAAAACACCAACATTTAAAACACAAAAATTTCAACAGAGGGGTTGATTCTTGAACGTGGTGGTGACTCTGACATCTAATGATAGTTTGTTAACAATTTATCTGTCCTTTTTTCACTGGTTCTCTTGCTGTATTGTAGCTTATATTATTTAAAGCACAAAAAGGGGTGGAACCAGAAAGGAAATCCTGCAGCCAAATATTGAGGAGGGTACTGGGCTTCCCTGGGCTACGGGCAGTCAATTGGACGTTGCAGTCAGCATGTGCCGGGGCAGATCTCAGAGCAGGAGAGATGCAAACATGTGGTGAATGTGTCTGTCTTTTTCTTTCTTTCTTTCTTTTTTCTTTTTTTTTTTTTTCTTTTCCGTAAGTAAGCAGAAAGCTTGGCAAGTTTGTAGTGCTTGCTCAGAAGCTCATTTAAAACTTTGAGAGGAGTGAATTGAATTTAAACGACTCTCAGGAATCTTTTTACCCCCAGGCCTCAGACGTAGTCTCCCATGGAAAGAAATGTATCGGATGGTTCATAATCTGTATTCTGTCAGGATATTTTAATGAGAGGTCAGTAAACACTGTATGTTTGGAAGCAAACAAGCCAAAGCTGGGCCTTTTCTTTATGACTTCCACACAGTCAGAAGAGTAGCTTTCTGGCAGATGCTTTCACTTTGAATGAAGAAAATATGTCTACTCTGCTTGGGTTCAGTTCTGTGATCCGAGAGATTTCTGACATATCAAACCAGCCTAAAACTTAATTAGCTGTGGCATAGGAAGTAAATATGTAAAAGAGGTTTTGCGGAAGTCTTAACACTTTTTCATTAAAAAGACCAACATTGATTTTCCTGGCTGATTGCAGTATGATGTGCCGCCTCTGCGGTGATTAGGTATGTGTCAGAAGCACTGCTTGTGCCCCACTTCCAGTCTTTCAGAAAGAAGAGAGACTGGTAAAAGGAAAAAAATCCTTCCCAGAATGTGGTGGTAAACATTTCTTTTGAGTAATACTCTTGCAGTATGAACTGCAGATTTACAGGAATTAGAGACCAAAGAGTCAAAGTATTCGTTTCTCCCTCCTTCCTCCTCCCCTCCTTTTTTAAAGTGTCTTCATCAATCAAAATCAACATAAAGGAATAATGGAGGCAGATAAAATGTAAAGACACAGTAGCAGTGTTGTTTAGAATTGACAGCCATAAATCCATTGTATCCTAAGAGACTGCACGAAGTAAATACCTGCTCTCCCTGACCGCCACCATCGTTTGGCCCATGATTCAGAATGTCATTTAAGCAAGTGCTGGTGTCCCATTGAAGCTTCAGCCCGTTAATACTTGCTTTATTTTAGAACACCAGGGTAGCAATGAGGCAGAGGGACTTGGAGGGTGAAGGTTTGGAGTGACAGAGGAGTTTCCCCTCTCCTCATTCATCTGTTAATTTGGAATGACAGAAATAGAAATGGTGTTCCTACAAGCAGGTCAAAGGCTTTTTTAGAACCAGCAGAAAACAAGGAAGCTGGTGCAAAAGGAGTTACAGAGCACATCGTTTACAATCATTAAAATTGGGGGCTAGCTGAGGTTTTCTCTGTAAGAAAAAAGGGAAAGCACATGTCGATTGGCACTGCGGAGGCGTGCGCAAGGCTGGAGGAGCCCAACAGCAAGCAACGCCAGGAGGATTATGTACCTCCATTTCAGGGGGCACGATTTACGGCGTGGATTTTGAGTCCTGACATTTTGATTCAGGTATGAGAGGGCCAAAGTCTCACGAGCTGCTCTTGGAGGAATTTGCCACAGAGGGGCAAGGCGCTCTCGGGTCAGTTGCTCTTTCTGCCATTTTGAAATGCCAGATCTCGAATGGAAACTTTTTTTCCGTCCTTCTCATTAGAAAGGTCCTGCCAGTTTTGGGTGCCTTTTGGAAACAAGCCCGTGGGAGCAAGTGCAAATATGATTCTTAGGCCCAGGCTCACAAATTCAGGAGGTTTAAAGTTGCTTGTTTTATTTTTGGTTCTTCTGTAATTGTCGTTTGTTTGGCAGAGCATGCCAGACGTGGATCATTTGCTCAGGGCTCGTTAGCACTGACAGCATTCCAACTATATTAGAATCTGTGAATATATCTACCTCAACCGTATTTTCACATCTTTTATGATTTTCATTCTCCCTGAACTGAAAAACAAAAAACCCACAATGCAAATAACCAACTACCTGGCAAGAAGGACTGATTACCTTTCTGATCGTACCGGGGAATGCTCTTCAAAATCAAAATCTGAATGAGCAAAACTCCACCAGCGCAGCACCTCGCTGTAGAGGGGCTTGACGGTGCCACTTCTGTGGTGAAAATGGTTTATTTAGTAGTTAGTGCCTTAACTTTTCTGGTTTTGTACTTCTGAAAGATGATCTCTTGCAAACGATGAACCCTTAGCCTTAACAAACTACTGATCCCTCTTTAACATTTACTTAATTGAAACTTAGAAGGAAAAAAATACAGTGTAGTATTTTAAGAGTGACTGTGTAGCACCTTTCCAAGTTTGCATGCCTGTCAACGGGATGTCATCCTGTAAGTGTGAATGAATGAATGACTCTATTTCCAGTTCGAGTTTCCATTCCTAGGCAAAAATAGCACCAAATACACTATACTTCCAGAATAGATTTAAAAAAAAAAACTTTATAAATCATACCGCAACAAAAAGTGATCTGTGGCTATTTCTTCATTAAAAATGTTCCGTACGTCCAGTACCAAATGAAAACTACTATAAAGAGAAGGCGCTCCTTCAGATGACTGAATAAAATCACAAAAATAATTTCTCATTCTTTTCTAACTGAGCAGGCTGTATTTTGTAAGGATGCCAGTTATATTTAGCATTCCTCAAGGCTTCCATTGTTGGGCTTTTTTTTCCACAACCAGCATGAAGCACTGAAGCTTTAAGCATCGTGTTACGATGCTGATGTTTTGTCGAAGAAAAGATGTGTTCCTCAGCTGTTGCAGTTACTTCAGCATTTGTGCCTTTTCAGATGACACTTGGCCAACTTTTTAAAATTACCTAAGTCCCATGTGCAGAGTGATGAGGGCTGAGATTTTTAAGGGCCTTGAAGTACAAATCATGGCACGGGCTGTCTAACTGCCTCCAAAGATCTGATTCTTGGATTTGATTCATTTGGTCTAGGAGTCTCAAAGTCCTGATTATCTAACCCATTCCTTACGATAGGATCTGGGCTTTTTTTTTTTTTGCTAACACAAGTCATTTATGAAGAGTTAGCAGAATATTATAATGGTGTGCATTAGAGGTGGATATAAGGTAGAAAGCAATAACCAGGATTATAAATAACTGTTTGATCTCTAGAATTCTGTAACAGCCTCTTAAATTTGATTAACTGTCTCAATATATGGTTAATCATCTAAATCCTTTATAACCTATTTGTAAATGCACCCTTGAAATAAAGCATGACTAGTTTGTCTGTATTTTATGAAACATGACAATTCTACTGAGGAAGTGGAGCAGTATTTCTGCAATATAGTCAATGTAATTGAGAAGGTGAATTTGGTGTTCCAGATTTTGATTGAGGAAAGTGAAATACTTCCAGTTTCTGAATTGCCTTTTGCAACTTTGTTGTGCAAGGGTAGTATGGAGTAGGTACGGTCTTCCTGAGAACAAAGGAGGCAAAGGAAGGTAAAAAGAAGGAGAGATACAGAAGAGTTAACACAAGAAAGTGGAATGATTTCAGAATGGTTTGGACCTCAGTTCTGTGGTACAAAACCAGCAGCAGCGTCTCCTGCTCCCAAAAATGCTCGCTCCTGCCTCTATGCTGCATCCAGCTGCTTTCTCTTTTTCATGGGCATGTCAGTTCTCCAGTCGATGTCTTGAAATGGAATTGATCAAGTGCAAAATAGCTTTCCTCTCCCACCCTCTTTTTTTTTTCTTTTTCTTTTTTTATCCTGGATCAATTGCTTGATCTGATTCATCACATGGGCCCACAAGTTGTTGAATCAGCACAACTGAGGTTGGCATGCTTCAATGCGATGTCAGAAATGAACACCGAGAGGAGGTGGGAGCAGGGGGAGGAAGGGACAGACCTGAGCATGACTCCTAAAATTAGTATTGCTGCTGGATGCTTTGCATCTTGGAAACATGGTCTTGGCTTGAGTACAGGGCTTGGAGTCAGAACATTTAAGCTATAAACTCCCCTCTAGCCTTTGACACCCTTAAACTTTAGTTTTGCCATCTGCTAAGTGGGAATAATGCTAGTTATCTTGGTGGTGTGAAGATTTACTAATGATTATTCAACCAATTAGCACATGAAAAATAGGAAAGACTGCTTTTTCCACTCCTGCATTTTGCTGAAATTGTTCTCTCATGCTTGTGAACTACATTTCATTGGTGGTAAAATATTTGTTTTCAACTGTGTTCCTCCTATCCGAAATATGCTGCTAGAGCAAAGACAGGTCCCTGTTTTTGTAACCCAAGTGTCTCTATTTTTAGTTTTAAGATGATGGCTGCATCTCTCTTTTTTTTTTTTTTTAATATGTGTATATATTTATAGCTCTTGCTATTGGAAGAGAATTTCCTGCAAACAGATCCATTTCTGTGGAGCTCTGCTCCGACACGGAGTCCCATGTGTTCCACTGAGAGATTGCTCCAGAATAAATGTCTGCTCTGGTTGTAGGATCAGCCTGGCGAACTGTAAACTTTATATTGCCTTCAGCACATAGTAAATTTGCATGTGCAGGAGGTATTAGCAACTGGGCATCCGATACTTGGCAATGTTGCATCTGAAGACATGAGTGACAGGAGAGATGCAGCCCCAGCCCCAGTGTCCTACTGAGTCGTTTCCTCTTTGGGTAATTATTCTCAGTTTTCTCTGCAGTTTTAACTGGGCGAGAGGGGGGGAAGTATCTGTCTTCACACCCTCATTTAAAGAGGTGAGTCTTGTAACCATGAGCCGTTAAACAGCTGCCGCATCTCACCCAGAAGCAGGTGACAGGACTTTTTACATAATGTTCATATCTGGTTTGCGTTCTGAGCTGCGTGAATCCACAGTAATGCTGCGTGGGTACCTGAAAGCAGGATTTGACCTGCAGCTGGGTTCTGGTTCACGTGCAGCAAGTATCACTTGCTCGAATAGTGTCAGAGACTTCAGCAGGACCCCTGGTGTGCGTGAGGATGGCAGAATCGGGCCCCTAAGGATCCTTAGGGGTGAAAGGTATCCTGTAACTGTAAGGTATTATTATGATGGCTACTCTGGAGAGCACAGAGGTATTGAAGTCGGCAAAATAAATTACAGAGCTAAATGTATAAGTAAACCAAAAAGCGACTGATGTTTTTTGCATAGTAATAATCTTCATAATCACTTCATTTGCACAGATATTTAATTTTAAACTTTAGGCACAGTTTTGAAGCACAACTCAGTGGAGATTTTTGCTGTAATCTATAAACTTTAATGAAAGCTAATTGGAGGACAAATTTTAATCTAATTAAAATGTGACTGCATAAAGCAGAAAGGATGAATGAAGCAAAATGCTCTATGGGGCACAGTTTTCAAACAGTGATTGTCCTGAATACTAAGTCAAATGAAGCTTTTGTAAAATGATGATCGTGAACATTGCTGGCAACAGAACAACCTTGAGAAACTGCAAATGGAAGTTTTAATGTGTTTAGTTTAAAAAGTGGACATTCAACTGACAACCGCATAAGGACTTTTTAAAAAGTAAATAAAAAGCAACACACACGGTCTCATCTAAAAACATATAAAGTAAATTAGCCAAAGGTGTACATTCCATCTAAGTTCTCATGATCAGCAGATGCAAATGTTTGCAGTGTGCCGATGAGTTATGAGCCCTAATGAGATTTCAATGCTGAGCAAACAATAAAAATTTATGCATTGCATAGTTTTAGTGGCCTTTGGCTTCATGGTTAGTGTTACACCCTTTCAACAGCTTTAGTAATATAATATCCAGCTGGCTTTGGAGGTAAGGAAAATTTTAGGGGTGAACTGAAATTGTGAGAAATAACGTGATTGATTGCTTTGTCAGAATAATGCATTTCCACGGTATAATTGTCCGTAGTAATCTTAGCCCGGGTATGGCTACGTAGGTTCTAGTTGTGTTCGGACACAAAATTTGAAGGCTTCAGGTGAAGGATGGCTTTTCCAGCATTTGAGCCAGACCTTTTTTCCGTGCTAGGTACGTGTCCAGGGGTCTCACAAACAGCCCCTCTAGGAAGAACATTCCTGTCATAGTCTGGTAAACGGGAGAACTGAAAAGCTGCGCTTTCCCCAGCAACTGTCATGTGTTGCAAGAAAAGAAGTGGAGCACAAGCACAAAAACAAACGCACAAGAGATACTGAAATAAATGTATGTAGTGGGGAGCAGGGGTGGGTGAATCAGAGAATTCAACTGGTGCAGCATGAGAGTGAGCTTAAATGTATTAAATTTAAAAGACCCATTTGTGGGTTAGGCTTTTATGAATCCAGAACCTTCACCATAATGATTGCCTGCATTACCCTGCATAATATTAAAATCTTAGCATGTGATTAATAGCAGATTCCCTGCATACGTGTCACAACACACATCTGCAGCAAATCTGCCAGTATATTTCTGCACTAGCTTTACTTTGGGGCCATAAAGTAATTCCTGTTTTGTGAATGAGAATAAACCTATTATGCTCTAGGTTAGCTACACCCAGTTTCTTCTCTTTGGGGAAAAAGAGCTGCTTATTTGATACGGCATCTCAAATTTCAGTGCTCAGAAGTGAGTTTAAGCCTCGGCTAGATTTGCTTGAGCAAGCTGTTGGGATTTGCCTTCACCGTTTCTTAGTTCTACGTTTTGCAAAACCTTCTGTGCAGAGAGCGTTGAGAAACTTCTGGACAGCAGTAAGCTAGTGGACTTAATTACAAAGTGTTTATTGCTAAATTTGTTAATGAGTCAACATGCAAAAAAGGTATATTTATCCCTGTTTCCTCTTAAAAGAGTAGTAAAAAATAACTTCAAAAAATCTTTTTCTTAAGCTGTTTGGTGATGCAGTTTTGCTGTTCACAAAAGCCCGTTTTCCCATCCAGAAATAGCTACCTTTCGCTTTGCCCCAAGGGAAGAGCATAGCTCAAATGAAGCTTTAAGAAAAATAAAAAAACCCCGGTCGTAACTCAAAGCCTATGCAGATTCGCAAAATAAAAAGGAAGACGCAGAAGCGTCCCTCCAGTCTGCCCGCTGAAGAGTCCTGTCGACCTGTTCCGCTCACCAGAATGAAAGCAGAACCCCGCGAAAACAACTTAAATGACAACAAGCAAACATTGGGAAGGCAACATCTGTTTTGCATTCTTGGCGCGGAGTCCGCCCTTGCAACACGGGGTCTGACACAGATGTGCGGGGTTACGACAGCGCCGAGTACCGCTTGATTTGAAATGGTGTCCCCGAGAGCAGGACCAGGGCGCCGAGCTCTCACGGCGCTGGGCGAAAGCCCCGTCTCTTGATCTCCTTTGCAGATGTGGGACCCAAAGCCCGCTGAAGTCTGAGGCGTCTTTCCGCTGGCTGGTGCAGCCTGCGGAGCCTGTCCTAGCCCTCCGCCAGCGATTCACGACTTGTTGTCGACCGTGTGGTGTGTGCGTCGCGCGTGTGTTTTGCTGCCTGTAACATCGCGTCGCTCGGTCGCTTCCCGATGGGCTGCTGCTGCGTGTAGCCGCCTTCGGAGATCAGCTCGAGCCGTATCACGTAATTACGCCCGTCAGTTTTGAAGTGAAATGAAATAGTGGCGAGGAGAGAGGAATTTCTTGTTGCTCCTAAGAAAGGCAAAAAATAGCTCAGCTGGAAGTGAAAAGCGGTCAGGGTGCTTAGGGCAATGCCGAGGGAGCGGCTCCCCGGCCCGGGGCGGCGCGATGGCGGG
>Ga0065711_1031178_pt1 | contig 30337 bp, 31 predicted proteins | sample Hoacrofraction12_FD_59098 | JGI IMG/M metagenome (GOLD analysis project Ga0065711, IMG submission 59098) | Hoatzin crop microbial communities from Cojedes, Venezuela - Epithelial fraction 12 v2 (version 2) | ecosystem: Host-associated > Birds > Digestive system > Esophagus > Crop | place...
GACCTTGTCCAGGCGGGTCTTGAATATCTCCAGAGAAGGAGACTCCACAACCTCCCTGGGCAGCCTGTTCCAGTGCTCCGTCACCCTCAGAGTGAAGAAGTTCTTCCTCATGTTCAGACAGAAACCTGGAGCATCTCTCCTCCCGGTTTTCCTCCATGCTCTCCCTTCATGTCCCATTTGTCATTTGACCTGTCTCTTCCAAAGCCTCCTTTCCATCTACATCTGAACCACATCCTCAGAAACTCACTTCCTTGCTCCTTCTTCCTAGGAAGCAATTCTGCCCTCTTCCCTTTGCCACTGACATATTCCCACCTATAAATAATTCTTATTACATTTCTGAAAGGAGCAGAGGAAGAAGCCAACAAGCTTATGAGACCTGGGTGGGCCCGAGGGGTAAAGTCCCCCTTCCTCCTGTACAGATAAACATCCTTCTGAAGCCTTAGGGCTGGGACATGCACTGCAGGGGCAGGGAGAGGGACTGGAGCCAGAAGGAGGTATTGAAAGCATGCCTGATGAGGCGAGATGCTGAGCTGGTTCAGGTATTCTGGTTGCAGCAGCATGTAAAATCCCATTATGGGTTTACTATGGCGAGTTTAATACACTGAACCCTTCGTTGCTCCAGCTGCCCCTGCCAGGCATCTCTGAAATTCACAACAACAGGTTTTCAATCTTCTAGAAATTCCCAGCTCACAGGAGCAGCATGCCTGCTCTGGGAAGGGGAGCTATGCAGCAGCTCCCAGTCCTGCCTAGAGGACAGCAAATACCCCGTGGCTTTGCTGAGGGTTAGCAGAGCCCCATGGTTTCACCTGCAGCTCCAAGTGTCATCTGCTCAGGCCAACAAGCCTGGTTCTGGAGGGGGCACAGTTGCCCAGGACATAAGAGTGTAGCTGGGTAGTATCCCACAGATAAAGAGCTGGAGGATTTGCAGAAGTGGGCTGAGTTGTGGGCTGTGTAAGTGTAGGAATTTGACGTGAAAATGGTAGCCTGGCTTTCTGCTAATCACACTGAATGACGTGGGATCTTTCAGCAGCATGCTGAATGCTTTGTAATACTTTCCGAGTTGTCCATTTTCCTCAGGGTACATGCTACATCTGCTTCCTTGATGAATTTGGGAAACAGGCATGAGGAGGCATCATGGAGGAGTCTGTAGCAAAGCTGGGAATCATGGAGGTGTCTGTGCAAAAGCTGGGAAGAGACTCTGTATCTTGCCCTGTTGCAAGATAAATATTGGCCTTTCCTCAAAAGAGCAAAACAAAACTGTGTTTTCTGTGTGTGATTGCAAAGGACTAAGCAGAGCTGCATGTGGTGTGCACATGCTTTGGTAAGGTGCTGGGGAACACAGACAGGCAAGAATTTGGGAGAAGATGTGAGTGTAAGAGCACGCCTTACAGCAGCAGAGGTGTCTGATAAAAGGACTGCATGGAAATGATGCACTTTCTCACCATTTTGTCCTAAGCATCATGATCTTAGTAATTTCCTTAAAGCTTCAGCAGCTGGAGTCAGGGGAAGCAAAAGACAATTTCAGTTCTCATACTAAATACAAAAAAAAGAAAGAGGGAAGAAAGTTTCCTTCTCTTCTCCAGAGGGACAAAATATCCTCAAAATAGAAGTAGACAAGGTTTCTTTGCACATTCAAATAAAATCTTGTGATTTTTTTGAGGTCCAGTCTTAAGTTTGGGGAAGTTGGTGGTATTTTGGACTAGCCTGGGAAAGATGAGATGTGGTCAAATGGTAAATGTGTATAAGCAGGTACTGTACTGGAAAAGGAATGTATGTGTGTGTGCATATGTTCACAGAATCATAGAATGGTTTGGGATGGAAGGGACCTTTAAAGATCGTCTAGTCCAGATCCCTTGCTGTAGGCAGGGACAACTTTCTCTAGATCAGCTTGCTCAAAGTCCCATCTAATCTGACCTTGAACACTTCCAATGATGCACCATTCACAACTTATCTGGGCAGCTAGTGCCAGTGTCTCACCACCCCCATCGTAAAAGATTTCTTCCTTATACCCAACCTAAATATACCCTCTTACAGTTTAAAACTGCTACCTCTTGTCCTGTCACTACAGGCCTTGACAAAAAGTATTGCTCTGTCTTTCTTATAAGCCCCCTTTAAGTATTGAAAGGCCACAATTATGTCTCCCCGGAGCCTTCTCCAGGCTGAACAACCCCAACTCTCTCAGCCTTTCTTCACAGGAGAGGTGTTACAGCCCTCTGACCATTTTCATCACCCTCCTGCAGACCCGCTCCACTTTACTGTGCTCAGGGCCACAGAGCTGGACACAAGACTCCAGGTGAGGTCTCACGAGAGTGGAGTAGAGGGGCAGAATCACCTCCCTCAACCTGCTGGCCATGCTGCTTTTCATGCAGCCTAGGATATGGTTGGCCTTCTGGGCTGTAAGCATACATTGCCAGGTCATATTCAACTTCTTATCTACCAGTATCTCCAAGTCCTTCCCTGCAGTGTGGCTCTCAAACAATCCACTCAGTCTGTATTGACATTGAGGATTGCTGTGATCCGGGTACAGGATCTTGCACTTGTCCTAGTTGAACTTTATGATGCTCACATGGGCCCACTTCTCAAGCCTGTCAAGGTCCCTCTGGATGGTATCGCTTCCCACCAGTGTATCAGCTGCACCACTCAGCTTGGTGTCATCTGCAAACTTTCTGGGGGTGAACTCAATACCACTCTCTATGTCATTCCTGAAGATATTAAATAATGTTGGTCCCAGGATTGGGACACCACTAGTTACTAGTTGTCTACCATTGGTTGATTAGTGGTTGTCTGCACACACCAGTGTGTTGACTACTAGTGTATCAGCTGCACCACTCAGCTTGGTGTCATCTGCAAACTTTCTGAGGGTGTGCTCAATACCACTCTCTATGTCATTCATTAAGATATTAAATAGTGTTGGTCCCAGGACCGGGACACCACTCGTTACTAGTTGTCTACTACTTGTTGACTGGTTGTTGTCTACACACACCAATGTTTTGGCTACCATTACATGAATTTCAACTGCATCAGAGTAAAGGCATCACTGTAGAGACACCAAGCTGTGAGAGATGAAGCCGTGCATGTCTCGGGTTTAGGGTCATCTGGCATTTCCAGGAACCTCTGAGTGCACTTCTTCCCCTCAGCATGTGGCTCTGAGCTGCTTGCTCCCCCTTGTCCCTTTCCAGTGCCTCCCTTGAGGTCCATCTAGCCTCTTTGTGTGTGAAGCACACTTTCTCCTGCTGAACGTTGTCTGGAGAGGAGGCCAAGCAGCACATTAACTCCTCGATATTGAAATCACAGCTCCAGAGCGCAGTAGTGCAGCTGGTGAGGAAAGTCAAGGGCTGCAGCAAGGAAAACAGAGCTCTGCAGAACAGAGCCCTTGTACACTATGATAATGATTTCAGGCTTGCCAACCCTCCCTTCTCTTCCCTCCCCTGATACGTTGCTGTTTCTTCTATTATCGGCTCTCATTTTTGTATTTTCCCAGTCCTGTATCGGCTCAAAGCCAAGCATAATCACATGAGAGGAAGGGGATATCTGTGGTGAAAATTTGGAGGGTCTTGTCTCACCCTGCCACCAAAAGCCACAGCATCCTTTCCATGCAGAAAGTGAAAACTTGCAGAGCGGTCTCTGTCCCTCTCCTTCCACTGAGGATTGGTCCTGGAAGCCCTGCTGGAATTTGGGGTGTTTTTCCCAGTCAGAAGGCAGCAGGCAACAGGCAAATCACTGTTATCTGTGTGTCTTCCTTCTCAGGGAGGTCTGTGAATCTTTTTCATTTAGGTAATAACAGGCTTTTGGCAGTACCTCCAGCACAAACCCAAGCTCCAAGTGAGCAGCAGGAGCCGAAGTTTGGCTCAGGTTTAGCAACTCACTTTCCACTGATAATAGGGGGTTTTCCCAGAGCTCTGCCAAGGCAGACTGAGCTCCCAGAATGGAGTCTGTCCGGGGATCAGGAGAGGCGGCATCGCTCATCAGGAAAAGGGAAGAGGGGGATTTGTTGAAGATCAGAGGACAGTGGCGAGTTTGTGGAGAGAGGGATGAGCAAAGCACAGAGAGCAGAAGGCACCGTGGCAAAGAGAGGCCAGGGACAGAAGTGAGGTGAAAGGATTAGAGCGGGGGAAAGTAAAGGGGGAGAATGGAGTATTCTGGAAAGGAGCATAAATATGGGCAAAGTTGAGAAGTGTCACAATCCTAATGATGACAGGAAGTCCAAATAGTAGCATTGCTTGAGGAAATAAAATACTAGCTTTCCGTACACTTTATGCCATGTTGGAGGAAGGGTCAATTACAAGCTTGAAGAAATTCCTGACTATTACATGACTCTTCACACAGTTGAAGGAGTTTATATTTCTCTCCCTTTTATTTTCTCTCCCATGTTGCAACAGAAGATAAACAAGAGGGCACAAATAAAAAAAGAACAAGCTCAGACTCAGTCATGGGTTAAGTTTGTTAATATACCAGACTATTTCAAGGTGTCTCTCCCCAACCAGTCAATTTTAAAACTGCATTTTTTCCTCCTCCAAAAAAGGACTGAATACAATTTTCCATGTGCACATTGAACATGTGCCTCCCATGTGCAGCACGCTGGTTACACCTTTTGGGCCTTTTGCCCCAGTGGAAGGTCTGTGAACCACAAAGGAGGCTCTGGTTTACCTGTGAATGTGATTCCAATCAGATGGGGCTTCACTGTCACTCAGGAGCTTGCTGACTAGCAATAAATATTCATAGAACTGATTAGACACTAATTGCACAAATCACCACCTCTTCAGCCAACCCCAGGAACCTTGCTGCCACCCTCCATACCTAAAGAGGCAGCAGAAAATGTCTTTTCTGTAGGTCCCTTAAGGTCAGCCTAGTACCTCAGACAGAAGGTCAACCTCACCTTGAAATATCCCCTAACATAGCCACCACGGTCCTTCTGCAAATTCTGCCCCAAGGGCTGTGGTCCCAATAATGTAGCCCTCATGGGCCAGGAGCCCTATGGCCTCTGTACTTCACTGCAGTCTGTTATGCTTCCCTCTCCGCACATACTGCTTGCTGTCCAGCCCCACAAGCAATGCCCTTCCCTGCTCCTCTGTGGTCTCTGTTCTTCCCCTACAGACTGTTTTCCCATAGCCCTTCTGCAAGGAGAGGGCGAGGAGAGACATTGGGCTGGGATGCATGTGGACTCTCTGTGTACCTGTGTACACGCAGATATGCTAGGGTATGTGGGATTATGAGTGCGCAGGACACAGCACACACACACACACACGTCTATAGCTTTGTTTGTACTCACATGCAGAAAGGGGCATGTAACCCCACTTATTCAGCAAGACAGAGGAGCAAAGACATGCTATGATAGCAGAGCTTATGGGCCTCTCCCTGCACATCCTGTGTCTTTGAGGGCTCAGATGTGATGGCCACCTTGCACCATCTCCACTGCCTCCCCAGAGTGTTGGGCTGGCAGGTCTAGTGACACTACTCTTCAACCCCATGGAAAGAGGAGAGCTGTTGAGATACGGAGTGCCCCTTGGTGGTGTAACACAGTGGCTGCGGTAAAGGTTGCAGGCTGTTCAAGGGATGTCGTACCTTGTTCCTGACATTTGTGCCGCCACTGCTCTGGAGCTATGGTGAAAGCCATGTTCTTGTCACTGCAAGCCCTTCTTCATCAGCTGAAGACCCACACAAGACCCAGACTCCTCTACCCTCCCTGACTCTTTCCTTGTAGTGCCCTCTGTCCCACCATACGGAGCCTCCTTGCAGTTAGCTCAGTAGCATCAGCCTTCAGGAGCAAACTGATGTCTGCCTACAGGCTCACAGACAGAGGAATGTGATAACTTGGACAGGCCACATTCATCTTCATCGCAGGGAGGCAGCAGGATTGGAAATGGCATGGTGAGATCAGCCTGCTACATGCCCCTGTCATAGGCACTTAGAGCAGAGCCATTGCATATGTGACAGCAGTGACACTCCAAGAAACCCTGGCCAGGTCTCAACCCCAGTCTGCCTGGGCTTCCTCCAGCCCCCCAGACTGGCCCTCTGTCAAACTGGAAACAGAAGCAAGCCAGAACAAGACACAGCAGAGAGGCCAATGGTGCCTTCGCGAGCCATCCTGAGCTTTAGCTTTGTGCTCTGGACTTCCTGTGTGAAACGCATTTGCAAAGAAGGGTTTAAGAGGGACAAAGTGCAGCAAGGGTTCCCCCACCCTCAGGTAACAAGTTGCTTTCCAGCCACCAAACATAAGGGGTGGGAGACAAGAAAAACTGCTCCTGTTGGCCCACAAATCTGACAGCACCGTTCAAACCAGCTCTAATACAGCAGGGCTGTGCTCCTTTCCATACAAGTGACAGATCCCAGAGGACAAGAAGACTAGTTCCCATCCCTCCGAGGCCCTTGTAATAGCCTGCTGTTCCTCAGGGACAAACTGGTAAACCTGTTGACCCTTCTTGGTGGCAATCCCTGCACTGCTATGGAGGACTGAGGTGTCGGGGCTCCCACAGCGTGTCACAGCAGGAATTGAAAGTCTGGCAGTCCCACTCCACATAACTCCATTTAGCTAGCAGAATAGAGCTGCTTGATTTTCCCTTTGCACTGAAGGCTTTGTGACACTCAGCTGAGCAGTTTCAGGCCTGTCAGGAGTGGACCGTATCTCAAACGGGTGCTCCCACCCCACCACTGAGCACCACTCCTGGCCCACTTGCTTGCAGAGTCTTGCCTTCCCACAGGCTTCCATTTGCTCATGAGCTCCCATCACCAAGGGCATTCATCCCCTGGAAAAAGAAGGGTTCAATTCATGCCCTTTGATCGGCTCTGAGTCCGTAATTCAGTCCAGTCCATCTCCACTCATACATTGCTTTCCCCCCCCACCCCCCGAGGTTTTCTCTACCCTTTGCTAGGTACCTGAACTGTATTGAACGAGACTGCTGGCTCTCCTCACAGCTGCTCCATCTCTGTCGCTGCAAACAATTTCTAGAAAGCCTCTTTAAAATGTATTAGCTTTCCAAAGAGGAGCTGATAAACAGGGGACAGAAGGAAGGGAAGAAGCGGGGAGGAGGCAGGATGCAGTGATGTGGTTTATTCCACACATCTGCAGTTTTCTCCTCTCAGCATTTTTATTAAAATAGATGGACATTTATTATGAAAATTAATTACTGGGTGTGTCCAGGAGTCCTTGTGCAGGCAGGGAATGTGTCAGTCTTCTCTGTATATGTCTGTGTGAGCCACACATGCTGCCTACAACGAGAAAGAGGAACACATCTACCAGACAGCAATCTGTCAGATTTAGTACCTGAAGGGCTCTGTGTGTGTGTCTGTGTGTCTGCATTCATGTGTGTGGTGCTGCAGCTGCCCTCAGAAAAGGGAATGTGTGATGGCGGCCAGCAACACATCTGCTGGTGGTGCCATTTCTGTTGCACAAGTCATTCCTGTCATAAATTTTCAAGGGCTCCAAGCATGGCTGTCAAAGCACACAGGTATGAGTGGATGGTTGTTTCAGAAACCTGTCCTGAGACACCCTGGCTAATACCAAATGCACTGCTGTTCAGCAGGCACAAGGTCAGGGCCAGCGCTCAGTGAGTGAACATGTTGCATCGTTGGTGGGCAACATCAGGTACCATTGCGTTCATGGCACTGAGGAGATTTGGGCATCCTATAGCAAGGAGTCTGGAATTGAATCTTGTGTTCTGGAGCTAAGGAAAGGCAATGGGAATTCAAACTTACTGTGTTTCTCCCTACCTCTGTCTCTAGGAGAGAGAAAACCTGGTCCATCTCCACCTGACTCTTGTGGTTAGGCTGATGGATGGAAATGACACAACTGCCTGCCTCTGTGCAGTTTTGCCTCTCACAAGTTGTCCTTCCCACCCTGTCCCTGCTAGGAATATTCTGCTCTGCAGTGCGTGGGTGTCTTGGGGAAGAAGGGAGGGGAAAGGACGTATCCAGCTTGAAGAGAATTGCAAGGATTTGGGATGAGGAGGGACTGGGAAGAGTTTGGATAGACCCTGCTGTCATAGGAATGGTCCAGGTAAATTCTAGGGAGGGCTTAGCCTGTATTCTCTTACCCAAGGCCAGATTGTGGGTAGATGAGAGACTCCAGGACACATTTTGATGTGTTTTGTCACACAGAGTATGAGCCTGAGAGGCACTAGAACAGAAGTTTCTCACCCAGATCCTAGGCTCTGGGGCATCTTTCACCAACCAAGTGCATATTTATATTTCTCTTACATATACTGGAGATGTTGCCAAGATAAGGGGCCAGATTCTGACTTCTCCTCCCACCTCTGGACACGACCCTGACTCCCTGCATTGAACCCAAAGCAAGAGTGAATGTCTGTGTGAGCACATGTGCTCTAGAGCAGCAGGCAGCAAACTCACTCCGTATCACATCAGTGACAACGAGATTCAACGCAGGAGACATTTGCAGGCGCGAGCAGAAGAAAACCTTCACGTTCCTTCTCTGGGGTGAGCGCGTGCTTCAACTCCGAGATACAGTCCCTGCCTCTTGAAATTAATTCAGCATTCCTGTGGCTTGGGCAAAAATAACTGGAATGAATAATAGGGCTGCACTGGCCCTGCTGCAGATTGCCTGGTAGATAGAGCCCTCTGCAGGAAGAAAAAAAAGGAAAAAGGCCAAGACAGCACCACTTTTATTACAAGAGACCCGAAAGGTAACAGATCAAATAGCAATAGTTTATCACGTCCTTTAATCCTGCAGATGTAATTGCCTCTAGTGAGTCTCTGGTATTTGCCTCTGTGCTGTTCCCAGCTCGCAGTGTTACAGCTCACTGCACCTTTCTTCTTGTCCTGTTGACTGCTCCTCCCTTCCATGCTGCCCAACATCTGCCTGCTTGTGCCCCGCGCTCAGCCTGCCTGCATTTTGGGTGCAGTGCAGAGCTGCGGTAGTGGTCAGGCTGCTTTGCTAGGCACAGCAACATCACATTCTTCTCTCACATCCTCTGCCTTTATCACTAAAACAATCATGTTACCCTGAGTTTTAGGCTTGTTTCAAGCACTTTCATTTCTTTCTTTACAGAAGAGAGACTTCTATTTCTTTCTTTGCACCAGAGACAAAAAAATACCAGACTCCAGATGAAACCAATATTTGAAGGTGGGAATGTCTCTGTGTGTGTGCGCTTGTGTGTGTGGTGTGTACCTCCAATTCTTCATGCCTTCTGGCTGCAGGCCTTTTAGTTACAAAGCCCAGGCCTCTGGGGTGGTACAAGGAAGCAACCTTTGTCGGGAAGCCATCAACCAGGAGGAGAGCTAGTGTTTGGGTTTCTTCCCTAGGGAGACCTGTGGTGGTCCCCAAGTCTCAAAACAGAGACATAAGACCCAGAGCTGCTTCCCTGGTCCCACAGCCTCTCTACACTCAGTTACCCCTTATCTCCCCATCCAACATGTTTCACTTTCTGAAACCTATGACTCAGCTACAGAGCGGGGACTTCCTAGGAGTACAGCCCTCATGGCTATAGGAAGAGGTAGAGGGCTCTCTTCTGAGCAGAGGGCTTACCTTCCCTTGGCCTCTGGTTTCACAGTGAGGTCTTAAATATCAGTGACCACTTCTCCACAACCACTACACATCTGTTCATGGAAGACAAACTACTGGGGCTCTTCTGCTCTGCAACTGACTGGACCACCCTTGGCCACTCCAAGAGCATCTGTAAGGTTCCCCACAGAAAAATACCCAGGCCTGGTTTGATGATGGGAGGGGCTGGAGACATTCTGGAGACGTTCTTGTCTCCCCTCAGATCCTGTCCTACATATCCGGGGCTATATGGGAGAATCCAAGGGCCAGTTGCTGTTGAGCCTTTACATTCAGACATGGGAAACGCCACACCCATGGTTCTGACAGTCCTCAGTGGATTGCACCCTGTGCCTCTGCCTTCAGTTTGGAAAAGGAAGAAACAAATCTGGCAGTTGTCCTGTCAGTCATCTTCCTGCCAAGTGGGAGGCAGAGGGAATCAATGCTCCCAAATTTCTTCACTGGAAGAGCCCAGCATTGGAGGGATGCTGTTCAACAACTACATCTTCCTGCTCCCAGTGACCAGGTCAGGGCTCAGTTTTTGCTGGCGATCTTTTTCTTACGGGCAGAGACCAGATCATAGAAAGGATCTTGTGTGATGCTGGTCCTGGAAGTAAGAGGAAATGAGAACAAAAGGAAGAGATTTAATGCTAGAAAACAGCACAGGCAACCTAACTGAACTTGCACAGAGTGACCACTCACCAAAACGTAGGACTGGAGATCTGCAGACCCACAGCAGAGAATTTAGCTGTGGCTAGAGATTCTCCAGAAGGGATCTTGAAACTCTTTGAAGTCAAGACAACAGGTACCACTGTTGCTAGACTGAAAACATTTCTTTCCACCCCCTTTTTCAAGCTCTGGTAGCCAAATATACTGTGAGACCATTTGTCCCTGGGGCTGAACAAAGGCAAGCTCAGGCCTCCAGTTCTGGTCTCCTCACCGTATTGCCTCAATCCACTCATCACGTTCTGCTGGTGTGGCTGCTGAGATCTTGTAGGACTGATGCTTGCCTTCAACCACCTTCCCATCCCCATCTGTTTTGCAGGCTTTGATCTTCTGCCCTTTGCAGTTGGGATTGAAGAGCTCAAAGCAGTTCTGTCAGAAAGGGAATAAAATGGAGCAGTAGGGGAGGACAGGGTGGACCAAGGAAACAATGCTGCCTGCAACCATGGGTGACAGGCTCAGAGAACTTCCAAAGGGGAGGAGAGCATTCTATCTCTGAAATGCAAGAAAGCCTTTTGTTCCCCACCCCAAGAATCCCCATCCTGGAGTCAGATCTCCAGGCCATCCCTCTTAGGTAAACACACCCATGCTGTGCAGGTTTGGACACTAAAACAGGCTTTATGGAGAGATTGAGCATCAGCCATTACCACAAAACACCTCCTGGGATCTCTTCCTCTTTTAAGTAGATACAACATTGTCCCTTCTGCCTGCCACCACACAGACAGAAGGCACTTGTCCCAGAGTTGTGCCACATCAAAGAGTGGGTATCCACAGAAGATGCACAAACAAAAAGTATCACTTCCTGAGCAAGTTTCCTAACACCACAGCACTGTCTGGTTTAGATGTGCTGTAACTCATCATGGAGAGCCCTGGGGAGAGAAATTTAACCCACATCTCCTGGTGCAAAATGAGTAGAGAGTCAGCTGTTTGCACACACCCACACACAAAGTGCAGCCAGCCAAAGCATAAGTCTCCATTCACACAAGATCTTCCCTGGTAAACTACAATTGTGTTTAGATACCATCATGTTTAGACGGGGGGACCAGGCAGTTTGGAATGGCACCTTCCCTCTGAGAAGCATGGTAAGAGTAGGGTGTGTGCACCCTTTCTTCCCTCTGATCACCTGAGAGCCTGTGTTGGCAGAGTACCAAGCAATGGAAACTTACTGGCTTTTTGGGATCATCCACCTTCCGGACTGATAGGTTCTCCAGGGGGATAATGCCCAGAGGCTCTTTGTCCTGAAGGAAAGGAAACATGAATTAACACCCAACATCCTCCCCACATCTTTGCCTCTCTGATTTCCCAGACGTGTGCCTTTGAGGGCATGACAAAGGCAGTGCATGCCTGGGGAGACCATCTCCATTTGGGGAGCTCAGCTAACAGGAGATCACAGCAATAGCTGCTGTGTCCAGCCTCTCCTCTCAAGACCAGAGGTGAGGAAACAGCACAGGAGAGAATGGAGATCTGACTTCAGTCTGGGAGCACAGGGTTGAAGGGAAGTTTCCCTCTACCCTCTGCTCCTCCCTGGCCCCTCAGAGGCTCATCACCACCCAGGACACAGTTTGCCAAATGGGAGCTAAGCCTTTACCGTGGTGTATTCAAAGTAGTACAGGCAGTTATCGGTCAGAATGAACCAACGGCGTTTCCAGGTTTTCACACGTCCTCCTAAAGGCAGTGAAGTTCAAAAGCCATTAGTCACACACTCTGCCATCCTTCCCACTTCCCGCAAGCTCCAGATATACTCGCACAGGCACACTCTCCCAGCTCTTCCTGTAGATCAGCCCCAAGGAGGCAACCGTGGTGCTCACCGCTGGTGTGATGCCATATGATGGACACGCACACACAAGGAGCCAATTTTGCTCTGATGGGGCTGGGAATGGAGAGGGGTGAGGAATCTCTTGCTGGGTCCCTTTTTGAGTGGATAGAGCCTGCAGGAGCGGGCTGGGAGGAGAAAGCAGGCGGCTGGTTTCAACAGCAGATGTCAGCCTCACCCCACCACAGCAGACCAGAGGGAAAGACAGCCGAGATGCTGGTGGGTTCTTGGGGAAGATCTGTGGTGGGAGGCAAGCAGGCAGGCACGGAATACAGAGGAGCTAGGGGCATGCTCCCCCTTACCTAGTTTCAGGAGCCAGCCCTCTCGGTTAGGGTTGAAGAAAGTATGCGTGAGGTCGTTCCCATCATCCTCTGGTATGGAGAATGGTTCATTCTTGATGCTCTCAAACAGATTCTGCCCCAGAACATTGGTAGGAGAAAGGGAGAGGGAAAGAGAGACAAAGAAAGACAGACTTCTGACAAAGCTTGTACACAACCTTCCTAGGTCCATCTGGTTCATCACTGTTTCCATCGGGGCAGCTGGGTGAATGGGGTGGGGAGCGGGCAGTGAGTGCTAGGGGTACAACAGCCCTCAGTCTACACCTCACAGGGTCTCAAGGCAGATCACCATTTCTTTTCTGCTTCCCGTGTCAAAGAAACAGACCCCTTTTGGAAAGATGTAGACAAAAAAGTGGGCATCCCAGATCAAGAGTGACTGCAGTGGTTGACCCCAGCGTGTCACACGAGTGCCACTGTGGGTAGCACCAAGGCAGTACTAAGGCAGTGGTGTGGACACTACACAACAGAGACTGCAGCCTCATTTACGTCCTGGGTTGGTGGTGCCCAACGCTCTGCTGAGAACTTGCATGTAGGGGCCAATGCACACATCTGCATGACCACAAGGAGGCATATTTCATAGAACCAAGGCATTTGCACTGAGAGACACATAGTGTGACATTCATAACAGAATGACAGGGAGGAATGTCACAGAGTGACAGGGAGGCAGGTTACTAGCTTTCAAGGGGTACAAAAACGTTGCTCGCATCATTGGATTTGCCATCATCTATTACATGAGTCCCAGGCCATGAAAAAATTTGAAAGTACAGGCTCCTGCCGCTTCCCTCAAATTGAAATGAAAGAAACGACGCTCTGGAGAAAATTCTAAAGCCTTTACCCTGAGAGGATGCTGCTCAAAAAACCCAGGTGTGGGATGTGGGCAGCCTCTTTGACAAAAGACACAAGTTATTGTCCCCAGGTTGGTTGGGTGGAGCTAGACACATGTAGGCAGGCTGTCCAGTTCTACCTTGCCTCACAGGGCAGATCCCATGCCTGCTGAACCCTTGGGAGGGTTGGTAGTTCCAGCTTTGCTAATGGGTACATCCTCTGTCTCTGTCTACCCTGCTCTGCATCTTCATCCTCTGTGATCAGAGAGACACCATGGACCTGCCGAGAGCTTTATAGATGCTGGAAGAGATCCTGACACTCATTTGGGTCTTGTTGGTTCTGCTCACTCAAAGACATATACTGGTGTAAGAGATAAAGTCAGGCACTGCTGTCACTGGTGAGGTGAACACTGGAGTCAGCTGAGATAGTCAGGTACGAACAAGGGAAAGGGCTTCATAATCTGGGCCACAGAGACGTTGTCTTACACACACAGAGACTCACAAGAAACAGTCAGTCTTCTCTGGGGCTAGGACTTTCAAAGACGGCCAAAAGAGTCAGATGCCCAGCTACCTCCCACAGAGGTGAGTGTCCCATTCACACAGCCTTAGACCTACATGACACACAGACACCTGCAGCTCATGTCTTCCTCTTTCACACAGTTCAGTATCTGACCCTGTCTCACATTGACACACTTAAAAGCACAAACTTTCTTAAACCGATACTACTGTTCACCGAATGTCTCCAGCTCTGTCTCTCTTGTTCCTCACAGATAAGCATGTGTGCAGCCCCTCTGCAAAGCAGTTTCCATGTTTTGCAGCTTTGCTTTTGTACATACTGCTCTATTTCCTCGCACAACCCTTCCCCTTGTATGGCAGAAAGTCAGCAGGCCCATATTACACAGAGACCTGTGGACCTTTGCTTCTCAGTGGACGCCAAGACAGAGAGAAGAGGGACTGATGAGTAAATGAGAGGTCTTCTTACCTTTAAGAGCTCTTCTGGCAGGTCTCCTCCATTGTCAATGCCTCTGTTGATGGATACAAACCTTTCAAAGGGGGGTTTGTCTTTCACATTGGGGTTGTGCAGGCTGGTGTTAAGCATGATGATAGAGAAGGAGAGTATATAACAGGTATCTGGCAAGGAGAAAAAAAACCAGGATGGGTGGCACTTGTCTTAGAGGGCAGATCAATCCACACCCTAACAGATGGCTTGGTTTCCAGTCACTGGAAAACTGCATCATCCTCTCAGTGGTAGGAGGAAAAGGGAGGTGTCCCCTCTGCTAGGAGTAAGAGGGACAGAGCTGGTCTCCTATGATGGCGGTAATTCCATTCCCTCAGGGCAACAGGTCAAGTTGGGTAGATCTGGTCTGATAATGGCTCTGCCAGAAGGAAAGTTTCTACAGGCCCATGTCTGTCAGTGCTATCCTTGATGCAATGAGGTATACGTCATGTGGGGCTGGGAGAACTTCTCAAATCTATTGCTCACAGAAAGGACAGGAGCACAGCAGAAAAAGGAGGACTGAGGACCCTCAGCCTATTGAAAAGCTTCACAGGAACTGGGCTGCCTCTTTCAGCCTAAGGGGAAACATCCACACTTCCAAGTGATGCCCTCTGTCCTTTGTGAATGGAGAAGGAAGGCTCCTCTCCAGTGAACAGCAGACCTCAGCTTTACAGCCCTTCTTCTCTCCATAACTACCTGTGGATTGGAATACTCCTGGGTTACACTTGCAGTACCAGCTGGCAAAGGCCTCCATCATCCGGTCAATCTTCTGTGCTTCCCCAGGCAGCCGGAAGCTCCATAGGAACTGTCTATCAGGATCAGGATGCCAAAGAGTTAGCCAGATTGTGTGCAAGGGACATTTGTCCCTTCCCTCAACCCATGGGACACCATGAAAATAAAAGAAGTCATCCCATCACACCGGGGAGACCACGCAGTGCATGAAGCAGGAGGTCTCCTCCTCTCTCTAGAAATTGAGTGGGCTTATTAGCCTCAAACACTCTAAAAGGAAGAAGCAAAACTAAGCATCCTGTAAACCATGGCTCCTCTTCCCTCATGAGAGCCCTGCAAGGCAGCAGAGACCTGCAGAGAAGGAGTCCTGCCAGGAGGCTGGCCTATAAGAAAGCAAGACGCCCTAAGTCAGAGTCACTTTGTCACTGACATAACGGGCACCATGGACATGGACAGACATGTTCCCTCGTGCAAAAAATAATTTGCCCTCTCTCCCCAAACACAGAAGCCATGATGACCCACCTTGCTTTCCCCATCTTCTCTGCATATGGCCAGTCCAGTCAAGGGGCCGCAGGAAAATGTGTGAACACCTCACAGAACAACAGTCTTGGAGCCAACACATGCAGCAGACCCTTGGGAAGCCCCATTTCAGCTCAGTAGCGCTTCACGACCTTCTAGAGTAGTAAGAGCCAGTGGCTGAGCAGGCTTCTGCTCCAGCCCATGTGTCCTATGTGCTCACTCACCTCAGTGCCTGCACCAGGTTGAGGTTGGCAAACTGGTGACATGCCACAAAGTCTTGGAGAATCTGAATGTTTGTGGGGTCCCTGGGAGAGGATAGGGGCAAAAGGTCAGAAGAGAGCTTTGACTCTGCTCAGTTTGGACAGCCCTTGGTGTGATGACATGCACCTGGCTCCATCCCAGCCTTCACTTCCTTTCTGACCAACCAGAAGCCAAGATGCATGCACTTGTCTGGGAAGACTGACCCCATTACAGGGAGGAGGACAGGTAGCCCATACAGCCAACCTTAGTCACACTCCAAAACCCCCATCCCAGGGGTGTACTGCCCACCCAGCCTGCTGCAGTTAGAGATATGTTCAGTCTTGGCATCTGACTGAGGTCTGCCAGGGGTCATCTAAAACTGTAGTTGAGAGGGGCCAGGCATGGCAGGGCCTCTTCATCCTGGCTAGGTTTCTTACCTCCCACCTAGGTAATCCCCGATGGCTGTCTTGTTCAAGCCTTCACCCTTGTGGAGGAATTTGGCAATCTCATGCAGGTCTGAGGACAATACCTGGTGCTCAATCAGGTACTGGATCCCCTACGGGAGGAGAAGAAAGACACTGAAGTAAGACGGCTCTGTGGGCTGATGAGAAAGTAGGACCCCAACACCCTGATATCAGCCTTCCTTGGCTTTGATGTTGCTACCTCCTCTGTTACTCCCCAGCCCCTTCATGGGAGACCACAGCCATGTTCCCACCCTGATTCCATCCCTCTTCATCTACTATGGTGGGTCAGTCCCATTTCTATTTCAGCCCTAGATCTGGAAAAATGCTTCACTGGGATGGAAACTCAAGCAAACAGTAAAGGGCAATGTAGGTTAAAAGTCCAAAAGGCAGGTAGATTTAAGGGAAAGTCAAAATAATAAATTTTAACATTTTCAACCAAAATATCTCAGTGTTCTGTTCCTAAATGTCATTTTTTTTCTGAATTAACTTAATCTAAAAAAAAAAGTTTTAAAAAAAGACATAATCAAAAAATGTACTCAGAAAAAAATATGGGCTTGAGACAACCCACGATTATTTTTTCCAAAATTTTCTTCCGTGGGACAAAACAGAGAAGTCTGCAATCTTTTCAGCTCCATCCTCCTCAGCCAGCAAGGATGGAGTATGCTTTTTTATGGGATATAGAGGGTCTGAGTTGGGCTGTGCATAGAATCAACTCTCTGTTTTAGAGGGAATTTCATGGTTTTCAAAGTCACAAAAAGTTCAGATTTTGTTGAGACTCTTAGCAATGTCTAAAACCACTGCAACTCTCCAGATCACATTGCAATTCTCCTCACATAATACAATAAAGGAATGAAAATTGTTTTAGATCCATCAAAATGTTCTACTTCACCAGAATCAATTCACTTTGCCTTGTAATATATAAGAAACTATTTCTAAAATGCCCCAAAGAGAAAGCAGTTTCAAAAGAAGAAATTGAAATATTTGTGAGATTTTTCCACACTAGTTTCCTTTTTCCCCCAGACGGAATTTCGGTAAGATCAATTTAATTTTGCAAAGCATTACAGTGATGACGGGGCTCCATTTTCCAGAAGAAAATGTTTCTCCCAAAAGATTTTGTTCCGCTGGATTCCTAAAGCTTGTCTCCTCTAGCTTCAGGAACTTGCCCTGAGATCTTGGAGATAGGAACTCATTTAAAGTATTAGCATTGCATGGATGGAGTATAACCTTAATAAGGAGGGACAAAGAAAGTTCCTTGCATTCAAGCACCTTTCAGTCTATGGCATGTAGCAAAAGGGAAGCAAGATCTGCATATACTTATTCGAAAGTAAAAACAGTATAGACACATAGTATAACATTTCGACCAGGCTGATCAGCATTGAACTAACAAAGCTAAACTGGTTTGGGGTCAGGGCTAGTTCAGGTAATTCTGCACAGCATGGCACAGTGCCACAGGAAGATGCCTCTGGGGTCTCCAATCAAGGTTAGATGGAAAGGCAAAATGAAACCTGCTCTCACACAAGCTGTAAGTACCAGTATCACTGCTTTGAGACAGCTCCCATTGGCAGAGGGATGGCCGGGGGACTTGCAAGCACTCCAGCTGTGGTGTGGACACTGGAGAAAAGGCATCTTGAGAGTCTCAGCGGGGCAGAGGAGGAGGCATGAAAAGTTGTCACTCAGACCAGCAGCCACCCAAGATGCTAGCTGTGGTGGTTAGCTGATGATGAGCGATTGTTTAATCGCAGCTTGTGGTTTTCCTTACAGAGCTCAAAAAAACGGTCCACCAGTGAGAAGGAGGGAAGAGGAAACTGTCTTTGTCACATCTTCTCTACTTAATCATGATGATTTTAGAGCTCTCTGCAGAGGGCTGAAGGCAATGGAGTCTGGACCTCACTGATCAGAGTCCCAGAAAATGGAAAACCTGGATTAATTCCACAATCAAACCAGTACTACCGAAACCAAAACTATTTCCAAGATGACAGAGGCAGCCTGTCCTCTTCTGTCTAAATGAGCCAAGGAACCCGACACACTCTCAGAGATCTCACCTCCTTCTTACTCCATCCTCCTCCCTTGCACTATGGCCAATTCTTAGCCTCTCACAGGCAAGAATAGCTAGGCTGAAGGAGATTTGTCTCTCTCGACACATTGGCAGTGTTGAACCATCCTCCCTTTATTTCTCTTAGTTTTGGGTTGCATCTGATGGGATGGCCTATAGGCACATGATGGCAGGAGGCAACACAGCTTGATCATATCAGCAGACCTTATTCAGGGACAGGAAGGAGGGTGCTATTAACTGGAGCCTTAGTGAGGTAGGAAACCAGCTCCGCAGTCCCATGTCACAGGGACATGCCTTCCTTTGGCAAGGGTAGCTGCAAGGGGACCAGTAGTCAACAGAAGCTCTTCTTCCCATCTTTCTTCTCATAGGAATGAGCAAATCCTACCTTTGCAGGGTCCATGTTGAATTTCTTCCGGCCCAGGGACAGAAGTTTATCCCTCTGTGATAGCTTGCTGCAAACAAGAATAAGAAGGAAAGTCTAACTTAGAATAAAGGGCCATGTTTCAGTTCACTCACAAGGTAACTTCGATATCTCAAGGACAAGTGTTTGACTATGCAGGAATAAAGAGAAATCTCAGAGGAGAGAAGGGTATTCCTGGCCTCATTTCCGTGTTCATGTTGTGATCCAAATCCTATCAGTATTTTTGTTTTCTCATGGTCAAGAGAGAGACTTTGTAAACAGAGGAATGCCCAGCTTGTCTCACTTGCCTGGTCTGCTCGCCAGGATTATTGTCTGCCTCTTGCCTCTCCTGTGCATTTTGGAAGCACTCAATCTCTGCAAACACTTCAGCAATCTCTTCCTTCAGCTTCTGCAAAAGAAATATCAGGAGGATGAAGGCAACAGAAGGAAAAACAGCAGACACATACAGAGCATGCCTTACTTCCCTCAAGCAAAGGAAAAGGACAGTCAGATGGTCATGACCAGCCAAGGATGTCCATGAAATGGGCACTGCTGTGGTGTGACCCTGCTGGATTCCAGATGAAAACAATGGGAGAGAGGGGCAGAAGGATGTTCTCATGTCTGTTGTCAATCAAGGCTGGAAAATCAAACTTAGCCAGTGTGGAGAGTCAGAGGACTCACCCCAGTGTTGATTTCAGTTCCTCAAACAATGTCAGATGTGAGACTCCTTCCATCATGCCCATTTCCTTCTAGCTTTTACTTTGCGTAGCCCTGCTACACATCCAGGAAAGGGGAAGTGGAACCAGTAACTGTGAGGTCAATATGAACCTGAAGTGGCCACATTGTGAAACACAGAGGTTTTTAATGCACCTGTCATTCAAATAGCAGTGAGCAGATACCTGTCTTTAGGTGGAGAAAGAAGAAAGGAGAAATAAAAGAAGAATAGTCACTGCCAAATTTTAAAAAATCAATTGTAGAATTCAGTTTCCTTTAATCTCATGACAGACCATGGCCTTGTTGGCTGGATATTTTACATTACCGAGGAAATGAAGATGTCTATATCTCCTTGTTTCCACCCTGCAGTTATGGTCCCCCTCAGAGCCAGAGTTGTCTTCCAGGAATCACCCAAATCATTCCCCATGTGAAACAGAATAGGAAGGTGAAGAAGTGTTGTTTTGGGACAGATCTTGCCTCAACAAGGAGTCAGGATGTGGCCATGGTTGCACGCAGATAAAAAAATGTGAATTTCCTCAGTATCTCCTGATTTAATAGAGCTCCTGGATTTCACTTTTGCTCTGGCCTTCATCAGTCTGCCAGAGCTGGGAGTGTTCATTACTAAGCTTTAGGTGTTGCACAGATGTAACCAAGCCATTATTTTAGTTCCTGAATTTCAAATGTTTTTCTGCTTTGTTATTTTATTCACTGTTTTCTTTTGACAGTGTAACAGGCAAGGCAAGACCCATCCTCTCCTCTCGTCACTCTCCCCATAACAGACATCCCTCCAAGTCTGTGTTAAAGGGTATCTCTAGATACTTTCTGAAGAAATTCAGCTGGGAAAATATCTTTAGTTCTAGGTACCCTTTCACCTAAACTCATCCTGCTCTGCTGGACAATGCACACTCCTTTGATTAATGGCTTTGGGATTTAGTGTACGGATCTCTAGTAGTCTAGAAGCTTTTGTCTGTTCATTGTGGCTAAAAAAAAAGTAATATTCGCATTCAAATATCCTGCCTTCTACAGTGCCCATTGCCTGTTCTGAACATTGAAGAGATAAGAACCACACACAAGCAAACCACATGCACATACTTTTACAGCCTCTTTTGCAAGAAGGGACGAGACACCATTTTGATTTTGTAGCAGAGATAGTGAGTCTGGAAACCTGAGAAGTGGTAGGTAATTCGGCTTAATCCTTTACTCCGCACAAGGAAATACTGCGCCTATTCCCCTGGCATCTGGACATCTTCATGTTGTGGGAAAACCAGTGCAAGTCGAATGATTCAGTGCAACAAGCTCTCTCAAATGGGAACCCACATTCCATGGTGGTGGAGACAGAACAGAACAGAAATTGTATGGCATCATGCATGACTGTGATGCGGCATTACTGACTGATTTTGAGTCTGTCACTTTCAGACATTTTGGCAGACAGTGGAGAAATGTTTGGGTCTGCTAAAACAAAGAAAAGCAAGTTCAGCCATGGAAATGTGTGTGGAAAGTCCTGCCATCACACCTCTTGAAAGAGACAGGATCCTTCATGGAGGACTTATTCGAGGTCCACAAACCAAATAAAAGTTTGAAAAACACAGGAGGATGCAGCAGGTGACTAGGACTGATATGTCATTAGCAGGTAATCAGTAATTAAAAATATAATCATAAATGCTGAATGAGCTCCCTGCCAGTAGGACTGAGTCATACTAATTTCCTTAATCTAAATATGCAATCCCAGCTCATCCCTGCTAATGAACGGACCAGCCTTTCACAAATATCCCATTAGGGTAGTTGATGACTCCTGCAGCAAAGAGTACCACAATTTGGATGTACACCAGTGGCAAATATGCTAGGGCAGCCTGAAGGTCAGAATTCAAGATGGATCATGCAGAGTAAACATCCTGTGCAGAAGCACTTCTGCATGGCCTGGACTGTTATGTGAAGACAATCCTTGGTGAAGACAGTTTTGAGAAGGCTAGGGAGACGGAAGAAACAGGATGGTCCTTACCTTAATGTCCTCCAAAAGCTCCTGTCTGTGCTGCCTGATTGTCTCTATTTCAGCCTCTTCAGCCTCACTCAAGTCAGATGACCCTGGAAGAACAAAGATGCCTGTGAGAATAGTACTGGGGCCAACACATTACAGGCAAAGCTGCCTCGACCTCTCCGCATATACCCCTTCCTAGGTCACGCCACAGCAACTCTGATTTGCGTGTTCCAGCATCTATGTTCCCTGCTGTTGCAGCCACTGCACCTCAGCTTTGCCCTGCAAATGGTTCTCACTCCAGAGCGAGCAGCACAGACCCACATACCCCTCCTAGCAGCCAGCCGCTGTGCTGGTAGCCTTCTGATCCAACCCTGCAGCAACCCACCCCGCCTACTCAATCGATTTTTCTTGCTGTGAGCACAATTAAGAGGTCTTACCAAACGCTCTTTGGTGGTTTTTATGTCAGTCGTCTTTACATACAAGACCTTCACCTCATGAAAGGTGTGACCTAAATAATTCAGCTACCTCCGAACCTCCCATGAAGAGCCACTGGCTTCATGGATTGCTCCACCACAGCTAGAGTCGGAAATGGCTTAAGAGAGAGAATCACGGGTTTTAAAATCTGAGGGCAGGATCTGGGTGGATGAAAGCCTTGCTGAAGAAGGAGCATCTGTGGGAGGCTGTTGTTCTGTGGACCACAGACATTGCAGAAATATGAGTAGGCTTCCTTGTAATGTACAGGAAGTCAGATACCAGCAGAGCCAAGGAGACCACAAAATGATTCATAAATGACCTAGAAGAATTAGGGTGACAGCACTGCTTCTAAATATAAGCCAGGTGAAGCACAGCCTCTCCAGCAAGGAGAAAGAGGAGGCTGCAGCTTAGAGAGGCAAAGCAGATGGTAAGCCCCAGTTAAAAAAAGGGCAGGCGCACACAAGGCTGAGAGTGCTGGAGCTCCTGGGAGGTTACTGCAGATCTTGCAGTCAGGGTCCTTGCTGCACATAAATACTGTGAGACAAAGGGTCCCTGGGAAGCCAGGTCAGGTCACTGGGTGTCCTGCTCCACTGTTTCACAAGCCAAAATCCCCTGGGCCTCCCGTCTTCCTGGAAAAAGGGGAAGTGGCACCAGCTGGCTTGGAAATTCTCTTAGTGTGGATCTCACATGTAAAACAACTGCTATAAATATGAGTGGGGAAAAAAGGGGAAGGAACCAGCCAAGAGAGACAAAAGGAAAAGGGGACAAGGGCAGTGATCTCAGAGCCCATATGCTTCATTCCTGTCACGGCCACAACAGCTCAGACAGACCTGCTTTCCTTCCCCAATCCTGATCCTTCCCCCATCCTCCTGGCTGGTTAAGTTTCCATGTGTTAAGTCTGTTCTATTACTTTTCTCAGGCTGCAGCCTCTCCCCGTCACTCCTCCCACCATTTTTAAGCATTGCATTCCCTGGGGAGAGGCTGCTGAGCTTCTGGGAGGAAAGCACTAGGCAAGAAGCCAGGATGAAGCCAGGACTGGGAAGGACCCATGTCTCCTCCCGGCTCTGCAAGCAGCCCTCCTAAAGAGCTGAAACAAGCTGTCCGATCGCTGAAGGTGGTCAAGAGGGGAGGAAAACCTGTAGCACCTCGCAGCTTGCAGTAGCCAAATCGGTGTGTGACGGGAAAACAAAGAAGCAAGCAACCAAGCAAACAAAGAAAACCCAACCAATAAAAAAGAAACAACAACAAAACACTCCATGCAGTGGCTTCACTGCTTGTTAGGCGGGTTGCTGACTTCCCCTTGAATGTCAGCCCTGCGCCTGCGAGTGCTGCCTGGGTCTTGTGGCTTATTTTATGTCTCCTGCAGTTCTGGCTGCTGCAGGAGATGAGGCCAGCCGCTCGGTCTTCCCAGCTTTGTCTTTTTCACCCCTGTGGGGGCTGGTAATTGTGGAATCACTGGGTGATTCCTTGACAAATTAACACTAAGACCCTTTGTCCTGTATTTCTTTCCACAAAAGCACAGCGGCAGGACATACCTGAGGAACCTCCCCTTCCCCCACCCCATCAGCAAAGTCTGTGGTGTTGCTGGTTGCTCTGCTTCAGTTGTTCCATGTCTACTGAAGCAGCCTAAAGCATCTCAAAGGGATGTGAGGCTCCCAGAGGACACCATCTCACCCATGCAACCCCCACTGAGACTGTAAATAACTCAGTCCCCCTTCCTCCTGAATATCTGAAATTCCCAGTTCCCAAGTGATTTACCTGTCCAGTTTGTCAGAATGAGAAAAGTGTGTGGAGGACTGTATGTGGTGAGAGTAGGGGAGAAAAACCGTATGAGTCTAGGAAAAGAGGAGGGAATCAAGGGATAAAAAGACAGGAAAGGGTGAAATAGGGAGGAAGAAATGGATGGGTCAGCCTTTCAGAGTGATTTAGATTGAGCTGCCGAGAGGGTCCTTGTAAGGTTTCCTAGGTTTCCTAAACAGCTTAAGTCCCTGATGACCTTGGAAAACAGTTCTGAGGTCAGTGCCTGCACATTATTCTGCTTCCCTAACAGAAGGCCTAATGCTCTGCTCAAGGCTATTTTGAGGCCATTTGTCAATGTTGTTGCACACGTTGGGGTCTACAGTTAGGGGAAGTGAACACAAAGGGCTGGTTTGGGGAACTGTCCACAGAAAGGCAGTGAAGGCAGCAGAGGCAGCTGGGCAAGAAGCAGATGAGATGAGAGCAGGTTGCTTTGCCTTTGCTTCCCTCTCCACGTTGAGATGGCAGGAGAGGGACACTCCGAGTGAAGCACCGCCTGGCTTGCTCCAGATGCTTGCAGTGGTAGAAGGAATTCATCCTTGCACCGGTGGACTGAAGAACGGCTTCAGCCTCCCCGAAGTCCTCAGCACCACCAAGTTCCACTTCCCTCTAGGGCTAGGTCAGGGCACAGATGAAGCATAGCCCTGGTCAGGGTTCTCTGCACAGGGGGAAATTTCACCTTGCCAAAGAACACCCCATGAAAACACCAGCAGGTTTCAGACCCAAACCAACGCTGAAGTCTTCCAGTTCAGACACAAAACAGAAAACACTGGCTAGCATCCTCTCCAGAGAGGAAATAAAGTTGCTGCTTGGAATTTATTTTCAGAGAGTAAGTGTTGAAAGGAAAGCACATCAGCATCACATTTCTGGGGCTTATACCTGCTCTTGAGGTTGTTACTCTACTCTCAGGGCAGACCCAGATAGGAGGACCTACCAGTTCTCCATGAATTGCCCAGGCTTGTATTTTTAGTGCTGCCACTCAAAACTGAACAGACTTCAGTTCCAGTTATGGTGACTTACACCCTCAGCCTCCCCATCTGGAGGGCAGGTCGGAGTTACCCAAAAGTCTGGGTACTCATGTGGCCAGCAAAGAGTACTGTCTCAGTACTGTTTGCTGGTCTCATTTCCCATCGCAAAGTGCTGTGCAGAATGGTCCAGGTGCTAAGTGAGGCTTCCAGTGCCAAGCAGAAGTATATGAATAGGAAGATAGCTTTTGGAGCACAGACATAAGTGGGAAGCAACTACCCAGAAGAGCTGAAAGGATGGACTGCAGAAACAGCAGATGAAGGTTATGACGAGTGACTGCGTTTGTAGCACTGTTAAAGAACATCCACGTGCTACCCACCCGCAGTGTAGCAGCAGAGGTTCAGCTGGCCCATTTACAAGGCAATGTAGGGCTCTCAGGGTGGCTGCTAAAGAGTTTGGACACCTCCACCCATAGCAACACACAAGCAGAATGGCCTGAAGGGCACCTTCCGCCTGGAAGAGGCTGTCTGGTGGAAGAATTTCACCTGAAATTCCTTTTCTTTTTTGATATGGCTGCTGTGTCATCTCCAGCACAGACCACAACTTCCCCAGACAGGTTATCTGCCTGGTCCCAGCCTGATACAGGAAGCCTTCCATCTCCTCAGTTCTCTCCAGCCCAATCTGTCTCCCTCCTGCAGCCACTCCACAGTTCTCTTCCAGCTTGTGTCAGAAGAAACTCAACATGGACCTTACAGAGGTTTAATTTGCACATTCCAGCTATGGGGGAAAGATGTGAAGAAGAATTTATGTTGTCTCCTGGTCCGCTTATCCCACATGACAACTTAGAGCAATCAGGATAGCTTCCAGCCAGTTTTGCCTATGGCTCTCACCCCACACATCCTAGCACATGATAGCATGGTACCAGTCTGCTCTCCCATGTCCCACACACCCAGCTCAAGGATTTGGCATACTGGCTCTGTGGCCTCATCCAGAAAGTTGCTAGAGGATCCTAAAGGAAGCTGGAAGAAGACATTCAGTGCAGGGAGAGCAGCCTCCCCTCAGACACAGGTCTTAGCTGCATGCAGCTGTGGCAGACAGGTACTGAACAGGACCATTGAGTCTACAGGTAGGAGTGACTCCTGGAAAAGGTGTATGTGCACCTCTGTCCTTCGGGAAAATCATGCCACAACCAAACAACTCTAATCATATGCAGTGCTCTAAGGTTCACTGGAGAACTGTGTCTGGTGGCAGCCTTGGCTCTCAAGGTAGAGCAGCATCAAACAAACCCACTTTACCACCCAGCTGAAGTGACAGGCTGGGACTGAGCAAAGACACCAGTCAGAACCAGCACATCTCTTCAGGCTTTGCCTGTTTCTGGGCTCTGCTTCTAGCCAGAGCTGAGCAAGCCCACGCTGTCCCTCAGCAGAGTCTCATTGTGCTACCGCAGTGTGTAACTTTCAAGACATAATTAACATCGTAACACATTACTTGAGTGAATGACTGTGTCAGACCGTCAGTTCTGAGTGCCTCGGTTTCTGTGGAATGCGCATCCCAAAATAAGTAGCAAAACATGAGGTACCCCCCCTCCTCCTGTCCAGTCTGTCCTGCAGAAGCTTTGTCCACAGTTTATTTCAGGTGGTGAGGGCTGGGTGATCTGAAGAGACCTGCCTTCATCAACACACATAGCGAGCTGCTGGCGAGAGCTTAGCTCCCACAGGTGCCACCAATTTCCCTGACAAGCAAGGCTGGTGTGTGGTTTGAGCGTGCCCTTTGCTTGGCTACCCACCTACGAGCTAAAAAGTGCAGAGCAGTTGTTCAAACTGGGCGCTGCTTTTCCTTTCGCTGTGCTCTGTAGCCTATACACAAAAGCCTGCAAGGACAGACAGTTGGGTGCAGCAGGGCCATTGCAAGATGATCCCTTTTCTCCCTGGCCCTTGCTCAGCCTGTTCCCCTTCGGCTCTCCCTATCTGCCGCCTTTGCACAGACACACACTCAGCTTCCTCAGCCAGAGCCTGGAAATTTTCTGTCTGGCAGTATGCCTTTCCCTGCTGAATCCCAACCACTTCATCCACCACCTGCCAGAGCAGGAAATAAAACCTGAGATCTCTCTCAGTTCCTCAGATGTGGCTTATCTCCCCGCACCCACATCTCCCTTTTGAGATTATTTCAGGACCAGGCAGGTCCACCTGCAGGTCATTAGGAATTGGTAGAACCCTAATACAGTAATTGATCTTTAACAAGGACACAAGCAAGAGAGGTCACAGTACCAAAAGCCTTGCAAGCATGTTGTACTGGGATACCCAGCTGCATGAGAGGCTCCGCAAAGGCAAATCAGCTCCTGGGGCTGTAGGGAAACACCACTGAAGAGCTTGCAAGACATGCCAGAACAGCACAAGGAGAAGCCAAAACTTATAAGTGCTCATCCAAGTGTCACATATACCCTTGATACCCTGGAGTCAGTTCCCAGCTCAGCTCAAGATCACCAGCACAAGGGATCACAGAAGCAGATACTCTCAGCACAAAGGCCATTCAAATCAGTAGAAAAATTTCTCCTGATCTGAAAGGAGTTTGCTTACTGGAGAGCAAATATGAAGAAAACCATACCTAATGCTGAAGGCTGGCAAGCAATTAGCTACACCACTAGGGATCTTCCACCATCTCATTCCTGCAGCCACCAGCTGCAGCATCCACTCTAGCTGCTGGGATTTCATGGTGTGCTGTGCCCCATCAGATTGAGCGCACAGCCCTCACAGAAAGCAAGGCAAAAGATGGTCAAGGCTTACCAGCAGGACAGAAGTCCATCCTGAAGAGCACAGAGTATTTTCAACACAAGTGTTGTTCCTCCTTGCCTTCTGCTTCTTCAGATGCTTCACAGAACTGAAACAACTTGGAGTCAGTGACCAAGATCGTAGCAGCATTAGGGGGGCGGGTTGCCCTGTGGCTCCACCCTTCCTCTCCTCGTCCCTCCGACCACATCCCATGAGCTTGCCTCAGTGAGGGAAACTGTCTATGCATACTGCTGTCAGCTAACAGGGACTCCTTGGCTACTTCGGAAATGTAAATCCACAAGTGCATTTCCATCCCAGCAGCTTTTGGGGGAGTCTCTGAGCACACCTCTGTGTTTGAGGGGACTGAAATGAATGATGAGAGGCTGATAGTACCTTGGGCTTTTCTCTGAGATACTCCAAGGAGAGGGGGGAAAAAAGGAAGTTCTTGATGCAGAAAACCCAACTGATTCAGGAATTGGTTTCATTTTCAAGGAAAGATTCTTCCTGTGTTAATTCTGCAGCAGGTGGGGGAGGGATGAGCACTGCAAAGCTGGAGAGCAGTTAATGGAGGTGAGAAGGGAGTCTTTTTCTTCTTTTCACTTCCTCACTGCCCATTAAGCGACTTGTACTAAGTCTTGCTCCCTTTTTTCCCCACTAACAAACTGTTTTTCTTGAGAAACCTCCTAAATCCGAGGAGGAAAAAAGTTCTGTCTCAAGGTTTAGCAATATTACTGCCAGTGATAGAGCTGGCATTAGCAGGATAGATATGAAGGAACTTGTGGTGCTCTGTTCATCTGCGAGGCAGAGAGGTGCTCTTTCTCCTCCACCCCCTCCACACAGCCCCAGAAGGCTGTACACTCCCCCTTGAGTTAGCTGTGCTTGATTGCCATGTGATTTGTGTGGTAGATCTCTGATGTAGGTAAAACGGGACAAAAGAAGCATGCAGGAGAGCACCATGTCAGAGCCAGAAGAACTGGTGACTATGAATAAATAGGTCAAGGTAAAATTCAAACCAGGTGTGATGACCCAGCAAGGCTTTTGCCTCCTCTGGCAGGGCTGAAGCTGTAGGGGGACAGCTGCTCTTCATGCATGGATGCTTACCCCTGATGCAGTCTACATCCTTAAGTCCCCCACCTGGTGCTGTACTCACAGCAGGCCTTGAACAGCAAAACAGATCCAGACTTCTACCTACCCTCTTTCCATGAGACAGCAAGGCAGACTTGCAAGAGTGTTGCACCTGTGGAAAAATAAGAAATGACCCCTCTGCCTTGTTATGCAGTCAGAGCTAGCATCTATGTACACTTGCCACCATTTAGAACACGCTCCTGTGAGGCTGAAGATCCTTGACTCACTAGGAAAGAAAGAGCTATTACCTTCCCACATTCCCATTAACTCAGTCTGGTCTGAGATTCTCTGGAGACAATAACCAGACTTTTAAAAGGCTTGCTGTGAATGGTAGGAGCTGCCTGAACACTCTGCCTAAGGCCCATCACTCCACTTCCATTCAACCTCAAAGACACAGATTGCCTTCCTTTTCTCTCAGTCACTTGCGCTTGCCGTTACCTGTGGTTATGCTAGAGGTTCATTGCTGTTATTGGAGCGGACAAAAAATCCAATGAACCTCCAATGAAGAGTGGGAGATATCTCAACTTTAAAGGCATTGTGTCAAGGGGTAACAGAAATCCAGACAGGGTCTACACAGGCAGCTGTAGGCAAGGCCACAAATAACCTGTGATCTTTAGGAAGAGTCAGTAGCAAACATTCAGCACTCTTTCCATGGTCAGGGTCAGTATTTTCAAAGAAGCAGCTATGACCTTATTTGGGAGAGACAAAAGGAAGGAGAAGAGACCGAGATTTATTAATGCAAACTGATTCCAAACCATCACACCCATGTCTACCGTGACCTTCAGCACAGCCAACGTACATTCTTAAAATTTACCAGAGGCCTGCCTTTGGGTCACAATTTGCCAAGAGCCTGCCCTTTATAAACGCGATTTCTGTCATAAGATTCTGGGCCACACCAGAGGAGAATTCAATGCCCCACAGGCTGCCCCATTGTCCCAATTCCTGCACTGGGGCTGGGTCCAGCCCATCACTTCCTGTCCTTCCATCACTGTTTTCCTCAAAAAAAGTTGTTTCAGTAGTATTGCAGCTGACATCAAGCAGACACACCAATGTAAAGCACCTCCTTGAAAGACCTGATCTTGCCTGCCTCAAGGGTAGGTGACCCATATAGGCGGCTTGATCAGGGCTGTTCTTATACATGTGTCTGTGGGCAGGTCAAACTACCAGTACCCTGAAAACACCAAATGGATGCCTCTGTGCACTGCAGAAGTATTCTCAGCCACTCCAACAGACGGCAATGCAATCCCTGACTGTCCTGTTTTGGGAGCTAACCTACTAATTCAGTTCAGTGATGACCTCTGCTACTCGCATTCTCCTAGTTCTGGTAGCCTTAGTGTTAACAGTGGTTTTCATCGACAGACTTAACTTTCAGTTATTTCAGACAGAGGAGTCTCAATGGGAAATGCAGCTTTAAAAAACTGCTGAAGTCTACTTCATGTAAAAATGAAACACCTGTGAGATGCTTTTTCATGAGGGTACACAAGAAGTAAGATAGCATCATATGACTACACTAAGTCTAGAAGATCTCCCATTCTTTCCAAAGTGCTGGGTAAGTATGTCTCACTCCAGGTCCTTAGTGCCTTGCTCATTCATTAGTTTGGTTTCAGGCTTGCCCTGGGGCAAAACAACCAGTTCCCCTCTTGAGGAAACCTATACCCACATGAGAGGTGAGTTTGCTTGAGCATCCCAGACAGACAATACAGATTTGTCATGAACTCAGGTGGATGCCAACACTATTTCAGCTAGCAATGCATCTGGAAATGTGCCTAAGGTAAGTGACACCTGTTCTGTGTTCATGGCATGAAAATACCATGAAAGGGCTACAATACAACTCTTTCCTTATTGCAAGTAAAAAATGTGGGGCAGAACCAAAGGAAAAGGCAAAGGCAGCGAGAACGAAGGAGAGCGAAGGAGAACCAAAGGAAGGA
>Ga0065711_1003184_pt1 | contig 30334 bp, 16 predicted proteins | sample Hoacrofraction12_FD_59098 | JGI IMG/M metagenome (GOLD analysis project Ga0065711, IMG submission 59098) | Hoatzin crop microbial communities from Cojedes, Venezuela - Epithelial fraction 12 v2 (version 2) | ecosystem: Host-associated > Birds > Digestive system > Esophagus > Crop | place...
TTTGAGGACAGTAACTGGTCACGTCCCTCCAGGTTATTTAGAGGGATGGGTAATGCTGGTCCCCCTTAAGACTCATGAAAATTATTTTAGAGGGATGGGTAATACTGGTTCCCCTTAAGATCCATGAAAGTTACAGACGGGAAGATTAGACCTGTGAAAGGTGCTTAGTATCAAAAAATGCAGACTAGGTGAGTATTTAAAAATAAAGCATCAACTTCGAGGATCAAAAGTCAATCCTTGACAGAACTTGTGCCAAATTTGAAGGTGAAGGAACAGAGAAGAAGATTTCTAGGCAGACTACCAAGAGGAACTCATGAATGCCACCAGCCAGGCTTTGCCAACCATTCCTAGACTGGCGAGATCTCTTTTAAAGACAACAAGGAAAGGCACTTCACGTTTTCAGAAGAAAAAGCTGTGCATATTAGATGTAGAGCAGAGAAGGGGGAAGAGAACTCCATGTAGATTAAATATCTCAAAATATCTGAGGGACATTTGAGCCACATAAATACAAATAAATATTAAGAGAATGTTATATAGTAAGAATTATTTGAACGTATACCTGACAACACTAAACATGCAGTCTTAGCCTTCCCCTCCCAAGGCAAGGATGCTGTCAGTCTTTACCATATTTCCATAGACTATGTTTTGATTTCAAACTAAAACTGACATGCTAATAAACCTGTTACTTTCCCAAACAAAACATAACTGTGTATGTGTCTTTTGAACAACAAAGTGCCTTACTTTTAGTCCCACTTACAGTAGCTTAAATCAGCTTATCTACAGCCAGCAAGCTGTTCCATTTACACAATTTACCTTCATTTTAACTCACCAAGTGAGCATTAGAGAATTGGATAAAATATGTAAAAGGTACCATTTAAATCCCTAAAGTAATGCAAACACAAACATAATAGCTGAGGTATTTAAAAGTGACATTTACTTACAGAGAATAACTTTTAAATCAAATAACCATCTTGTTAGTTTTCTTAAAGTGGTAATGTGCAGAACAATCATAAGAGTCCTGACAACCATTCACTTGGAAAACACATTATTTCTTTTCTTTTAATGATATCTACATTATAAAGTCTTTATTCTGATAACTTTAGAAAACCACTAAGAGGAGCATTTGCAACTAGTTAAGAATCACTCCAAAGGGCTTTTATTCCTTGAGGTCTCAATACACTGCTCTTAATTCCACATGCGTGTAATTTTAAACATATTTAAATCTCAAAGTAAGTGCAAGTTAAGCACCTGTTTAAATGCTATTCTGTCCAGGGGCTTTCTTCAACACGCACTTAAATTTCTTCCTGAAGCACGGCCATACAGCAAGATGCATACTATCCATGATTTTTCTTTCCCTCTCCTTAACTATTGGTCTTGGAATATCTTATCCAGAACCAGGTGAAATGTAAATTTTTAAAAACATGTTAATTTGCTTATAATGGCAAACTTCTTGTAAATACAATTAATTTCTGAGCTTTTTGTGTTTTATTTCAGGGAACATTCGATATTAAAAATTCCAGTGCCTCTCTATAATTTCAAAGTGTTCAGTGGTCAATCATACTGTTATGAGTTGGACAGTTACATGGCCAACATAGTAAAAGTTAAAAAAGCAATAATAAAGTCTTCCTTCTTGCATCCTGACAACAGAAATCGCTTGAGGTTCTGTACAATGATGGTGTCCATTTGGGGACATGTATACAAAAGTTCATCCGGGCAGCACTATGCCTGGAGAATCTGACCCTTTAAATCAATAAAAAGTTCTTCATCATTAAGTTATAAAAATCAGTGCTCAAAGTGAGCCTGAACAATTTTGAGGATAAACTTAAACAGTCAAGTTACTATTCACTTTGCTTCTAAATTCTAAAGGATTGTCATCACAAAAAAGATTTGACTGAAATGAAAAGTGTGGTGGACATAGCGTGAGAACTAGAAGGCAATTTCCTCCAGAACTGGGGTTGGGCTTCCTTAATGTATTTATTTTTAATCGTGTGTTTTCTTTTTTGTGGCCTTAGACAATCAATTTCAAACTTTTTCTCTACTGCATAATAAAAAGATTTCAGGCCCAGTTCTGCAAATTCTTACTTCTAGGCGAGCTCTTATGATTCCTATTTTGTCAGTTCAGGCTTTCACTGACTTGGATGGAGCTAGGCAAAGCGTACAAGTAAAACACACCTGTTAAGTCTTTGGAAGACTGGGTCTTACATGAATAAATCTGTTTTAAATCACAGAAACATCTCCTGCAAACAAGACTTTGAAGGCTGAGCCCCGCATATTTGCACCTGAAATCAAAAAATAACCAGAGGTATTTGGAATACTCTTTGGCAAAATTTCCATTAAGAGAGGTAAGCCTTGTTCTTACTGCGAAATCCAGTTTTTTACACGGTCTAATTATCTTGCTGAGCTATTGGCAAAGCTTTCTAAGCTCTGTAAGATTCTCTCACCTCACCTCACCAGCTTAATGCCATGTTTAGAGAGACCTTGACAAATGCAGACCCCTTAAAATATTTAAGCTCATGCTGGCTCCAGGCAAGCCTTGTTAAATTACCACAAAAATGTTTAATAAGAAATTAAGTCCATTTAGGCTACAAAGCATTAATGAGAATATTCATATGCAAGAACACTCGGCTTTACAAACATAACCTGAATTTTAGTTAACTTTCCAGTTGTCAGAATGTTTCCCCGCAAAGACTGAGTATGCACTTTTCTACTGAAAAACTGAAAAGTGCTTAATGCATTCTTCTTCCCTTGCGTTCAACACCAAAAATTATCTGAGTCAAGTCCGTATGTCAAAGGGCAGATAACTGGGGGATACTGAAAAAATCATTTTGATCTCACTCTTCCAAGGAAGCTCATGTTTTCAAAGAGATTCATTTACTTCAAACGAAATTTTCATCTAAATGATAATACTTCCTTTCAATAGAAAAAGTCTCATTACTGATGGACTGTTGTGTTTAGTTTTCTCCCAGCCGCATCCAGGAAAGAAAGAAACCCTGCCTACCACCTGTTTGCAGTCAAATGCAAAACTACCAGTCAACTACCTTTGATCACAGTGGAAATGGGAGAGGTTCCAGATGACCAATGAGCCAACAGATGGGTTAAATCACGAAGTCCCAACCAGGGCCCCACCTTTTTTGCTGACAGTCGGAGCCTATATGTTATTGCCAAAACAGCTTAGAGGGAAGTGCCTACAGCTCAGCTACCGGGCAGGAGGGGACTGTGTCCCCAGCTGGCTGACAAAGCCGGGAAGCAGCAGCCTCCTCCCATGTAGAGACTGCAGAGCTCTCGGAAGCTGTTCTGAACCAGCTCCCCTCAGGGGCCCAATTCATTCCTGGTACTCACAATACACCTACCGTGCACTGATAATACCCAAGCTCAGCGCGAAGCACAGCAATCAGGCTATACTCCTTTGAAAACCTGGCTGGAGGAGAGATCTATTAATAGCACTGTCACTCTTTGCTTATAAAACGGTAGAGGTCAGGCTCTTTGCCAAGGAGACCGACATATCTTGTCTCCCAGAGGAGTGCTCCAGCTGTCTGTTACCAGGCTGCCACCAGGCAGAAAAGAAAATGAGATTCAGAGGGTGAATATGCAAGAAAAAACAAGTCTGTGGCTAGAGCATTACCCAGAGAAATGCAGAGACACCAGTCCTGCTTTCTGCACCAGGAATTGCTCACTATGCCCTAAAGAGTCATTACACAAAATGCATAAGCAACACCACAAACAGAAGAATTAATTTTTTTTTTTCCTAATTTTCTTTACTTCTTCTGACTCTCACATTGGAGGGCCCAGCTCAACATTTGGAGCTCTGCAAATCTGCACTGGAGGCTGAATAGCCATAATTTTTCCACACAAATAAATTCTTTGCAGCAAGCCTCTTCTCTTGCCGTCTCCCCTCTCATCATATGCGTACATTCACAACAGCACATTTTACAGAAGTTTTCAACTACAGCTAAAGCAACAGAGAACAGTTCTTCCCGCGTGTGTGTCTGCACATATCAAACTATTTGTGGTTAAGTTAGTGAAAAACTGTTAAGTATGCGTCATTTGTTGCTTTGACCATGCCAAGAATAAAGTACTACATTTTCTCCCCCCCCTCAGAAAGTCGCTTTAAATTCCTTAGGTGTAAGCACACCTATTTAGCTATCCTGCTAATCCTAATATGCCAGGTACATCAGACAAAACACAGATCCATCTGCATCTCTGGATTCAGATGTTTAAAATACACTCACCACTGTGCACTTAACAGCTGCCTGTTCCAGCATGCCTCTGCCAAAGGAGTGCATGAAATGCAGTCACTACAATAGAACCTGTATTATTTTCCTTACTAAAATATTTTTGCATAGTGACGAAGTGATAAACAGCCCTCTGCAAATTGCTAGTTAACAGAAAAGATTGTTTAATCTTCACAGATCCTTTTGTGGAGAGCTTGATGAGTCTTTCGCATTTATGTATCGCTTTGTACGCATGCATGTCAAAGGGCTTTGTTAGTATCCACAGACCACACAGCAGTTTCATCAAACCATGCGATACCTTTGCCTCACTGGGCTGTCTGGGCTGTAGAGTTCTACAGACAAGTGGAAACCAATGTGTCAGAAGAGCTTCACCTGGGTACATCAGAAAGACAAATTATTGTGAGACCAGAATAATGTTTGAGATCCAAAGTTCCAAAGTCAGTGAAGACTCGGTAAGTGTTACAACCTTCAGATTATAAACCAACGTCGACAAAATGTCCTTCAAATGCATCTCTGAAACAAAGTGAAGGCATGTAATTAACAAAAAGCAGAAATATAGAAGAGATCTTGCTTAAATACTGCAGGAAACTTGATGAATATCAATGTATCTACTTAAATATTGAGCAGCATTACATATTCCTCCAAGTTGCATCTGCACAATTTAAAGAGTTAGACTTCTGACATTATTCCAAGCTGAGTAATTCACTCACCTCTCCTGAGCCCACATTTTTTAGAAAATACTGTCTGCAGTTCTGGGAAAAGACTATTTATAAAATACAGCCAAGGCATTGAGACGCATAGGCTAAACTGGGATGACTTAAGATTGTACAGCATCTTCCACACTAAAGAACTTTTATACACTCTCCAGCCTGTGTCAAAAACCCTTCAAACATCAGCAGAGTTAAATGCCCTCTGATGTAGAGCACAATCCCTATTTACCAGCCCAAATCAACATTGCCTAATTGTTATATGTGAGAATGGATATCAAATTTAATTAAGCAGAGTGAAGCAAAACATTTTCTTTTCTTGAAGCAGCACCCTTAAATAACAATGATTTTACTTTTTTCTTACTTCTAAAGAAAGCATAGACACACTCTCCTAACACCAGCTGGGAACATGGGAAAACTTAAGTGGGAATATCGGTTCCTGTTAAGTCAGCAGCAACAAGGGACCAGAGCTAAACAAACCAATAACTTTTAAACATACTGCAACAAATTATCCCAACACAAAGGTAATACCTGAGTAAGAAATGCTGTAACTACAGCCAGAATTTTAAGTATGTATGTAAGGAGGGAAAGAAATAGGGTAAAAAAAAGATGCATGCTCAAGGAAAAAGGAATGATAAAAGCCTGTCAAGGAAAAAACCATCAGTTAGGGTATCACAGAAAGGTAAGTAGAAAATGTACCATAAATCTTCTTATCCTCCTACACCACTTAGTTGCATATCTGTCCATCTCTAAGGGTAGTCTGTTTGTTACAAAGAGAGAACAAATAATGAAGGATAAAAGAATGACAGCTTTGCACTGATCTTCACGAAAAGCCCCAAGACAATGAAATGAACAAAACTGGTTTTAACTTGGAAGTACAAATGTAGGCCAGAAAAGGTAGAAAACAGGTTAAAGACCACGAAGACTGTCAGTAGCATTCTGAAAGGTAATCAAGGAAGTGTCTGGTTTACTGGGTCATCAGTGATTGTTCTTTCCTGTTTTCTGCTTCTTGAGATTTCAACAGACTGTAAAAAGCAAACAAACTCCTCTTCTCTCTTCAGAAGTGGGGGTAACCAAGCAAGAGTAAGAAAACCCCATACAGATTGGGAAATGCCTAACAATTTCTTGGTGGAGCTTGGAAACAAACTATGAAACAGCAGCGCTACCATCAACCTTAGCACTTGGGGCTAACCAGCTAAGACACAGCATGTAGCTTCAAAGAGTTAGAAACAGCAACACCAAACTGGCATGTTTTCCCTGAAAAACCTCAACTAAAACCAAATCTGTTAGTTAAAGTCTGAACAGTAATATAAAGAACATCATGGTAGGATAGCTATGGTTTAGCTTTGAAACTGCTTGAATTATTCACCAAATACTGAATGAAGCACTCAAACTGCTTCAGTACTCAGTAACTCATACTCCCCAACACCAGGGTGTGAGTACCTCTCAAGGCTGTAAGCTCCACACCTGGGAGAGCATCAGACGCTCACAAACCATGGGTGACACTGGATGGAACACTTGTCCTTGACTCCAGCCTCAACTGGGAGGCAGTAGGCAACCACTTCTCTTGGCTGTAGATTTTCCACCACCTTGCAGAGACCAGTCCCTGATCGGGAGATGGCTTCTCCCTGTCACAAATCACCACTTGCATAGGTATCACTCAACCTGGAGAGCTACAAGCAGAAAAAATTGTCCAATGCTTTCTGCTTCCAAGCTGAGACAACCCCTGCCTCCCAGAGCACTCTTCCCCTTTACAGATAAGTTACTTCAGAAGGAAGGATGCAAGGGTACAGCATTTACATGGCTACTAGGCATTCATCAGCTCTTGGCTGAGACCAAAAGCTAAGAGGCAATGAAAAGGACCCTGAATTTCAGGTGCACCCTCACCAGTGATTTGACTGTTTGCCCTGAAGCAGACCAGAAATGCTCAGCGAGGTTAAGGAGTCGTCTCCCATTCTCCCCCATCTTTTACCTAAAACTCATGATTCTCAATTATGACCTCATACATCAGCAAAGCATAACCATAGGGACAGAATTCATGCATACCAAAAAGTCAAATATAATTGTCCGGTGTTAAGTGTGTTGACAATGTCCTGGAACATCTTCCGTTTACACTGCAAATGTTTTGTTTAACAGCACCACTGCACAGATGAATAATGATGATCCATCCCTACAGTACTGTTTACTGATGTTCAGTGAGAATTAATGTGAAGTTCAGTAGCCATAAAATGATACTTTCTCATTTTTACACGCTCACCCATTTGATTATTACTGATGCTACCCTTCTTCATTTATGTTTCTCACCTTTTTCTATAAACTATAGAGACCCCAATCCCACAACAGCAGCCCACTCCATCCTCTCTTTATTCCCATTTGTCCTAAAACACTATTCTTCTGTGAGTGCCTCAGTCTCCAGTCCACCCTGTACACTTTAACACTGTTGAAAAGAAATTAAATACAGTAATGTGAAAGTGTAGAGCCGATTCACTAGTGAAGAGACAGTAACAGGCTGACACTGCTGACTGAAAACATGAATGATGATTAACGGCTATGAACACTTCACCAGACAGACAAATCATTAGTTCAGATTGCTAGATTATTCCCAAGACAAAGAGAAAACACAAGTGTTCTGTTGATGCACATGCACCAAAGTATTACCAAGGTGAGCAATGAATTTCTTGGACAGTGATAACTAAGATCAGTTTATTTTCTCCAAAGAGAAAAGGCCAGCCCATATTTTCTTTTATTGCCAGCAAGATTTTCTTAATCCATTTCAGATGGATAGGGATCTGTTTTCTGTGCTGCTTTTCACTGCCAAGTACCTTTTGCACTAAGGCTCCTCTGTTCTACCCCTAAAGTTACACAAATCAAAAGCTTTTCAAAATTTGAGGACAGAAGAACAGGAAAGATTCCTTGACCTTTCGGTAGTTACAGAGATGATGCTACAACTTGTCATTTCAAGACAAAAAGCATTGAATAACAGCATGTTTATATTTCTTTTTCTGCATGTATTCACACAAATGCTTCAGTTGGATGCCTGCATGTTTTGTGGGTTTTGTGGATGCAGGGGCAGGGTTCATTAAGTAGAGCATACATTTAGCAAGACAAAAATAAATTATTTCACTACTAACTTAGTCTGGAGATTGGATTTAACAGAGTGAACTTGACAGATATTTTTTCCCATTTGAATGTTATTTCAGTTTGTTCAGTTTCCAGACTATAAGCATTAAAGGATTTTGATTTAATGTTAAAAACAATGTTTCCTACGTTAAAAATTATTTATTATAAAAACCTAATACTACATGCAAGATACAATGATTTGCTTGTCTTATATGCTGGGCAGAATAGCCATACATAATTATGACCTGCCTATCCAGTTCCAATCTTCTAAGCATTCTTGTATGAAAACTCTTACTACGCTTCCATGATCTCTTGATATTTTTACTTGCACATTCATTGAGAAGTAATTATCTCCATAAGGTGAAGAAACCATCAAGAAAATATAGTGCAATCTAAACTGCAGTCCTTAACACCAAGCCTGGCAGTTAAATCCTTTTCCGAGCACATGCATGCACAGTACTAACTCTGGCTAAGCTGTGAGGTATCAGTGTTAAGCTCAAATTTTGTTTAAAGAAAACAAACGTACAAACACTGCTCTCTGTGTCTCAGACTCTTTTCTGTGCCTTTATGGGATAAGCTGAGTGTATGACACAGCCTCCTGAGGTAATCCTTCTCAGACAGCTGCTGTTCCTCACTCCCTCACCACCTCTCCTCTGAGCCGGAAAGCACAAGCTGCTGGGGCTTCTCCTGAGATCCCAACAGGTGATGGCTTTTCTGCTCCTGCCTGGCATGACGAGAAAGCAGTAAGGTTGGAAGGCAATGGATCTGATCACAGATTCATTTAAGGGAGTTCCAATATCCCTTTAAAGCTATAGGGGACAGCATAAAGCCAAGTGCAACAGCCGGTATTAAAACCTTCAAAGCATACACTGCTGGCAGAAGGTTGAGGATTTCAGACAGGGCTACTGCCATTCAGAACAGAAGGTGATTTTTAGCTCCTAATGTAAGAAGAACAAAGAGTGGACAAAAGTGAGTGCAGGCAAAATTTAAACTGTAAATTGAGTTTAAGACCTAATTCTAGTTCTGAAATACACATTTCTTAACGATAACTCCTGTGATCAACAGGATCTTTACACAGGATAGATATTTTTATTTGCAAGCTGTATCTCAGCAAGAAAACCTGATCTTAGTTACCATACAGCATTTTTTAAAATAGAGTTCAGTATTAAATATGAGTACATTCTGTAAAGGAAACCTAGCTGTGATTCCTATTGCTCTTGTTTTGCTGAGTAGGTAGAGTTCAAATCAATAGCAAGGGCTAACCTTCAGCCACCTTCGCTATGTTTTTTCACTTTCTAAAGGAGAATAGCAATACAAAAAAACCACCACACTGTTCCATTTTAACTCAGAATTTTTGAAAGGTAAGATTATCAAGAAAATGTCTTTATGATCAATCTTTGGGTTTGTGAACAAAACATGTATCAAATACTATTTGTATGCTTCAGAGACAAAGGAAGTATGGGCTGAGTCCACTATTCAAGAAGGAGAGAGAGAAGGAAAACAAAAGTACCAACCACTGGTGTTGACAAATGCTAACACCACCAGACCATTGCAGGAAAGAGCCTGGTTGGCAGTATGACACAAATATATTGCTTATTTTATGTTAGTCTGCTGGAAAAGAGGCAGAGAAGTCTTAAACTACGCAGGCTTGATTCCTGCCTCTCGGGTTTTTTTGCACTGGGTGCAAACAAGGTAAAGAAACAGACCACATCACCTGTTTACTGCAGCTGATGCACTCTAGTCCTGTTTTAGCTAATACTAAAAACATTTCAGCAGTATTTCAATACCACTGCTAGTCCAGTCATTGAGATTTAGTAATTAAGAAAGTGTCTTTCCACGTTCCTTATAGCAAGAAATAAAGCAGCAAAGAACCTTTTTCTGGATGCAAGTATCTTATCTTTTCCATACGTAACCCTGCAAGGATCAATGATACCATACAGCCATGTCAGACTGAGGAAGACAGGCTGCAGATATCATCCAATGTCGGGCAGCAGACTGTACAGAGTGCTTGACATGTAAGACAAGCCTGTCCTGTCCATGTTCCAGAGTCTTCTAGCTGATACTGCTACTTAGATTTAACATTTTGCTAGTTCAGACAAAATCATTATAGCACAAACACTATTCTGCTGTTACTGGCTCTGAAAGCCATTATGTGAATGAACAAAACAAGGCAAGTGATATAATTACATAGCAATGCCATATTTAAACTCTACTGATAGGGCAACAAAGCTGGTTAAGGGCCTAGAGAACAAGTCTTATGAGGAGCAGCTGAGGGAGCTGGGGCTGTTTAGTCTGGAGAAGAGGAGGCTGAGGGGAGACCTCATCACTCTCTACAACTACCTGGAAGGCAGTTGTAGTGAGGTGGGTGTTGGTCTCTTCTCCCAACTAACCACCCCAAACAATAGGATGAGAGACAATGGCCTCAAGTTGTGTCAGGGAAGGTTTAGATTGGATATTAGGAAAAATTTCTTTAACTGAAGCAGTTGTAAAGCATTGGAACAGGCTACCCAGAGAAGTGGTGGAGTCACCATCTCTGGAGGTGCTCAAAAAACATCTAGATGTGGCACTTCGGGACATGAGTTAGTAGGCATGGTGGTGTTGGGTTGACGGTTGGACTTGGTGATCTTACAGGTCTTTTCTAACCTTAATGATTCTATGATCCCATGTTAGGCATAGACCTGTCTTGCTTAATTGGGACAGTATGTACATGCTTAACATCAGGCACGTACTTACATAACACGTAGAACCCAAACCTTTTACAGTGATCCAAGATGGTTTCCATTTATACATTCACGCTCTTTTCAAACGAGTAGTGACTAACACTCACCACTTTTTGTTTCTCACAGGCTCCTGGACTGCACAGCCACAGTATTTTTTCCAACATTTTCCATGTTGCAAATTTCTCTCTTAGTTACTACGCCTAGAGGACTCTCTCAAAAACCAAACTCCCTTAGGATTACCAGTCACCAAATCTAAATCACACAGACTGATTTAGCACTTTGTGCAAAGTACTCAGCTATCCCATCTCTGCCTCTCAAAAAGGTCAGAAACTAGGACAACATCGTGACTCGGACAGTGCAATTCTATCACCCTCAACACAATATCCAGCATCCCTGGCTCAATACTCGCCATATCTCACGCTTTGGCAGGAAACCAGTAAGCCTTGGGCAGGATTTTACAATACTACCCTGATTCCATTTCTGAGGAACACTTAACAGCTTACTGCCAGGTAACATGGTACTGGACTTACCAGAGCACTAAGGAGCACAGCAAGGCCTGCACCCCCCCAGCTATCACTGAGCTAACTCCATGTGAATTTTTGCATGCACGTGTGAGAGAGAAAAAGGGCCAAGATGAAAGAGGAGAATGTTTTACTGACAGCACTTCGTCAGTCGAAAGGTAAGCATAAATCAGTATCTCTCATTTATGTTTGCTGCTGGCAAAACATGATCAAGTATGCAAAATATTCAAGTTGTCAAACATGACCAAGAACTCTATCATAATAAGAAAATAATTGCTTGACATGTTCACCTTCAAATTCTAGGCTTTCTTAAGTTATCAAGATTCCAACATCAACAACAGATAAAACACGGCTAAACAAACTCCCAAAAACATTTTATATCAACCCGAAGTTTTAACCCCTACTACATTGCATTGGGATCAGCCTCATCTAATAGCTAAGTGACTGAACACATACTCTTGCAAGCACCCTACTTCATGTCTTCATTGGCAGGTTTGCGGATGGAGAAAAGATCATGAAAAGACGTCTATGCGGAAACGAACTGCAGAAGGGGAAAAAAACCACCATGTACTTCGTTCATTTCCAGCACCTTTTTCTTCCTATGCAACTAAAATACAAGACTCAATTTATGAAAATTAAAGCAGAGCTGAAAAAGGAATGAGACACAGAAATTAAGTGTATCTTAGAAATTTGCCATTTGACCGATAATGATGGAAATGGTTTTACTGCCCAGATGGTAATTATATTTTCAAATTATATCATAATTATTCAAATGCAAGTGACCTTGCCATGTGTAAGTCTTAAGAACTGCTTGTACGCTAGAAAGAACAGATTTTAGACTGTTTGCAAGCTGAAAGTTGATTATGCTGAAACACTGCATACCAAGGAATAATGTGTTCTGACTCAGTGAGAATGAGCTGACTGGAAGCAAGGTGAGACACTAATTAAAATCTGTGCAGCACCTGGAAATTATAAAGTGATTTAGGAATAAAGCATCATTATTATCAATGTACGAATACGTATCTCTTGACGGGTGAAAGAACAAATAGGAAGAACACTGCCAGTAGTCCTTTATTCTCTAGACCGTTCTGCTCACAAATGAATTCTGTACTGATGTGCCTGATGCTAAAGACTATTTTTAATACGTTTCTCATGGCTTTTCTGAAAATATATTATTTCCTTCTACGTACTTGGGAAGGGAGAGTTGCTTTCAAGGTAGACAAATTATCATGTTGCAATGACTCTTAAAACGCATAGGAAAATACCTTTAAAATATGCAATCTAATAGGGTTCAGCTCATTCATATTCTCTCAGAGTCCTGTGAAGCTTCCAATACATTGTCTGAATGAAAAAGATACATGGAAAGCCATATTAAGTCAGATAAAAGGTAAACAAAAGAAGACTTGTCACAATTGTAATGGTTAAAAATGCAGATTCCATTCTTTTGACTTACCTGACTTGGACAACAAAGTTACATTGAATGTCATCTTAACATACTGTCCATACTCTGCACGTCAAGTGTGATCCAGGACAGCACATCTATTCAAAACAATACTCAAAAGATTTCTGTTTGCTCCAAAGTTTTTTTCAGGCACTGGTAAGTGTTCTGAAACAGTCTGTGCTTGCCAAACCACATTCTTGCTTATGCTACAAAAATGCTTACTCTATCCCAATCACTACAGTATCTGAATGCATTCTGGTACTGAGTTTAAAAAAAAAAAGAGTAAATCTAAACCCACAATACTCTCGTATATTCACTCACCACAAATGGAAAAACTTGTGTGCTCTACAGCATAGCAGTTTGGTGTGAAAGGAGACTGCGCATACATTTTTCAAAGTCTATTTGGAAATCACATAAACAAGGTTTGAGAACACCGCTCTGCCTATGGACTAAAAGATGATACCGTGGCCCTTAGTTTGGGTAGGTGCTCACTACAAAACCATGGGCTATATTACCAAACAGAATAAACTCCTGAAAAGATCATCTTTCACCTCCAGGTGGAAGGCCTCATTCCCTTTGAAGATCAGGGTTACTGACCCTGGTCTGCCTTCTAGATCTTTACAATGAAATCTCTCAGGTCTCTGCACCCCACAAAGCCCACACCTTGAATATGATTAGTACCTAGCGGAGTAAGAGTATAGAGAATGCAGATTAGCTTTCTTGTGTTAGTGGTAGCCCATGGTAGTGAAAAAATGCACTATGCAGTACCAATTGGACCATTCAATGCACATCATCAAACTGTGGCACTATACAGGAACAACAGAAGTTTCTCAGCAATGAAAGCTATCCCAGACAGAGCACTCTCTGAATGTAACAGTACTGTTTCAAGGGCATGCTGCATTGTGCTGCTGAAGATAGCTAAGCTAGAGACTATCACATGGTATAAAAAGCAATAAAAAAAAAAACAAACCCTATACAAAATCAAGCAGCGTTGCCCTAGAATCCAGTTCCAAATCCTGTTCTATCCTCCCCCGACACTTAAGTTGTATGAGCTAGTACTTGACTGCACCAGAGGAGGAAATTGCTTATTATATTACCCATTACACTTCCATAACTATGTGTGAAAATAGGGATGCCTTCTATAGATGTGAAACATTGCATAATGACAGCCTACAAACACATTATGTCACCAGGGGAAAAAAACCCAACAACAGCAATGACAAAGAGGCTGTAAACAACCTAAATCAATCCGCTGCAGGGATAATAAGAACCATCCTCAAAGTCACCCTTCCAGGGGTAAAGCCAATTGTTCATAATTTGTAACTGGATCTAAAGCACGCATCATGGAGGCAGGGAAAAGAGGGAGAGAAATATGTGAAACACCACAAAATGAGTAGATCTTGCCCCCATTATTATCCCACAAAAAGAAATCACCATACTGAGTAACAGTGAACAACCTGCATGAACCATATGGAGCCTACTTTACATTTACAGTGTTTCTATATGCGCTGGATGTATAGATATTGCTCAACACAGGTATTTTTAGAGAAACCTTGAAATGTTCATCAAGACACAGGAACACTTCTCATAGAACGTCATGGAAATGCAGGGACGTGTAAAACTTCCAGAACAGCCAACAATACCGCTTACCCTGTCCATCAGTGCTACATCTGTTCCAGCTACCTACACGGGAGTTAACAAGACAGACTTCTGTAAAGTAAGGAAACAGACTGGGGAGAATGCGGAGTAGGGCTAATAGATAGGAAGCAGACACTGTAAGTAGCTGGAATTACTGGTCATCCTTGCCACTGTTGATTTTTTTTACCATCATCATCGAGAACTATATTTGACATTTATGGCCTAAAGCTGCGTCAGGGGAGGTTTAGATTGGATATTAGGAAAAATTTCTGTACTGAAAGTTGTAAAGCATTGGAACAGGCTGCCCAGGGAAGTGGTGGAGTCACCGTGTCTGGAGGTGTTCAAAAAATGTCTAGACGTGGCACTTCAGGACATGGTTTAGCAGGCATGGTGGTGTTGGGTTGACTGTTGGACTCGATGATCTTAGAGGTCTCTTCCACCCTTAATGATTCTATGATTCTATTCTGTTTTGAGACAGTGCCTAGATAAGGGCACCACAGTACTAAGCAGGCTAGCTGAAGGGGCAAAACCAAAAGTTAAGAGTGACAGAAATTATAAAGGCCAGAAAAAACCCCATCTGACCGAGAAAAAGAGAAAGGCAGAGATGACATGAATAGATGTTCTAAAAAGAGACAAAAAAAATTTACCCATCACCCTCAAAATTCCAAACTCTTAAATGCACTGAATGGAAAAGGTTATGCTAAAGCATTAAAATTCATTTAAAAGGCAGAGAGTGAGCGGCTACCAGAAAACACAAGCTACAGAAACAACTTAAAAAGAGATCACACTGCAACAGAAAAGTCAGCTCAGGTGCAATCATACAAAAATGTAATTTTCAGCAATTTGCAGTAGTTTTCATGAGCAGTTTTCATTTTTTAGGCAAAAAGCCGCAGAACCTGTGAAAAATCTCAGGCAAAATTTGGGATTGACAGCAAGGAGGCATCAGATGATAATGTTTGGCTGTCTAGAATTATTTGTCCTGTATCATGTAAACATGACAATGCTATTTCTTTTCTTCACAATCAAAGCCTACTGCATTTCATTTTCTACAATTCTATCTATTAAACATACACACTGCAAATAAGATGTTAGAAAATGTTGGTGTTGTACCATAAAATTATGACTGGGACAAAATTTTCTGTAACTAATAAGTGTCTAAGTGAAAACAGCCTACCTATTTCAATGTTAAGAATTTCAGATATTTATGTAGACACATCCAAAAATAGGATATTAAACCCACAATTTCTAAACCCAGGGTAAGGTACTTAATAGGTATCTCCATTTAAAGCACATATATGCAGTTTTTTGTCTAAGAAAGGGAAGGATAATTATAGCAAAACTTATACCAAATTTACATATGTGCTTCACAACAGTCACATTTAAAATGTCCTTCACCTTAAAGATAGGTATCTTTCATCACAGTCTTTGATCTACACCATAAAAACTTCAAGGGCCAAGTCAGAGCAATCTGAGCTTGAATTCAGTGTAATTATCTAGGAAGCAGGCAAAGATCACGTTACCAACTTCTTCACCTTTTCTCACTGTGGTAGCTGCATTGTAGTAAGTGAACTGCCCTTTTTGTGCAAGTTACTGGGGAAACAAGGAGAAGATGCACAGATGACCAAAGGAAAATTGGTCATTGGAGGACTTCCCAGATAGTTTAAGACAAACAGCTGTAAAGGAACTGAAAGACAACGGAAGTTTCACTCTCAGCTTCAGTTATGTATAAAGTTCATAGCAAAAGTGACTGGTGTGAACATTGAGTTGAAGTAACACGGGCTAATGCAGTAATCTACTTAGAAGCTACCTTCTTTAGGATATGAGAAGAGGTTTTAAATGACCAATGTTACAAGTAATTAATGGATTGAAATCCTAATACTAAACATAACCAAATAATACAAGACCTGGCTGTAGAAAAAATCCTAAATCAACTCATGAATCCTATACAATTCTCTTGAAGCATCCACAGTAGCTGGGAATGTAGGGATAAGCAGACTCCGCCAGCCTTTCGTTCTTCTTTGTCGAGAAGATAGTTACACAGACCAGTGCACTGCCCGCGTCATACAGGGATTCTGGCTCAAAACAAGGGTTTAGGGAGGAGACACACAAGATGGCCGAAAGAGCCATCATAACACACAGGATGAATTAAGCACCAGAAGGATGGAGGAACGCACTTTTTTAACAGCCAGACCACTGAAAAATGAACACCAGAGTCAAGTGTTCCTGACACAAAACTGTCCTATGGCATCTATTTGAGATGAAGATTCACAGCCAAAAATGCATTTTAGATTCAGATGCAGTCATGGCCTTCAGTGGTTGTGTTAGAAAAAAACATCTACAAGCAACCAAATAAAGCAGATACTGCATCTATAGGCAACATCTTACAGAGTACTTTTACCTTCACACACAGACAGCCATTACTACAATATTCACTAGGCCCATCAGTTTGGATAATATGTAAAGAGCATATCCAGGAACACAGACAACTAGGACTCAGCACACACTGCTTATCCACTGTTTTTATAAGATAAAAGCATCACATTTCTCTACTAATACAGTGCTTTATTTACCAGCCTGTATGATTTACCAGGATTGCAGAATCCAGACATCAGCAAAATACTGACAGCAAAATACATGAACACCGTTCTTAGGAAGTGGGGTTTTTATCTTTAAGGACCAGGAAAACAGATGGTCCTGCTAGAACAGCAAATGGTGCAAAGATGCTGGACATCAGCTGAGGAAGAATACTCTTACCTAAAATGATCAGCTGGAACCTATCTCAGAGCAGCTCTTGAACAACTTGGAAAGAGACTTTCTGGAGACCTTTCCCAAGCAAAGGCGGCTTTGCTTTCTCAGACCAGAAAGGCAGGATTGGAAGATTCATTCATTTCTGCCTTTATTTAAATAATTGAGAGTCTGTTAACTAAAGTGGTTGTGGCAGTCTCCTGCCAGGGCTGAAAGACAAGGCAATAAGCCTAACATAGCTAATTACAGCAGCAACCATCCTAAATCCTCTCAGAATCTGTTTCATAGAAATATCACTTTTCCGTGGAATAATTACCTCTTACATGCCCAATCCTATTCCTGACATGCACATTTTAATGCTCTGACATTTTAATGCCATCTGCTGCCAAGCAGCCCAGCCTGCTGCGCTGTCAGAACTCAATCCATGCACCATCTTCCTACTCCCCATCATTCCACTCTTCCCCTGAATACAGAGGAATTGCTTCTCCAGTGCCCAGTGTTATGATTTACCCTCTGGCAGCATGGGTAGGAGACACTACCAAAAGCAAAACAATCGCAATTTTCAGCCTATTTGTACATTTTGTGGCTATGGTTTCTGTAAAGTGAAGAGGAATCAAAGCCTGCTCTCTTGGAAGCACCAACTGCCTTTAGATCATGTCTTCTGAGGCATTTGCGTATGCAACAGAAATAACAAACAGCCCTGTTTCCTCCTCCTCTTCGATCCATGGCAATGGAGGAAAAAACCTCCTCTAGTGTAATTTACCTCAAATCAGTGAGGGGGCAGGTATCATGAAATTATAAAGTGCCTTCAGTCAGATGGAATCGGTTGAGGCTCTTCCCTTCACTTCCCAGTATTGTAAACATTGGCAACATTACTGTGCATATAAAAAAGCAGTGAGAAACAAGCACATACACCACAGAGGAACAAAGTTTTGTCTCAGACAATCTGCATAGTAGGAACAGATTTTTTTTTTCCCCCTTCTTCTTTCAGAAGTTTGAACAGTATGTCTTTACATTTCAGATCAAATCAATAAAGCACTAACAGTACTGGGGAAAGAGCTGCAACCACTAAATAGCATTTTCCACTATGTTTGGGCATTTCAGCAGAGCTGGGACCACACGCTGTACACTGAGCACGTACAGGTAAACATGCAGAAACAAGGAGAAACAATACTTACGTCCTCACGCGTGGTAAATAGCGACTTTAAAAACAATGGATTCAACCCTGAATGCAGTTACATCAGTTGCAAGACAGGAGTGCTTCTACAAAGATGAAAGACTACAAATAATAATTAATCACGAAGTTATTGAAAACACAGAAGCTTTTTCCAACACAACTATATTGCCAGTACTACATACAAGACAACAAGTAAAACTGTGCTACTGTCCTCTGCTCATTCTCCCTTACTGTTCCCCCATTTTCTAAGTCTAGTGATTGACAATGTGTATTATCCACTCCTGTCAGGACCAGAAGATCATTGGCACTGCCATGTCAGTGCTCCCCACCTTGCAAGCTGCCACTAATAACTTTTCTGACCTGAGATTTCTCACAAAGTTGGCAGAACTGTGCACTGCACAACTGGTTGCCAGGTGCTCATATATAAATATTTCATTGATATCTTTTTGTTTAGTAGCAACAACTCAAAATAAGCACAGACAGAATGTTATTAAACCCAGAATAAATTAATATAGATAGATCACAAACTGTTTTATTACATATAAAAGAATGCAAATAAACCAGCTCTCTTTAGAGCTTCCTTTAATTTCTTTGTATTAAAAAAATGTTCATTAATTAAACATCTTTCAAAAAAAACCAACCCACACACTGGTCTGAAAACTACAACCAAGATAAACCAACAAAACAGAGGAAGCCGTGTTCATTATCCAATGTCCATCTAAATGGCATCATTTAGGAGCTTTCTTCATTAACATAATTTCCTAAGGGCTAGTACTAAATTGATTACACTGAAAAAGAACCCCATACCTCTTTAATGTTGATCGTAAATTAAAAATAAATCATAATGTAGGAAAAATAGACATGTCCAGCAAAGGATATCAGCTTGAAACACTTGCGTAATTTGTTTCAGGACTACAAAACTACATCTTTCTATACTTTACAGTGCATTTTGTTCAAAAGACTACAATGCCAACGTGGAACAGTCCTATGGGGAAAGCTCTCAAGCCTGCTCGCTCTGGGGACTCAGCATGCTCAGGTGGCTCCTTTGAACACCTCTGCATTACCGCAGGCAGCACGGTGAACAACCAGGAGGAGCTGGAAGTCTGTGTGCAGTTCCATGACTTGAGTGCTGTGATGGATGGATACGGGCTCTGCAGGAAGGGCCGGATGGGAAGGCCAGGAGGGAGACTTGCCCCATATGTGAGAAAGCAGTTGGAATACATGGCGGTCTTCCTGAGGATGGGTGTCACTCTACTGCGTATCTGCTACCCTGATCATGAAGGAGGAGACAAGGCGTTCTTCAAGCAACCAGGATAAGCTCGTGAGGGTAAGCAGGATGGGACATTTTGATTGCTGATTTATTTTCAAATGATCCCTCCAACAAAACTAGGACCTACCGCATGCACTTCTGGGCAGACTTTTGCATCAGCAGTTTTTGGGGGCAGCATCAGAACCTGAAGTACCATAGTTCTTCACAAACAAAGTCTTTATTTCTATAAAACATACAGAAACAGACCAAAAAGTCTGTTGATCAACACAAACATGACGATCTTTTTCAAGAAAACTGTATGTATTTTCAAGGTCTGCAGCTGTATGTTATGAGGACAAAAACAATAAAGCACAAAATGCTGACCCAACATTATGACATTAGTAACTTTGTTGTTTAATAATGAGGAGAAAAAAATCGTTTTACTCCTGTGGAAAGTGGCCTCACATTTACTCACGCATATGCACAGTCGTTCACCTGTTACTACACTTTAACAAAAAGTTCTCTTCTTGCTATAGGCTGGCATAAAACGTCAAGTCAGCAATTCTGTGGACTGATGATACAAATGTTTACTTTCTACAAAATAACCCATAACAATATGCTTCCTATGTATCGTCCTCAAGAGATTTCCATAGGATACATGAGAGCAGTTGGCATGCAGCAACCACTCTGCGTGGGTTCTGCAGGGTCTCTGCTACTTCAGTGAAATGATCATCACCCAGCCAAGATGTATCCTGCCTCCGAGACACTGATCGTTATCAGCACAAAGATGGGTTGGCTTTCTGTGATTAAATGATTTGTTAGTCTGATCCTAAAAATGATCTGTGCATCTACAACTTTAGCAAAAGCATGTAACTCCAACACATCTGCTTCCACAGCTGAAACATTTTAATGAAAGCAGTCATTATTTTCCTAATTTACTTCTGACCTCTTCAGAGACACCATCAGCTGAAGCGAGATGCTTCTGCCTGAATACTGCTTTCTGAGCCTTTTGTTACAAGCCATGCTTAAGGTGAAAGAAATTTGACAAAAGAATTTCAGGCCTTCCCCACTGATTTGGTCTGTGCACTTGACAGCATTTCATAAAACCTTGTGCCACTGCTCCTTGTTTGAGGTGGATCAAGTTTTCATCTCTCCTCAGTTCAACCGAAGAAGAGGAAAACAATGCATTTAAAACAGCAATGTGAGGCACAAAAATAATTTGGGAGAGGAACTACAGGCATGTATGCCACTAGACACACACTTTTTGAAACTCACTTTTGAGTGCTATGCCTCCAACCTGCACACCGCACACACCCTTCTCTAAGCACTGTCCAAAAAGCAACGAAGGTTAATGTTCTGTAATACAGATACTTGCCTCCTAGTACCAAGTATATTTTAACTTGATAACATTAATCAAATAAGACCATGTCTACTTTGAGCAATCTATGTATCACTGTATGACATCTGCAGTTTTGTTGGCACATGCCTTAACTCTTCTTCACAGATTGTGCCCAGAAATTCAACCACAAACAATTCAATCACAACTTTTCACTTAGTTATAGCTGTGCTAACATTACCACTATTAATTTTTGAGGATCAAAAACCAGAAGAGTAAGCTTCACATCTACAGGAGAGTACAAATAACAGAAGATCAGCCTGCAGGAGCATCTTCTGCCAGCTGTATTCAACACTTTGTCCCTATTAAGGCTATTTTTTTATACAGAAGGCTTCTATACAATTTCTTCACTTGAAGTCAGGGCTTAATTCCTACCTGCTATAACAACTCCTCTAGGCAACTGGAAACCTGCATAGGACAGAATGCCCTGCAGTACCACAAACCAAAACCCAAGGCAAAACCATGAATAAGAAATTGCAAAATTACTCATTTTAACTTTTGCTCCTTAACCACTGCTCTTGAGTCTTGCAAAGCTCTGATCAGACAGTTCAAAACATCAACACATCTTCAATTCTGGAATTAGAAAATGGAGAAGACAGGGAAGATCTTGCAAAGCTAGGTATCTCAAAGAACTAGAACTGTTGCCCATAAAAGCAAGGATGAAATTTCCAAGAAACGTGATGGAAATCCTGACAACTGAAATTCTTAAAACCAGACTGAATGCAGCACAACCAGTACTGTAATAAACAAAAGAGTAATGCTCCAGTCCACTGGAGGATGACTAAGAAGTTATTCTCCAACTCCAAACTATGGAAATCAAGGGACAATAAAAACATTCAGGTAATAGATATCTCATTGTATCTAATCACTGAAACTAAGTTAACCTAAGAAATAAAATTTGGTTTTATGTTACTGAAATCAATTGTTCATTTGACAAAAATTAAAGACCACTAACCTTTTCTGCTGAGTTTAAGCTTAATTACTGTCATGCCAACATAGAGAATCATCTTGAAATAATAGTCCAGAAATAAAATATGAATCTGAAGCACTGCCATCAAGTTTTAACACACTTGGGTGTTTCTTAAAATTGTCTCAGATTACGTAAAATACATATTTTGTATTTGCAATTGTTTTTTGTGAGGAATTAATTAGAAAGCTAAATTATACCTAATACAGATTTTCTTTCTTCTGGTACTTCTAATGCTAAAGCCTAATGATTTCTAAACATAAACCATTATTTCCTTCTGTATTTCTCTTTGTCAGTTCTGTACATTCAGGGTTGATCAGCTCTGCGAAACCTGCCTGTATATTGGCAATAGGCTACATGATCCAAAATGCAAGCAACGCTCTCCCATTTAAATACTGCTAAGTGACCACAAGTGCCAAGAGAGCGTGGCTCCTACTCTGACAGTTCAAAAAGAACAAAGTGTTGCAGGTAGCTCCCTCCTCAGAGGGCATTTCACCTACACAGTGGTAATTCTGATCTAAACACATAAGGTCCAAAAGCCAACACACACTACAAACCATCACACACGAAGATGTCACTGCTGACTTGAGCAGTTCAAAACCACAAATTGCTGAAGACAGTTCTCCAACAAGGCCTAACCCAGCTGTACACAGCTCCTCGCCAGGTGCTCACTGCTAGCAAAGACAGAGCGCGTGGCCAGGGTGAGCTGTGCTCTGACCCCGCATGGTTGCTCTTATACTAGTAGTTAACTTTTACTCTAACCTACCAGGTTCCCCAAAGGAAGGTCTCCCAGAACCTGAGGAACTAAATAAAACTTCATGTCACCTTCATTTCTTCACAGTGGAGGCACTGTCTTCAGTTTATGAATCTCCCCGCCCAAAGGGTGCAATAATTTTGTCTCGTGATGCTTTACTCTTATGCAAGTTAGCACTCATATACTTGAAATATCAATAAAAAATTCAAATGATCGCTTATCTGTTTTCCTCACCCAGCATTTCACAATGACAAGCCATTGCAAATTTGAAGATCCCATTCTTCAGCGCTGCAGAAATGTATTTTGTCCAGTCATGGCTTGCTACTAGCATTACACACAGTTACTCGGTACCACTTACTTTATTCTTGCAGTGCTACCCCCAGTCAAGAACATGAATATAAACTCTCTCTTTACACTGATCACACAAATATTGGTCTATTGGTTGTGACTAGATTACCAACACCTTTAAATACAATTTTAATGGATTATTTTATTGGTTCAGTTCAAATCAGGGAGGAAAAGAAATCATAGATTTCATCAAAAAACATTTCCACAGAGAGAGAGAGAGAGAGGAAGAGGATCAAGGAGGTTTCCATGGTTACTTTATTAACTATCTCCATTTTGCTGTTTACATAGTTTAAAAACTACAAGACACTATAAACAAGAAATTAAATATTTATTAAAATCTACATTACAGAAAGCTCCCACCCTATGCCATGTCTGTTTCAACAGCTGACTGTATGATGAAGCTCTAAAAGATGCACTGGCATCTGCTAGCTGCTGGTGCTATCAAGTACATTATATTGGACAAACCCCTATTGAACATGCACAGAGGAAGCCCTTGACTCCAGTTCATTTCGTCTATAATTTATTTTCAGTAGAAGATGATCCCTTGCCTTGAGACCAATGATAAAATTGCAGGTGTCTCACTTATAAGTAAAAGCTCTCGCTTGGCTGTCAGCTAAAACTGACCACCAAAGGCCGCTCTCCAGCTCTATCCATGTCAACAGCTGTGGTGTTAATCATGCACTTCTAACGCGAAAGAAGTTCCTCTTATCTTGAGTCATCACCCTAAATGAAAGGTTAATTCTGCATAACAGCACTTTTCAGCAAAAATGTCATCTAAATCAGGTCATTTTTGTTTTGATTTCCTAGAAACTTCTATTTTAGCTAGGCTTCTCATTTGGAGGAGGAATGACAAGTAACTCTGCGATACCACTAGTACTGGGAAGACTCCAGACTCCCACTCAAAACACGAGAATTTCTATACACAGTCCCCAGTGCAGGGAAGTCTGTAGATATTTTGGAGTCCTTGGTATTTGGATATCGACTCCATTCAGTTAAGAGGCGACACATAGCCTTATGTCCTGTATGCATAGTCTTCATGCAGCAAAGAAGCACAAATAAACCCAAGGTAGCTAAGTCCAATACTGACAGCAGTCCTGTAGTACCAATTTCAGTACAAGGTGATAAGTAGAATCACAGAATAATTTAGGATGGAAAAGACCCTTAAGATCAAGTCCAACCATTAACCTAATGCTACCAAGTCCACCATTAAACCATGCCCCTAAGCGCCACATCTACACCTCTTTCAAATACCTGAAGGGATGGTGACTCAAGTAGTACAGTACAGTCTACTTAAGTAGTACACAGAGACCAAGACAGACATATTTTTCTAAGAAACAACATTTTTCCTGCTGTGTGCTAGCCAAAAAGCGTCCTGGAAACTGTTGTGCAGCTTGAACATGATCAGCCTGTCCACCATCCTACATGCAAACTTCTGCATTTCACTGTTGCTGTGCGTTTGCAAAAATTTCTATCAGTGAACACATTTATTATTCTTTTAGACAATCTGGGAATCCTGCAAAGGTCAGTTAATCTCTTCTCCATGGCAGGACCAACTCTACCTAGGTTACTCTTGAGGAAGATTTGGTCTTATGTTGTTGCTACACTCTGAGGTCACTCAAATGAGAAAATTTACCTGAGTAGCTCATGGCCTGTTTTGGCTCCCCTTTGCCATCCATTCAGAGAAGACATTATATATATATATATATATAAAATAAAATATATATATAAAATATATATATATATATTTGAGTTTGGCAGAACTCAAAAAAAATCCACTATTGAAGTTTACATTCTAATGTTAGCTCCCTATCACTGATCAACAAATTAAGGTCAGTATTTAAAACCACTCTGTCTCACTAGCAAGTTATAAATGTCTAATATTCAATATTTTCAGTCTAATCCAGATTTGAAAAGCAATTCATTGTACCAAAATGCTATATACATTTTGAAATAATCTCTAAATCTACCAGAACTGTCTCTGAAAAACACTAGCACATGGAATGTCATTATCCTCATAGCTAGAGTAGATAATATTCATTATATAATATCAGTATTCACAAAAAAATAGTGAAGCAATACTTCTACATCCTGACTGTCTTTACATCAGTCAAGGTGGAATTCTGCTTTATTTAATGCTTTTTAAGTTTGGGGTAACATCATGTAACTCAGGCAAGCAAACGGCATTTTGCTATTCACACGGAACAGAACAGCAGGGGCTGGCTGGAAGGTGGAGTTAGTTTTCAAGTGTCCAGCTACATTGCTTGCAAGAAAATGCTAAGTCCTCTCTGGGAGAAAGCAAACAAGAACTGTGTGACAGCTGATCAAAAGTATTATCCTTTGGTTGCCACGACCTTAGCTCGTTCTTCAGCAGTGCAATTACATTTTTGGGATATACTAGGAAGCTTGCAGCTTGTTACTTTACTCTCATTTCAGACAGTAAGATAAATAGAAGTCTGCAGGTTCTGACTCTTCATTCCTTCAGAAATATGAGCTCTACCCAATTATCTGTTTGTGACCTTTAAGATGGAAGTCTGCATGAGATTTTGATTCACACAGGCGAATTTCTTCAGGAGCTAGGGAAGAAGAGTTTCTCCTTAAACTGCGTATCATAAACAACATATATTTGCAAAGATGTTAACTGACATAATTTATACATGCTTTATTGCTTTTTCCTTAGCTGCTTAAAGATCACTTCTTACTACAGTTCCCTATTTACATTTATAATCCACCCAAGTAACTGTAATTAAAAGCACTTACAGGTTGCAAAAAACCACAGCCTTTCCTTTTTTTTTGTTTTTACCCTAAATTTATATCTGTGATAGAACAATTCCAAATCCAATAGTTATTTCCTGTCCTGTTTTATCATCTGTTCTTGGTGTTACGTAAAGAGCTTATACTAAATATCAATGTTTAGCTCTTATACAGCATTCTTAATCCATAGATCTCAAAGCATTTTACAAAGGATGATCATTATCCTGCTTCAGCTATGGGAACAAAAAAACATGGGAGATCTTCAGGGTGAAATTCAGATCTCACTGAATTCCCACAGTCCACAGCGAAGCTAGGATTGCACTTTACATCGCTGCACCACCAGTCAGCCAGAACAGCATCCCTATCCTCAGACGGATCCCAGAGCCTTCCATAACACCAGTGGTCTGTAATTTGCACTCAGCAACTCCACACGCCATTTAGGAATCAATCCAGAGAAAGTATGGCTTTCAATATGGTATCTTATTCAGTTTGACATTCACTAAGATGCCTCGCATCCTACCATGACAGCACTTTTTACCTTCTCCCAGGTATCCTGCTTACAGCTCTAAACACACTAACATTGCCATCAGTGCTGTAAATAACTGCAGTCAACTCCTCTACTCGAGCTTTACTACTGAAATCAATACTGCTGCAGACATGTATACAGATATGAAGGTCTAACGACACCACTCAGGTGTCTCTAAGTATTTTCACCTCCACACTGAAACCCTCAAAGCACCTGATCTGTGCGTACTTAGGTATGAGTTACCAAGCCTCCTGCCTCCATCCTTTCCTCCCCTCTTTTGGATTTGTTTCTCACTCTCACCCTTTGCACCTTGCTCTGAGGTAGATGTTTAAATTCATAGACTTCCTTAACTCTAGGAACTCCCCTGGACGATTCGGAGAACCATGAACCAAGTCTACGTATTGGAGCTTACACAGTCAGGGACGAGGACTGAAAGCAGACTACGTACTAACAACCACAGAGGTTACTGGGGTAGCGATGCGGCTGCAACCAATGCATGCTACTGCAGTGCCATAAAATAAGAAGTAATGCTATCCACTTCCGCAACACATCTGACAACGTACTATCCAGGTGTGACGATCTGAGAAAACTTTGTAACTTCTGACTCCAGATTAAAGTTAAGGGGTGGTTGTTTTGATATGCTGTATTGCAAACAGCCTCAAAACCACTTTGGACCCAGGCAGTTAAGCAAGCTGAGCCCAAGCACAAAGCTCAGCCAAAGAGCTGCAATCTTCAGGAGAGCATTCAGAACCCTTCAGTCCCCAGAACGCTCCGCGCGTAGGTAGCCAAGGAAGAGAAATGCATACAAGCCTTCCTGCTCACGGGGACGGAGGGAGGCGTTCTGTATTCCACTGTGTGAACCCAGAGCAGCTGTCCCTAGAATCCCTTATGTTATCTGAACTACCTGCTGTCTGCACTGGCATGTTCACAAAGAGAAGGCACCAAAGCAGAGGAGGTCGCGTAACAGATTGCATCTTCTGGGGCGCGCATTTCCTAGAATGGGACCGTCTTCCAAAAAACATAAGGGCAGCCTTATGGGCTCCCACGTCACTCCCTGCAACATCTGTCCCACAAAGGAAAACGTTAGAGGGAAAGCACAGCTTAAACGCGCAAAGTTTCATCCACTCCCAAGCTGAGCTAGGTGCAAGCGCAGCGAGACACACGGCAGCTCTTCGTGCTGGCGTTAAGGCAGAATGTGCTAGAGCAGGCTCGGTGTCTGCGGTTTCTGACCGACTGGCTGAACACCGGCCCCGGGCGGAGGAGATGCAACCCTCCACCAAGGGCGAGCGAGCAGCCCCGCCAAGGGCAGGCAGCCCCGCAGCAGGCAGCTCCGCCAAGGGCAGGCAGCCCACCAGGCAGGCAGGCAGCCCCGCCGCCCCGCCAAGGGCAGGCCGCCCGCCCTGCACGCAGCCCCGCAGGCAGCGCCAGGGCAAGGCCGCCCCCTGGCGGCAGGAAGGTGCCGGCCGAAACTCGCCGCAGGGACGCGAAGGCAGAGCGGGCTTTGGGCAACACCGCTGCTGCCCGGGGACCGGCGCCGCAGGGCTCCCGCGGGTTCCGAAGGAGCGGGCGGCCAGCAGCAGAGCCGGTGCGGGTCCCGGGTTTGGCTCTGCGGCACGGGGCCGGGGCAGCGGGACGGCCGGCTGACAACGCGTTGCTCTGGGGGAGGACGGAGGGTAACCTCCACACAGCAGCAGCGGTGCAGAGCAGAGAGGTTCAGTGCGAAGCGTGGGCTGGCCAAGGTGGAATTTACAGCAGCTGGGCCACATACAACTCATTTACCAGAAGCTGGGAGTGAAAAAACGGGCGCTCTTTTCATCCTATTTTTTGCCACAGTTTTTCCCAGCGCTGGCCTACATCTCAATTCCAATATACTATCATGCAAAAATAGCACATGCGTTTCCAAAACACATCTAAAACACAACACGTGATACAACGTTGAAGTTTATACCAACCACATCCTACTGTTTGGAAGCTGTAATCATGGCACTCAGTATGCCAGAGTACAAATATGGATCACAACACATGGAAGAAAAAAGGACAACATTAAAAGTGAGGAAGACAAAAGAATTAATCAAAAAGAAAACAAAGTTCAGCAGAAATCTGTACATTTATACTCCAGATCATATAAAATCTTTATATATATATATGTTAACTACAAGTGCTTGGTGGAACTGGAAGCACTATGTAAATAGTATTTTTTAATATAAATAACATTTCTTACATACTCAGTTTTGTGACTGAAATACAGCTTGCTGCAGTTATGAAAGACACAAAGTCTTACACCTAAACTCCAGCCACATTATGGCCATTAGAGTCAGTCAGGGACAAAAATCTTCCCAGATTTTTTGAGACCCTCTTTCCACATTCCACAGACCTTTCTCCTCCATTTGAGTTTTGCTAGAAGCAACTTGCTCACCCATGCAGGTGTCCTGCCTCCTTTGCTAGATTTCTTACTCATGGGGATGCACCAACCTTGAGCATAGATGAAGTGATGCTTGAATAGCAACACATTCTCTTGGATTTCCCTACCTTCTAGAGCCCTAACCCACGGGATTCCTCCAAGTAGGTCCTTGAAGTGGCCAGCGTTAGCTCTCCTGAAGTCCAACGTTGTGATCCTACTTATTGCCCTGCTTCCTCCAATGCAGAGTCCTGAACTCCATCTCATGGTCACTTCAGCCAAGGCTGCCCCGAACCTTCACATCCTCAACCAGTCCATCTCTGTCAGCACCAGGTCCAGCAGCACACCTCTCCTTGTTGCCTCCTCCACCATCTCCATCAAAAAGTTATCATCAGTGCTCTGCAGGAACCTCCTGGACTATGCGTGCCTGGCTGTGTGGTCTTTCCAGCAGATGTCAGGGTGGTTAAAGTCCCCCACGAGAACCAGGGCCTGTGATTGTGAGGCTACTTTCAGCTGTCTGTAGAAGGCCTTATCGACTTCCTCTTCCTGGTCAGGTGGCCTGTAGTAAACACCCACAACAGTGACACCCATATAAGCCTGTCCCTTAATTCTTACCCATAAGCTCTCAACTAATTCTTCATCCGCCCCCAGGCAGAGCTCGATACGTTCCAGTTGCTCCCTCACACAAAGAACAACTGCACCAGCTCGCCCTGTTGGCCGGTCTTTCCTATATGTAGCCATCTATGACAGCATTCCACTCATGCAAGCTGTCCCACCATGTCTCTGTAATTCCTGTGATACAAATTCCTGGACTTCACAAAGAATAAATTCAGAATCCTTACAATCTCAGGTGGTTCAAGACTACCAGGCATACACTGTCTTCTATTATACTGAAACACAACCTTTGATCTAGCTCCATTATGCTACTCTGTAAAATCATTTAAAAGCGGCCTGAATTCGATCTCAAAACACTTCATGTTCTACAAATGACGTACTTCTTGCTCACAGATAGTAACTCAAACACCCTGCAACAAAAATAATAAACTGTTTTAATTCACAGTTGCAACACATAAACAAGATGAGATCTGCACCTTGTTAATCCCGACTTCCCCACTCCAACAGTTAAAGTAAAATGTCACATTTACATAACATTTACATAAAGATTCAGTTTTGTTTATACAAAACCCAGCCTTATTTTTGCAACATACTCCATGCTAATTCATTATGTAACATCAGATTGTTTTCTCTATTAAGAAAAAGAGAGTTTAATTCTGAGAAGGTGTTTGAGAGGCTGCAGTTACTCTGATGCAATTTTGCATCATTCTGCATTAATGTCTGATCAAGGTTTTTTGTTGTTTAGTTCATCGGTGTTTTCTTTTTTCTTAAATTAATTTGAGTTTTTTGGACACTGTCCCACTCTGAGCAAGACACCCCAAATGATTTTACACATGGCAGCCACTTGCCCAGTTCACACCTATGCTCAGCACACATGCAGCAGAACGTTCACGGAGCCTCCCACCGCAACCCACAGGAGTTCAGCTATGGACTTTAATGGCAGTAAGGCTGGATCTTGTGGTTGGGCACAGTTTAGAAGCTTCCAAGCACTCCCCAGTTTGGCTTTGTTTTTTTTTTTTTTTTTTTTTT
>Ga0065711_1031179_pt1 | contig 30334 bp, 18 predicted proteins | sample Hoacrofraction12_FD_59098 | JGI IMG/M metagenome (GOLD analysis project Ga0065711, IMG submission 59098) | Hoatzin crop microbial communities from Cojedes, Venezuela - Epithelial fraction 12 v2 (version 2) | ecosystem: Host-associated > Birds > Digestive system > Esophagus > Crop | place...
AGAGGTTGAGGGAACTGGGCTTGTTCAGCCTGAAGAAGAGAAGGCTGCGAGGGGACCTAATAAATGCTTATAAATATCTGAAGGGTGGGTGTCAGGAGGATGGGGCCAAGCTCTTTTCAGTGGTGCCCAGCAACAAGACAAGGGGCAATGGGCACAAACTGAGGCACAGGAAGTTCCGTCTGAACATGAGGAAGAACTTCTTCCCTCCGAGGGTGACGGAGCACGGGAACAGGCTGCCCAGGGAGGCTGTGGATTCTCCTTCTGTGGAGATATTCAAGACCCGCCTGGACAAGGTCCTGTGCAGCTTGCTGTAGGTGACCCTGCTTCGACAGGGGGGTTGGACTAGATGACCCACAGAGGTCCCTTCCAACCCCTACTATTCTGTGATTCTGTGATTCTGTGATAGCTACTCAGGTTAAGATCTAGAATTACTTGTTGGTATTTGATATTTTTAAGTGCTAAACTCTAGATAAAAACAGTAGCATATATCTTGCTTATATAACCTGCAAATAATAGGAGAGCAGAAAGAAACATGCAAGCACCCTAGCTACAATAGAACATGATTAGAGTACAATTTACAAGATACTGTAAATATTAGTGGGTGTTATGTTATTGGTGCTTCAAAACCCATGCAGATTCATGAAGAGGGTTTTTGGTTTTCCCCTCACAGTTATTCACTGTGGATTAGTTACATTCTTCTCAATAACAATCATAATAATAATTCCTGAATAGAAGTCAAAATGCATGTATTTGCCAAATATTATAGCAATACAACAGAATTAGTCCAGAAACAGAAAGCTGTACCAAAATATGTAAATGTAAAGAAATCAAAACATTATAATCCATGCAATTTATGTTACCAAGAATTGGCAATCTTAGAAGGTAGGCTTGAAAACTATTGTGATTTCAGCTAACTCTGCACTCCAGATTCTTTATCAGAATAGTTAAGCCATGTTTATAGCAAAGAAACAGAAGCCCAAATGATTTGTTCTGCTTTCCTTATTTTTAAGGAATTTAACAGGAATAAATAACAATAAAATCAGACTAAATTAGTACTTCCTTAACTCACAACATACACATAAAAATAACTCAAGATTCAATATTTCTATAGTATTTTTTTCAAATAGCTTGCTCAGTTTTCAAGAGTTTGCTCGGTTCTTTGGAAAACAGAAACCACATACAGATGCTGGACTCTAGCTGCAATAAACAGCTCGATCAACACCAACTTATAAGGCAGTCAAGAGTCCATTTCTTTGAAAATTAACATGAGAGTTCAGACTCAACTCTATGACTACGTTGAAAATAAGCTTATAAAAGTAAGTTTATTCTGCATATAGAGGAATTTGCACAGGGAATTTCTTAAGACACCAATGCCTTAAGTCAGTCTGAAATGCAGCTCACCAGAATGTGAAACACAATCTAAGCACCAGGCTGAGACATTAGAAACTGAAGTTGAATACAGTTATTAAAGGAGAAGCGAGACCTCACAACACAAATGATATTTATCTAGAGGCTTAGATGTGTTCCTCTAACCCCCTTTTTTAACTTCTTGTACTCTAAACAGACAATAATACAAGGAACACTAGTTTATTCCTCTCTGGTAGGAAGTCAGCAGGTTTTTTAAAATATAAAGAATTTGAAAAAATAAAAGTCAGAATTTTCTAATGTGATGTCGTGTTCTGGAAACCAAGTTCGATGTATTTTAGAAAAAATTTTGGCAAGTGCTCAATGACTAGCTGTCACGTCCAGTTCTGTCAGCCTCACTCAAAAGCTCTCAAAAGCTAGGAAACTATTGTCTTGGCTGTTCCACTTTGTACCCCTTTCTCAAAGAGATATACAATCTAAATGAAACCTCAGAAAATTTTGGTTTAATTTTTAAATTAAATGATAGGTTAATTTAAGCCATCTAATTCTGAATATCTATGCGAGAAAAGATAGTATAAAAGAAGCTGAGCAAGTATCAAGTGACACTGCAGGAGAAAGTGCTGTGGTATCTAGATAGCAATACTAATTTAATTCATTCCATTAAGCCTCAATATAATTTCGTTTCTTAAACAGAACTCATAACCTATTGGAGCACCACTATGAACTACAACATATTCAGAAGAAACTAATCCATAAATGAGAAACGGAAGCTCATTTTGACAAAATAAAGGGAGAGAAGAGTATGGGAACTAGATTCTGTACCATTACTCAGATTTAGCTGTAGTTGAGCTGAGGAGTAAAATGTAGCTGAATACATGTCCAAGTGGTAGAACAAGGCCACATACATAATACCACTGCCCATGTGACAATAAAATACGAAGCTGAAGAGAAAAAAACTCAGTGCGAACTTCAGACAGCAGAACAATGCATATCGTTAATGAAATGTTTGATAGTGCAATGTAGCATCTCAAACACAGGGATATTATTTACTCGTAAAATCAGCTGACTTATTTGTGCTTTGATGATGGAAAGGGCAAAGAAAGAAGTTGTTAGAAACAGACTGGATAAAGAGAAAAGATGGAACTAACATCTGTGTACAAAGGTACAAACAGCAGAGTTTTAAGCAAGCTCTAGATAAATCCAGAAGACAGGAGCATTAATTATTCAGTAATTTGAAACACAAGTCACATCATTCCCAGGCTGATATTTTATACATGTACACTTACACAAAAAGGAAGTAGAATTACTTTTGTGTCATTCTTTTAACTTATATGAACTATTTTATTATCTCCTGTGTGGTATATATTCTCAATAGCATTTTCAGCAAAGATATTACAGGGGCAATACTGATTATTTTTTTTTCCTCCCAAATGTACAGCAGGGATAGGCTCATTAATTTAGAATATTTAATATTCACTGCTGTCATGGAAAACTATAGAATACTTCTCTAGAGAGCATGGGAAACCAGTACATTTTTGAAGAATGGACTTCACATGAGGGAAGATCTTTATATATAGATATTTGTGGATAAATAGGGCTGAAACAGCTTTAATTAGGCCTATCCTTCCCTTACAATAACTCATGAATAAAAAGAAACATCTTTTTGGTCACCATGGTAACTTTCCCTTATAAGACTTCTCAAAGAATTTTTGTAGTAAGAATTCATTACTCAAAGATGTACAGAATGGAAATCCTCAACTTTCACACTCCAAAAATATATCCAATTCTCGATGTCAAGCTTCCTGATTCCTGTAGATGTGTTTGACAAATAACAAAGCAAAAAAAAATTTTAGTATTAAACAAACAAAATTCAAACTGTATTTTCTATGACAAAAAAATGAACAACTGGAAGGTTAACCCCGAAGTGAATATTAATTGGAGATAACGATTAAACCTTCTCTATACCTGGAGAGGCACTTACAGACTAGAGTGCTTTCTTGAAGAAGAGTACCTGCTTCAAAGAGCCATCTAATTTTTAACTCTCCTACTGACTGGGTTTCTAAGGTCTTAACCCTGATTCTGTGACAAGTGCCTTTTGCTGATGATAATTCTTAACTCAAGAGCAGAAAACATTCTGCTCTACTAGCAATAATGTTTCACAACTTCTCTTTTTTTCAGACATTTAAGAATAATCATTAATCTTGAACAGTAGAGAAAGGATAGGTGAGGGACACAGGAAACAATATTTATTAAAGATAAGGTTTTTCAGAACCGCGGTGTGCAAAGCAGTAGCCTTTGTCTTTGGTCCCCTTGACAACCAGAGGCTTCAGGCCTCCTGCTTCACTCTCTTCTTTCATGGACTCAAGCTATCTATTCTTTGCATTAAATGAAAAAATGGCCTGTTGCAAGAAGACCTGAGGGTCTTTCTAGACACAAGAAAAGGCTTTGTTTCTGTTGCTCTGCAAAAGCTACTGGCAGCAAGATGGTAAAGATTATGGTAGTGATGGTGGGAACTGTGATGAAGCTCCTTAAGAGGATAAATTCACTGATTAGTTGCAGATCTGATATAAAAGGGAAGACCTTCGCACATGTAGATCTACATATAACAACTTGTTCTGCATGTCAGTCAGTGATCCAGCTATTTAATAGTTTGCTGATGCTTATAAAAATAGCACAAGGATCAGGGGGAAGAAAAGGAAGGTAAACTGATAAGGCATCATAGGAATATATTCTCCCATGAGAGAGTTGTCGAGCATGCAAACAAACATCTAGCTCTACTAGGAAACTGGAGAGAGAGAGATGATAAAAAATCCTGCCTTTCAAAACTCTCCAAATCAAATCCCTCAATGCTTGAATATGCTGATGCATGCATACTGCAAAACAAGAAGTCATGCAAAGCAAATACTGTAGCGTAACTACAAAAGAGTTCAGAGTGAACCACTTTGGAAATGCTACAATAGAAGAGTCATCACCTCCTTTCAACAGAGAGACATTGCTGTTTGGTTGTGCCAAAAGGTAAAGAGATCCCAAAGGAACACATCAACAGATTTCAAGGATTTTTCAGACAAAATCTACTCCAGCCCTAAAGCAGTTCCACCTATAACGTACTAGACATGATTTTTACTCATGCAACAACATCATCATACGTTGTTCTGATGGACATTCCAAGTTTCAACTGTTGCTGCTTTGAAAGATCAAAGTTCTTCTAAATATCAGAGTTCATATGTGCTGTCACATGCCTTAAGTTTCTTTCTGGAAATTGAACATTTATATGACAGTATGGATTCAGGGGTTCTCCTTCCATTTAAATTGATGCTCTGATCGTAAGTAACTTCACCTGTGAACACTGCACCATAAATGATACGATGGTCTTTGGAGTTAATGGAGGGAATATACAATTAGTCTTATTGTTATGCTCTTAAAGATGACAATGGTTGAACTATATTTAAAATTATTTGGCTTACTGTACTGAGGCATACAGCATCTGTAACTCCCATTGAAGTTCAACAGATGTGGCAGTTCAACACCTCCGAAAGTAAGACTTTTATAATATTTTTATAATATTTTTTCTGTTGTGTCAAATACCTCCTGAGAAGCTTGAAACAGAAATGTGTTTGAGCTCTGGAGTGTTTTCTTTCGTAACCCACATGTTCTGTTTGTTATTGTTAGTAGCCTCATGAGCCTTTCTATGCTGATAATGATTCATGTAATGATCTGGGGGAAAATGAAGTATTTTTAGTAAAGGATTACACTAAGGTTTTAGATAGATATAATAAGAAAAAAGTAATTCAAATAGGAGTCTAGCAAACTTGACAATGCCCCTTTAATTTACCCAGCTTTTAGAGATAAGCCAGTTGCTGGATGTATTTATGGTAAAGGCAAAGGATGAGAGATTTAAGCTGAATTCCTTGTTCTCTGAAGACTTTTTGTTTGACCTTGAACAAGCCACCTGTGTTCTCTGTGCCCCCGGACTATTTTAGCAGTTCTGTCTGTTTAGGCTGTAAAATACTGTAACGTAGTTTATACTGTACATTAATAAAGAGTACCCCACTTTTAACAGTGCGCTTGGACACTGTTGTAACACAAACGTTATAAACTTTTATTCAGGCAGTGAATAAGGTAGAAATTGAGAATAGCATTCATCTGAGAAACCAGTTTATTTACTGTCATTTTAATAGTGGCAGCACATCATCATGGCCTCTTTCTATCCTAGCACAGCTGCTGCAGTTATTAGGCAAACAAGCTGTAATCAGCCACTTAAAGTTGTGGGTATATCACAGTGGTGCTCAATTTATTTATTTAAGTTCATTTCTGACTGTGCTGGCCTCTTTTTCTCTCCCTTAAAACATTTGAGATGAGGGCTACAGATACATCAAACTGGCAATACTACACATAATGTATTCAATGATGAGATCAATGTTTTCTATTTTGGTTTCTTTTAAAAGTGAAAACTCAGGATCTCAAGAGCTCACCAGTTACAGTTCTCCAGATCTTTCCCACTCAATTGGAACAGAATTGACATATGTATGTGGCCCACTGAAAAACATTTTGCTTTTTTTCTTTTTTTGCTTTCATGCTATCTAGAAACTTATATTGTCAAACATTCACTTTCCCATCATAGACAGGTTGTGATTGGTAACAGTATTTGGGCGGTATTCAGAGCTAAACCAGTATCACTGCACTTTTAAATCCTTACATTAGAAGAAGTACTGCCAGTAGGTTGAGGGAGGTGATCCTTCCCCTCTACTCAGCACTGGCAAGGCTACACCTGGAGCACTGAGTCCAGTTTTGGGCTGTTCAGTGCAAGAGAAAGATTGACATACTGGAGATAGTAAAACAAACAGAAGATAATGAATGGACTGGAGCACCTTTGTTATGAGAAACAGCTGAGAGAGTTGGGGTGGTTTAGGCTAGAGAAGTCTTGGGGGATCTCATCTATATATATAAATACCTGAGTGGAAGATCCAAAGAGGACAGAGACAGGCTCTTTTCAGCGGTGACCAGCAATGAGACCATAGGCAATGGACACAAATCAAAACATAGGAGGTTTTGTATGAATATCAGGAAACACTCTTTCACTGGGAGGTTGACTGAACACTGGCACAGGTTACTCAGAAAGGTTGTGGACTCTCCATGCTTGGAGATATTCAAAAGCCATTTGGACATGGTCCTGGGCAACCAGCTCTAGGTAGCCCTGCTTGAGCAGGGCAGGTTGATTGAGCTGCCTTCCAGAGGTCCCTGCCAATCTCACCCAGTCTGTGATTATGTGAAAGGATCTCAGCCACTGAGGTCACAACCACACTTTGACACTCCAGCCCTTCAAAGCAGATCTTGTGCCTCCACTTCAGCACAACTAGCCCCAGCAAGCAAAGATAATAATCTTGCTCAACTCTGACACCTCAACATTGTGACAAACAAGCAGCAAGTCTTATTTCACAGATAAACCCTATATAATTCCAGTTGTTGATTCAGTGCCATTATGGATGCCTATGTCTTCAAGTCAATAGCTAGAAATACTAAGCCTGTTGTAACTTTGTGTAATACTCCTGGGACTGAGTACTGCGTACTAGATCTGCTCTCTGTTTGGCTTAAAGCAAGCTCAAACTTCACAGTTGTGAAATAAGGCAAGGCAAGCCAGTGAAGTGGCTTGCTTCTTAGTGATACCAGCAAAGTTGACTACAAGTCTCTCAAACATCTGGTTGCTGGTATTGTTCCAGGAAGTTAAAACTGCTAAGAGCAATCTTCCCACTGAAACATTTTCTGAAGGGGAAAAAAAAAAATCTCCACTCAAAACCAAAAGTGACCAAGAAAGATTGGGAAAAAAAGCCCCAAAGCAGTCTAAAAAACTATATGGAATATTGCGAGACAAAAATTGATACCTTTGCATTGAGGGCAACCAGTTTCAGCTTTCCAACAACAACAAAACCAAAATGATGTCTTTACAATAAATTAATTCTGTTTTACGTTTTGCTCAGAATAATTAATTTCCACGTCATTATCTTCATTTCAGATGGGTCATCCATTACCCTCAGCAAAGCTTCTCCAGTGTTATGCAACAGCTTGCTGGGCCCAAGCATTTTCATGTTATCTGCAATAGTTAACTATTTCTGTAGATTAAAAATTCACAAGTTTTGATACTTCATTGTGGTTTTGAATTCTATTTAGAAACACATTTATTTTTTTTCCTGAGGACAGTAATAACAAGACAGAGAGGTGGCAGAAGGGAAACATATGATTATTTAACTTCTGTTTATGACTCTGAAATTAGTGGACACACTGAACAAAAAAAGCAGCCAGTGAGAAAGATGACGGCCCCATGCACATTCAGATTAGAGGGTAAGGTATTAAAACATGGAAATGGAAAAAAAAAAACTACAAACCTTTTTTTTATTTTCCTCTGTTTTGTTTGTTTGCTAGGTCCTAACGCAGTAAATATCTGTAATGCACTTAAAGAGAAAAAGAAGTAGAAGGATAACCTCCAGAGAAGATAGACACAAATGAATGATGCACAGTCCAACAAACAATCTAAGTCTGAGCAATGTTATTCTAACACATGCCCTACAGATCACTTTCAATCTACAAGAAGAGTTTATAGCAGGCCGAAAAAGTGAATGCCTTCCCGTGAATTTCACACTGTTGCATAATTCTCTTTTTTATACTATTTCTTTAAAAAGCAAAAGGTAAGATATTCCAGTAAGAAAGTAATATTTCCAGACTGATGAAGATGAGGGAGCAAATTAAAATAGAATAGACTGCAGTAATACCAAATTAACATTATGTCACTGAGGAAAACAGGAAATTGTTTTTTCTCATTTGTATAAGAGACAGCTGGGAGCTACATATCTTTAGGCATGGCATTTAATAATTTTCAACAAATAGATTGGTTTTGGTTTGGTTTTTTTTTTAGTCGTCAGTGTCACATTCCTGCCCTACTGTACACTAGAAAATGTGTGGGAAGAGAGCAGAAAAGATATTCTAGTATAGCACTGACATGCAGCAGCTCCATTTGAGCAACCGCTTCAGGACATGCCTGAAGCAACTCTCATATGTTAAACGCTCATATGAGGAGAAAAGCAATTTTTCCAGCCTGAAAGGTTTATCAGATTCTCAGCTATGGTTGCTCCAAAGGCTGACTCAGCAAAACAGATCAGGTAAATATTTTCAGGAGCAGATTAATTTTTTCTTAGACATAGAAAAAGCCAGAAAGGCCAGAATGTCCTGGCTTACAGTACACAGACAGGCACACAACAACAACAAAAAAGTGTGTTATTCCAGATTAACAAAAAGCGTGGAAGTATGTGTATGATCACGAGTACACAGTGAAAGAGGAAGTGAAATTGATTTGTTTCCTGGAAGGACATAATAACTCATAAGAAAACTTTGAAGAGGAAAAGACAGTAGATTTAGAATTTATATGAACTCAAATATAGATTAAATTAGATTTAAGAACAGCATGTGAAATTTGATACCAAGTACAATAAATGTAACCAAAGAATCATAGAATGGTTTGGGTTGGAAGGAACTTTAAAGATCATCTAGTTCCAATCTCCCTGCCACGGGCAGGGACACCTTCTACTAGACCAGGTTGCTCAGAGCTCCATCCAACCTGGCCTTGAACACTTCCATGGAGGAGGCATCCACAACTTCTCTGAGCAACCTGTTTCAGTGCCTCACCACCCTCATGTAAAGAATATCTTCTTTATATTTATTCTAAATCTATCCTCTTTTAGTTTAAAGCCATTACCCCTTCTCCTATCACTACATGTCCTTGTATAAAGTCCCTCTCCAAAAAGTTCCTGAAAAATGAAAACAAATCATTTTCCTACAGGAAGAAGAAAGTTGTCCTGAACGACAAATACACATAAGAGTGCAAATAGGTTATCAAATTAATACAGTCCAATCTTCTTAATTGGGATATCTCTATAGATAGCTTATTGTCTCTGTTGCCCTACTTTAGAAAATTAGTTTTTATATTAAAGCTGTCCCCCTGACAAAAAACGAAAAAAAACAAAACCAAACAATCTGGTTTATTCAAAGCTTACTTTTAGACTTCCACATCCTGTTGCTGAGAATTGATGTATCTTATTATGTCAGCTGAAGATGGAATGTATGGACTCTCTTTTCCTTTAAGATGCAGCTAATTACATTAATACATTGAAGAACATTTATGTTCTGCTGTTCACAAGGAAAAAACCTAAGTTGCCATTTTCTTCACTTAAATTGTTTATCCTTATATCAAACTTGATTTTATAGTATATAAAAATAAGTTAGTGTCACTCAATACAGCACTTTTGTTGATTTACCCCTTTGAATGAACCACATTAAAAACAAACAAAAATGTTTATTGAGTATTTTTCCTCTCAAAGAGCTATGTAAATTTACACACTACTCTATGCACGTAAATTATTTTTGCCCTCCTTAAAAAGCATCTCCTTTCAAGAATGAACAACTTGAACACTGAACAGCATATGTTTTGTAAGGAGAACTATTATAAGTTCCATCTGAACATGAGGAAGAACTTCTTTCCTCTGAGGGTGACGGGGCACTGGAACAGGCTGCCCAGGGAGGTTGTGGAGTCTCTTTCTTGGGAGATATTCAAGACCTGCCTGGACAAGGTCCTGTGCAGCCTGCTGTAGGTGACCCTGCTTTGGCAGGGGGGTTGGACTAGATGGCCCACAGAGGTCCCTTTCAACCCCGAACATTCTGTGATTCTGCGATATTTGTTATGTTGCTAACAAAATGCGAATATAATGAAATAAAATTATTCTACAATTTAGTCTTACGAGTGAGCATATTCAGTCACCTATATACTTTCCATGGCTTATTCAGACTACCATGCAGCTAGTAAAAGTGCTGAACCTGCTGTTCTGACAGTCTTCTGGGCATACAAAGCATTACAACAGTGACTGAAAAGCCATGATAATATGTATTAAAAAAAGGATTTAGGTAAGCAGATTGTAAGTAACAGATAATCTTAATACTGTTGAAAAGAACCAAGAGTAATAATGAATATCACTACTTGCAACATGACTTCTAAACTTATCTGAAGGACAAGGCTTTCAGAAGCATTCTACCCCACCAAATGCCACTGGAAAAGCAGCAGCTAAATAGAAACTGAATAAATATTGATCTGTAATGAAAATTGGTACCACTTTCTGTAATAAAGCTTTTTTTGCATGTTCCTCTTTCTCTTCCATGAAATACTTGAGTTTCATTTATGAAATACTTAAGGAGTTTGCAAGTTCTGGCTTGATCATTTATTTGAGCATTACAGCTGTAGGATATACAGGAATACGTAGTTATGAATGACAATTAACACAGAATATATTACCCAGAAAGGACTAGTCATTAAAAAAAAAGGGGGGGAAGACAGTGTAGGTAACACCATATACACACATAAACATGACTTTTTTTCAGTGTGTCTGATGTGTGTTAACATGGTCCTGAACTACAGAAGATGACTTTAATAAAACCTGAACTGAAGACAGTCAAGAGCGTCTCGGGTTTCATTAACATAAGTGTAGCCAGCAGGTCTATGAAAGCGATCCTTCCCCTCTCCTGATCAGTTGTGAGGCCACATCTGAAGTATAGTGACCAGTTTTGGGCTCTCCAGTAAGACGACAGGCACAGAAACAGACTGGAACGAGTCCAGTGGAGGGCCATCAAGATGACTGGGCCTGAAGAACATGATAGATAAAGAGCGGTTGAGGAGTCTGCGTTAGTTCAGCATTGTGAGAAGGCTTGGGGAAGCAGATCTTGTCATCTCCCTCTTCTCTATACTGTCCCACGAGGTAGCTGTATCTCTTCTCCGAGATACACAGGAGCAGAATGAGAGGTAATGAACCAAGGTAAGTCCGACTGGCTATTTAGTAAATGCTTTTCACAATGAGGGAGGTCAAATGCTGGAGTAAGTACCCAGAGAGGCTGGGGAATTACTACCTTTGGAAGTATTCAAAACTTAGCTAGATAAGGCCGGAGTACTGATCTTCTGATCAAGTAATATCTGGTGATTCTTATGTAACAGATTAATTTCCCTTGGATCCAGCCTTCATGAAGATAAAGTCTGCAATGGGTTCTACATTTAAATTTCTTCCACCTAGAGCACCATAATGAAAGCTCTACTCTTGAGGCAGAATATTTCCTCATTCCCCAAATGTTCTTTAGCAACAATCTTTTTATTGTTTCAAATGACAAAAATAAAATATGTCCATCAAAAATGTCTGATTTAACTATATTCTCCCTAACTTGTACAGTCCTTTCATTTTTAAAGTGTCCTGAGTTCTATTAGGTTTTGATGTGATTCAGAAATCTGGATTACCTAAGACACTGGGTGCCAGTGTAGGAGATAATTAGCAAATATTTGATTCCTGCTGCAGTTTCATACACAGTGAATAAATCTAGTAATTATTGTTCCTAGTTAAAATCTACTGTATTGGGAGAAAAAAAAATTTAAGCCCCCTGTCCCTTTGTTACAAATCAGTAGATACAATTTGCGTATGTCTGAGTGCACGTGCAAGGGTGTATGTCAGAAAGAAAACATGAGCATGTATAGGTAATGCAGGTGTTTTAGAAGACAGCCACTTCAGTATTTTACTTATTAAAAATCTGTGTGTAAACTATATTTTAAAAACATATGAATAGAAATAGTACTTTACTTGCAGATCCAAATTTAGAAGCTTAACTAATCTAATTATTACAGAAATGGGCAGTTTCTTCTCTCTAAACTAAAATAGAGGATCACACCCTTATCTAATACCCTTTCAAGGTTGATTAACATTCATTGGCACTATAATACTTCAGGAGGAGAAAGATTTGTATGTTTCCAAACTCACTAAAAAAGCAATTGCTAGCTCCCTCACTTTCTGTATCTGGTCTTTCTTTGCATTTGAATACCAAGAGCCTGCATGCACCTCTGAGGCAGATGCAGCAGGCAGCACCTACTGCTCAGCTCGTGAGGCTCTTCTCTCATCAGGTGGTGAGGAACAGATCTCTTACCTGGCACAACTAACCGGAAAACTACGGTCTTGTGCTGATGGTGGCTTAATCTACTTCAGAAGAACTAGCTGACAAAATTGTAGTTAATTTGCTAATAAAACCAAGCAATTTTCAGCAAATTTTTCTTCCTGCTGTTACTGTTTCCTCCAGGAGGAATGATACTAGCTGTGTTTGCTCAGCAGGCAGCTCCTCCACACTTACACATCACCTCCTGAGCTCCCGCCCCAAGGGCTGGTTACAAGCTGTGGCAACATGGTCCTAGAATTTATAAGATCTAAATATCCTGTCTTATCAGTAAGTCTGCCCTTATGGTTTTGCTCAGATGGCTTACTATTTGTAAGGGAAACTATAGATTTTAGTCTCAATAAAAATCTTTAAAACATTTCACAAAGGCAGAATCAAACTTCTACAGAATATAGGACTTTCATTGTTATCGTAATCCAAGGACATTGATTTAGATTTTACTAACATTGAATATTTCTCCTACAGTAGGTTCTACGTATTGCACCTGATTCTTATGAAATCACAGAATTTTCTTTAGCATGGTGACACTTCTTGCAGTACTTAATTTCTAATCTAGATAGATTTCAAAATTCTACTAGTATCCCAAAAACAATAGAAAAGAATCTCACTTATTGCATTGTCTATCACATTCTGCTTGAAATATAGTTTCCATACACATGCCATTCCTTGGATCATTAATGTAGCAAGTTTTATACTTGTAAGTGTGAGATAGCACTATACTTATGCCATAAGTAGGAAAAAAATTAAATACATATTTATCAAATTATGTTATACAAGACTTAGTGTTATATCATGTAATTAAAGACAGTGGGAGGTAACTGCAGCATGAACAACTGAAACATTCATTTTTGAAACTCTAGTATTTAAACCAAGCAAAACGGGACACCTCCTATCACACACAATTCTTTTGATTTGGAAAAAACCCACCCCAAACAAAGTCAATATTGTATAGCAGCTCCACTGCCATATGTATGTTATTTCTGTGGCATCCCATTCTTTGAGATTTTCTGAATATTCAGAAAAAAAATATTTTGTGGTGAATAAATTTTGTCACGTTATTCAAACAACTAATTTTCTATGTAAAGAAGTGACTTTTTTCCTGAAATAAACAACAGTAAATTCTAAGCTAAATTATAACCTCAATACAGTTTAAATTTAAAAGAAATTCAGACACTAAACCAATTTAAAGAAGTCAGTTCACTAAAATGTTTTGATTGAACACATACCCTACTTTTTGTTTGGCATCTTCTGTGTTTTATTCAGACAGAGAAGCATCCCTATTCAAAGATGAAGAATCTATATTGAGTAGTTAAGCATGTGTAAATCCTTATCACTTCGCATGATGTATTGCAACTTCCTTGCATCCAGAAAGGTGTAGACAAGACTATATGCAAGATTTCACCTCTGAATGTTCTTATTACCAACAGTACACCCCTTGCTTTTCACACCTCGTTGTAGCATGCAAATCTAGTAAATACAGTATAATTACTATAAGCAATAGGATTCAGGGACGGCGTTAACTCCGCAAGATCTCAGACAGGATTTGTCAGGCTTCACTTGGCTTGACTTGCTTGAAGGTTTTGTTTTAACTTGTTTAGCTGTGATGGCACTTGTTTAATGACCAGGTGAATATTACCTAATTAGTTTGTTTTATCTTAGCTTTGGGCAATTCTGTTGTACAAAGCCTACTGTGATAGTAATTTTAAAACTTTTCTGTAATTAACAGATAGTAATAATAAGTAGACTTCCTGTGCAGAGTGAACTATGACCCTAGAGCAAGAATGCAGAGCAGAGAATTACAGTGTTAGGTAATTGTAAAGGCCCTGAAAGTACCAGCATATGATGAAACCAGAAACTCTTAGTGAGACAGGTTCTTCATTGGTCAGTTATTGGTCATTAAAGCAACGCCACCTTGGGAACTGGACAAAAATAGTTTTAGGGACATTAAAGAATACACATCCAACGTGTAAAATACAGCATGCAGGGTAAATTTTGTGTATTTGTAGGACTGCAGACAAACAATGAAAAAGCAAAGTATACAGTTCTGGAAAAACATAAGATAGCCTTAAAGTGAGTAGTAAGTAATTTGTATCCTCAACGTAATAATTCTCCCCCACATATTATAAGGGAGGCTAGCAACAATGATCTTATGATACAAAGGGAGCATATGCTGGGTAAGTACACAGAAGATATCAATTAATTCCCAAGAATGCTCCAGGTATTAAAAGTCTGTCATTGTAATTGGCCTAATAATAGACATTTGATGAGAATGCAAATATTTTTAATTAGGCTAACTATATATATATACACATACATACACATATTTGCTGCATATCTAGTGTGTGTTTCTTTTTTTCACAGAAATTTCACAGGGTCTTTGGTTTGCTACTCCCACCCTTGAAGCTTAGTCTGAAAAGCCATAGCTTAATCAGGAATTACTGCAAACCTTCTGCCACAAAGTCATGATTTCTTCTGTATACATTTCATTATACCCTGAAATTCAGATCCATGGATATTGCTGATTAGTCCTCCACACTGGAAATAGTTAAATTTATTAATCATTCAAATCCAATTGTTTAAATATGAATAGATAACTATCATGTGGCTGTTTTTTTTTTTCCTCCAAGTGGAAAAGCCCACAAACCAGACAATAAATATGCTAAAGGACTTTTTCCAAAGAAAGACAACTGAGGAAAAAGAAACAAAAAAATGTTAATGAAAATGTCATACAAGAAGAACCAAAGCAAATTCCAGTCTTTCATTTCACACTATCAACTATTCATCAAAGTAATAACAAAATATTTTGTCTTCCCTCCCTTTCAATTTTCCACTATGAAGCAAAATCTCAGTAGGTTCTGCATGAAAGTTCAAGAAAATACACTGAGGCATACAAAAAGTCTGCAAAAAAATTACAGCAAAAAAATGTTAAGTCAAGTGTCATGCACTCCTGAGAGTAAACATTCCCTCTACTAATTGTAAGAGTATTGCAGTAAAATGTTACTAAACAGGGAGGGCAGTAACAATATCTATTATAATCTATCTGCATACAATTATAATGAAATCATTTTGCATCAAATAAACAGTATTCCATTAAGAATTTTTAAACTGAGAGTATTTTTAAAATCAGAAACAGATAATAGTAATCTGAAAATTTACATTTAGAAAATATAGAAATAATGGATTTCTAAAACTTTAGGCTCCTGAAATCTGCAGCTCAACTGCAATTATGAAACACAACAATTTATTTAAAAGCTTCTCTGTAGTTTTGGAAATTTAGAATAAAGACAAAATTCTCAACTAAGAATAAAGTAAAATTCCGAGGTCTGAGATTACATCCAGGTCATCTTTCAAAAAGCCCGACAGAAACAGAACACCACCACATTAATTTAAATAGCAACAAATAACTTCCAAGTAAATTCATTAAGACAAAGGGAACTCCAAGAATTTCTTTACACTTTATAAAGCATCTAATGAAATTTACTTTGCAATTTTATCTCTATAAAATTAAAAACTGTGAACTAATATTAAACATGAATTGTTTATGCAACACCTATGCTGAAAGAACTCATTACCTTACTTTTTTTTTGCTTTTATTATTATTCATTATCACAGAGCTTTAGGTTTAAGAAAGTAGTAAACCCAAGAAATTACATGCATCCAGACGTCACCTTCCAGCCTTACATGCTGTTTATAATCCTGCTGGCAGCATGATGGGTCCCTGACAGATTTCTTGGACAAATCAGGCAAGTCCTTACACCTGTGCATGACAGCCAATACATTTTCACCTTCATGGCCTACCTCTATGGATTCACCCTGTCTCCTGCTTAGAAGAATCCTATTTCTCTAACACTTATCAGTAAAATAGGAGCATATGGTGTAAGTCCAACAGATACTGAGCATTTCTCTGATGTTTGCATCAGTTTATATCAGTTAGAAAAAGAGAAACCTGTACCAGATATGATCTCAACTTAACATAGTGATAGCAAACGTTGTGAAAGAGAATACGTATGAAACAAACGTGAATGAAAAGAAAAGCAGTTGCTCCTTTCTGCTGGACTTAATTTACTAAGGTTGGATTTATTTCCCCTTTATTTATTTTTTTTTAAGGACAACAACTTTCACCTTTCCCCTACTTGAAAAAGACCGCAAAAGGCCCAAAATAAAGAAAGGGTAAAAATCCCCTTGAACACTGATGACAGTTTCCTATAAAGGCTGTAATGTTACAATATAGAAATAGGATAAGCATAGCCTGCAAACAAGTGGTTTGAGAACGCTATCTCAGTAATGTTGGTTCCAGCACAGTTTTAGAAACCAAAGTGAAAGAGGCCAGAGACTGCTGAAGCAGAACTTGTGCTTGTTGAAAACAGAGCACCAAGCAAGTATCTGAACAACACACTGCCATGCTAGATACAAATCTGAACACTCTAGAAGCAGAAAGGTGCAGAAAGGTACAGAAACTTTGTAAGGCCATTGCTACATGATTGCTGCAAACTACAAGAGGCTGAATACCACTGATGGAAGACAAAAAGGTTACAAACAGGTGGCCCAAGGCTAAAAATGAAAAAGTAATAGCTCAGAGGTTAACCTGGTGCAGGACAGAATGTTACTACTGTAAATCAAAAGCAGGTGTCTCCAGAAAAGAAAAAGGGAGTGCTAACGAAAGAAATGTGAAGCCTGAACACCAAGTATGAAATGCAGACTGATTAAGATTTTTATGGAACCCTGAGTTACTGGTGCAATAATGTATTTTGCTGAATGTACTTTTGCTTAAAAATGATGTAAATGATTCCAGAATTCAGTTCCCAGGGCAAACAGATGACACAGCTTGAAAGAGCTGATGGGTTACAAAATATGCAAGTCTTGTCTCAAAGGAAGCAAGTAAAAATAAGCATTTTTCCCCTAAGGGGGAGTTTCATATTTTTTCCAGTAACCTCAAATATCCATAACAGTAAGTTGAACAGTACCAGAGAAATGGTGAAGTTATTAATTCTCTACAGTGCATTAGCCTGATTAAAATTATGACTTAGGCATGATTTCTCCATACTGGCAGCCTGCTTTTGAAGCAGAGGCCAAAGAGTGGTGCAAGAGCTATCCACGGGATGAAGCTGCCTTAACTGGAAGCATCAGTGAGCATTGCCATGGGACAGCAAGGGGAAGCCTATCAAGGCTTCTCTGGTTCTAGCCATGCTATTTCAGATTTATCATTGTATGGCTACCGGAACTCACTGACTATACTAATAACTTCATTCCTCTTGGAAACCATAATTTTATATTTTGCAGAATTTAAGAACAAAAGGGACAAGAAGTCTGGATGCTGTAGGTTCTAAAATTACCCCAGTTGCTCCTATATACAGAGTCTAATAGTTTGGACTGTACTAAAGAATTTAGTATATACTTACTTAAATATATTAATAGATGAAAAAGGGCAGTATAGTCTAAGCAACTGAGGTATCTTGGTCTCCCTTAGAATCATAGAATAGTTTGAGTTGGAATGGACACTTAAAGGTCATCTAGTCCAACCCCTCTGTAACAAGCAGGGGCATCTTCAACTAGATCAGGTTGCTCAGAGCCCCATCCAACCTGACTTTGAATGTTTCCAGGGATGGGGCATCTACCAACTCTCTGGGCAACCTGTTCCAGTGTTTCACTACCCTCATTGTGAAAAAATTTCTTCCTCACACCCTGATGCCGTGAAAAGCCGGAGTTGAAGACTCAATAGTCAGAGGGCTAATAAGCAGGTATTTATTATGGCGCCAGGCACATGAGGGATCTCTCCTCCAAACGTGTGCACCAAACACCTTGTCATTTCAGGTATAATACAATCACATTATACATATTCATTATATTTCTGAGAAATGCTTAGCATATTCATGACTTTTCCAAGAACTAATTAACATATGATAATGTCTTTCACACATGTCTGTTAGTGTCTTTGGGGGTCTCAAGATGAAGGCTTATACTCCTCATCATAGTGTGCACTGGGTGACCTTTATTTCTGCACAAACTCAGTTCTAAGTTCCCATATACCATGTCCTTCCAGGTTGTTTTGCTCTGGTCTTGTTGCCCTCTTGGTGCCTCTTTATCTCTGTAGCTTGGTGCCTCTGCCCTCCCAAGGCTGACCTGTCCAAATAACATTACTTAGGAGTCTTTCTATCTTAGAGCTTTCCTATCCCTCCCGAAAACATCAAGTCAAGTTTGTCTAAGTAGTGTTATTTAGGAGCCTCTTTATCTTAACTCTTTCCTGTCTTCTCAAAACAACAAGGATCTAGTTTAGTTTAATTACAATCACTCTAGTAAGTGGAAATTTTACATTTACAGGTATCAATCCAGTCTAAATCTACTCGCCCTCAGTTTAAAACTGTTACCCCTTGTCCTATTGCAACATGCCCTACTAAAAAGCCTGTCCCCATCTTTCTTACAAGCCCACTTTAAGTACTGGAAGGCTGCTGTAAGATCTCCCCAGAACCTTTTCTTCTCCAGGCTGAACAGACCCAACTCTCTCAAGCCTTTCTTCATAGAAGAGGTGTTCCAGCCTTCTGATAATCTTTGTGGCTGCCCTCTGGACCCGCTCCAGCAGGTCCATGTCTTTCCTGTGCGGGGGGCTCCTGAACTGGACACAGGACTCCAGGTAGGGTCTGACCAGAGCACAGTAATAGGGCAGAATCCCCTCCCTCAACCTGCTCACCACACTACTTTTGATGCAGCCCAGGATACAGTTAGCCTTCTGGGCTGCAAGTGCACATTGCTGGGTCATGTACAGTTTTTCATCCACCATTACCCCCAAGTGCTTCTCAGCAGGGCTGCTCTGAATCCCTTCATCCTCCAGCCTTTATCAATACTGGGGGTTGCCCCAGCCCATGAGCAGGACCATGCATGTGACCTTGTTGAGCCTTGGGAGGTTCACACAGGCCCACTTCTCGTGCCTGTCCACGTCCCTCTGGATGGCATCCCATCCCTCAGGCATGTTGAACGCACCACTGAGCTTGGTGGTCTCTCTGGACAAGAGTCTGAGAGCACAATGCCTCCTGTGGCTGGAGTAAGAAGGCTTCATGAATAGGCTTCCCTTGATCGGGCAGCCTGTAATAAACAGCAACCATAAGGTTCGCTTTGTTGTCTCTGTCTCTGATTCTTATCCATAAACTTTCAACCTGCTCGTGGCTATTTTTCAGAGACAACTCTTCACACTCTATCCATTTGTTGATGTAGAGGGCAACACCTCCACCCCTCCTCCTCACCTGTCCCTTCTGAACATCTTGTAGCTGTTAGTAGACACTCCCTTGCTGAAAAATATTTTCTTGAGTTACAGGCTCTCTAACAACTAAAAAAATCCCAAACTATGTATTGTGGTCACCTAAATTTTGAGAATAAAAATTTGAACACATAAATAGATGATGAATCTCCTACTACACATAGATAATACTTTATTATATATATAAGTTAATAAGAGGTATTTTACAAGCTTGCCCTGAGCAAAATTATAATCCTTTCTCCTCCTGTGATCTACAATATATAGGAAAGATCCACTGATGAAAAAGACTACATGACTACATTTAATATTTTGATTCTGTGTACGAAAATTAAGCTCTCTTCCAAGTAATTTCGTCTGTTAAAATATTCACAGCAGCCTTAGGTTGTTACGTAAGCAGGATTCTGAATGCATACAGATGTTTAGGAAGAAAGTACCTTTACCTGTAACTCTGGAATTCATTGCTTCCTAGAGACTTTGATATATCTTATGGTATGAGAGATTGTCAAGGTTCCCTGACTCAGCTGAACTGTGGAAACTGCATAAGATGTCTTAGACTAAGGCAACACAAGGTATTGCATCTTAGCTTAATCCTCTTTCATCAAAAGCTATACCAAGTCATGCAGAAATATCCATAAGATCATCAACACATACATTAAACATAATAGACCATTGTGGAAAAACATCCAAAGAACATTTTCTGTCAACTGTATTAGGCTATCACATACTGAAGATCTTTAGGTTGGTAAAAACAAAACCATATCATTGCTGTGTAGTCTATACCACGAGACAGGCTGTAGAAAACCAGAATGATGCCATAACCTTATGCTCACAGCAGGGAGATGCTACAGGTCTACACTTGTTGGCGACTTCAACCACCACATCTTGACCATTTTTTTTTCAGTTCTGCCTCTTTTGACTTCTGATGGATAGTCCAGCCAGCATAACATCTTTCGTAGTATCAACTCCTTCCACATCCTTGCAGACACTAGTGAGCAGTGTGGACAAGGGCTGTGGTGACAAAGCCTTGAATACCGGAGTGGGGGTCAGTGGAGCTGGTGAGGCAGCATGGTGCCCTCACTCCCTGGCCATACCCCATACTGTAACCCCCAGTGAAGCAAACCATGCTGAACTAAATTTGGCAACCTGGGCCAGCCACAATGAACCACTGCCACATGCTGCTGCATCCCTTGCTTATCCAGAAAGTCAAGTCAGCAAGTGAATATCAAGATCAGGAAAACTGGATACTGGTATGATTGCAACAGAGCTCAGGCTTTTTCCCATGGTCCATAAATGTAGTTCCCAAGACAATACGTGGAGGCCCCAAACAAGGCTTCTCACAACTCTGACAATTCGGCAGTTTTTCACAAAAGTCTGATCCAAGGTTACACAGCATCATAGGAGACTTGACCTCAAATACAGGCAGCCTAAGCCATAGGAGTAGGGAGAAGATGCAGATCAAGGTATGGAATTCGACCTTGATACAAACTATTCTCATCAGACTGCCTACAACTTATTAGTTGGGCAGCTGGCATGGAGTGTTATCTGCCTGCTGGTACATCAGCATAACAGCTTAGACTGCTTTTAGCTTAAACACCCTTGATTCTTCTGTAAATTTATATTTCTGTAGGTGATATCCTCCACTTCTACATAACCTCCTCATTAGTTCTCACTGTGGAAGGTTTGGAAAGCAATCCAGAAGTAATTTCTGCCTGCTAGGGAAAAATAATGCCCCATCTGTCAAGATTTCTCCTACCATTCTTTGTAGATGGTTCATATGGACAACTGGGATTTCTTCCCTTATTTTGAATACGTGACTGAATGTTGGGATTGCAGAAAAATGGACTGCAAAATCAGATGATTTTTGGTCTTGGAACAGAATTACAAGTACCAGAGACTTACATAGTATGATACGAAAGCTCAATAAATCGTTAAAGAAATTTTTATGTGCCAGCTGTGAGCTAGTAACTGACCTCGTAAATTCTGAGTCAATTGCAAAACACATAAAACAGATCAGGATAAGTCAGCACCGACAAAATGAACAAAACTTCCCAAATCCCAGAATCCAATATAGTTCTGTATATTCATGCTAGAACTTGACTGTTATCTGCGCTACACTTTATTATTCATTCCCCAGGAAATTTTTTCCCAGAATAATTATAATTCCCCAGGACATACACTTCTACTATGTGGAAAGTACTAAAAGTATTAGACAATACTATGAAGCTTCTCTTTATCCTTCCACCTGACACCTGTGTAATTCTAGGTTTTCAGCTCACAAAGGTGTCTTAGCAGTCAGCAACTGGAAAGTACTGAAGCATCCTAGCTAGGCTATTAGTATTGCTGTACAACACAGGTTGTGGCGCCAAGTTGCAGGATGGACCAGATTCACAAGCCCCCTCCAGTTGCTTTCCACTGCTTTGGTAATGGAAAGCAGCCGTAAACCCACTTTAGCTGAACATTTAAGCTGTGTCTATAGTTATTTTGCACTGTCTGAGAAACACAAAGCAGCTGGAGCCTACTAACAAATCTGGCTTTCTATTTATGTATTCTGGTAGTGAGGGATTAATTTTCAGACCATATGCAATTGCTTACTGGTGAGAAAGGATTTTTATACTTTCCACATAGATATTATGCAATATAACATTTTAAGAGGGTGTATTAGTACAAGCTGCGAGTGATTCAAATCAGACACATGCAGTGTTATAAAGTCAAACACTTTCCTTTTCTAATTTAAAATTGTTTTCTCATAGAATAAATAATATTTTACCCTTGAAGGGTTTTCTCTCTCTCATTTGTGGAAAGACCAGATGGGTCTCACAGGTCATTCACAGTTATGAGAGAAAAAACAACAACAACAAAAATATCCCTTTTCAGAGGTGAGATCTTGTATTCTTTACTGGAAAACAAATTATTTGCTCGGATGAAAACCTTTTGTATTCCAGTGTAATTGCTAATATCTGTGGGGTGTCCTGGAAAATGAGATTCTTCGTATCAAAGACTTGTAACATATCGCTGTGCATAAAATCTAAATAAATAAATTGGAGCAGACCTTAAGATACCATGCAGGGAGGAGATACAAGGAATACAGCTGTGAAATCAGTGGAAAACCTCAAGTGATAACAAATGGACAAGATAAAATTATTTCACAGTGGGACAGGAGTTATCTGGCTAGATGGGTTTTTTGCTGTTGTTGTTAAAAGAAAGATGGGGAAAGTTTTTCTCCGGACATTATATTTTATATAGAATCTCAAACTACTTCCTGCTCTTGCAGTAAAAAAGGCTGCTATTGGAAGAGTCAATCAAGGATGGATTATTTTTCTCAGGCTACAAAGACTATTTGTCTTGATTAGTTTTCTAAAATGAAAAAACTGGTAAGTTATTTTACACACACCAGAAGACAGTATGAGCAAAAAGAATTCCAGTCTCATCAAGAACATCTTCAATAAAACATTTAATGAAGGGGTAAATTGCTTCCCCCTCAAGAGTGAAGAAGCTATCTATGCCCATGAAAACATGACTAAAAGAAATTTACAAATAGGACTGTTGTATATATTCTTCCAGAAACATTAACAAAGCTCAGTAAGACTTCTGTCTGTGACAACTAGCTTGTTCTTTCAGCAGAATATGTAAGGCATGTGATCAATCAGGCTACCATAATTCATGAATATTACAGAAAAATAGGTTGCATTTAATGGACCTCTGCTGCCACTGACTTCAGTGCTTTCACCTATGCAAAGCTTATTCTCTTCAAAGAATGAAGGTTCATAGGGACATTCCCACTGTCGTAAGACATGGGAACTACTGTTGGTGTTACAAGATTCAGTTTCTGGCCTGGAAGAACAAAGTTATACCTGGTACTACTGTGATCAGAAACTTCACATCTGCTAACAAAGTGTTCTTCACACTCAATGTCACTGTACAAGTGTAAAAATAGTCTGGATGTTCACATGACTGCTACTTGATTTTTTTTTTATATTTTAACCTAAGTGAAATTCATCCTTCCTAAAAGGTATGGATAAGTATCTTTTATTGTTTCAAGTCTGTAAAATAAGTCCTAATTTGGATATAACAATTATTTTGACCTTCATTGGCAGATTTCACCAGCCAGATATTGAAAACAGTTATTACAACTGGATGAGGCAACTTGCCATGATTAATCCAGTAAAGGTCTGGCAGTCAAGAGACGAGCATGCATTTGTTCCTTTACAGCATAATGAAAAGATGACTTTTAAGGTTTAGAAACACAAACTACTCTGCATGCTGAATTTGAGAGACAGTGTAAAGATGACTTTACTAATTTCCTCCCATATACATTTTGTCCCTTTAATTCTTTCACCTTTAAAATTCCACTGCTATAAAAATACTTTGGTTGCTGCAGCAATACTCCCATAAAACTTTTCACTTACATTTCACTCAACATTTTCTAAAGGAAACTAGCTGTCTATGGATTAGATCCAAAGCCCATTGATGTCAGAAAATCTTCTGTGGGTTTTGCCTCAGGACTTAAGTGCATGGAAAAGCTCATGACAGTATCTGTCAAGAGCAATTTGAAAGAAAGATTAATATTTGTAAGCTAGAAGCAACAGCTGAGAACCAGTAGTTTGACCTCCTTCTATTGAACCTCACTCAGACCTGTCTGTATCAAATCTGTAACCTTGTGGTTAAAATTATAGCACACCATTTGGAAGCTATCCAATTGTCTTGTAAAGGTGGCACAATATGAAGAGTGCAAGACCTCACTTGATAAATGACTCCAATCATTAATTGCCCTTGCTGTTCATCACTAAAAAAAGGTACAAGTTGCACCTTATTTTCAATTTCAATCTGTCAAGCTTCAGTACTGGAAATTAATCTAGCAGAAAAAAACATTTAGTAAAGAGCCTTCTACCGTCAAAAACATTCTTCTCCTGTGTAGGTACTTGTAGAACATGACCAAGTTACATTTTAGATTTCTCTACAGTAAGTTAAACTGATTGCGGTGGAAAGAGGATGTTCTTGTTACAGAAGACAGAAAGAAAGCATTTTGCACAAATAATTTGAACCATAACAGCTGGAAGGCTTATCAGCTTATCGCTACCTCCCAAGGCAGCACACAAGCTCCTCTGAACCAACCTGGGATCACGTGCAGTCACACAAAAGAGAATACCATCAGCAACTGTGGTAATTTTTTTCAAGTTAAATGGCTATGTACTACAAGGAATAAAACCGTAAAAATTCAAAGTGTCGAGACCTTACATTTTTACTACATTCAGGATGGAGCTTATCAACAAAATATCTGTTTACACATATATATGTATATGTGTATATACATACGCATGCATATGTATCTCCATATATGTAAAAATGAGTTTTCATTACTAATATCAAAAGTAGAGGACACAGAAAAATCCTGTGTCAACATTTCAACACTAAAGTGATTTTTAAACATGAAGAAAAGCAAAAGTCAGTGTCAATATAATACACTGTCACAAATATCTTCCTTAGTTCTGTAACAGTATTAACGAACATTGAAATAACAATTGCAATACAATGTGTCATAGTATTTACCATTTTACAAGCAGATTTTTTTTTAAAGATGCCAGACATTTTTAGAAACATAGCATCACTTAAGACATTTTTAGCTCTTGACCTTAAAACTATGTTTAAAGTAATGCATGCATTACATGACAAAAAACAAAAATATTTTTGAACTAAGGACAGAACTATATTTAGATTCAATTCCTGAGGAAAAAGTGAGTTTTTCTAAGAAACATATATTCACTCTCATTTCATCAGTCCAGCATTACTTCCAATACGTTTATATTCCAAGAACAAGCAGAATAGAATAATTTATCTATAAACATTACCTTTATTTTTGGGCTATGTAAAGAAGGAAGAAAAGATGCTAGTTGCCTTTTTAACACCACTGGTAACAGCAGCTATGGTGACAATATTTCAGTACAGTTTTTATGTTTTATTTATGTTAATATAAACATACCATAATAAACTCTTACAGAACAAATATTCATCATCCAAGCCTCTTTGCACATCAAACATTTGTTTCTATTAATATTACTAGCCACCAAAAAAAAGTAAAAAAAAAAAATCTGCATTTTGGAAAAAACCCAGCCATTTAATCATAAAACAACTAACAGGGTGTTATTTGAGTAATTTACTTAAATTATTTGTGAAGGTATTGCAGAGTATTATTTATTTAGCTAAAGAATGTTAGATTAAAGTTAATTTTTAGCACATGAATACTCTTTCCATTCTGTTTTATAAATTTTGATAAACTAGTAGCTAGATTCACCTAACATGCCTGTTTTGGGGCTTTTGTTTGTTTTGGGGGGGGTGGTCTGTGTGTTCATTTTTATTTTGTGTCAAATAAACGTGAAGGAATATTAAACAAGTTTGGTAAAGTACTTTCTAGTTAGGCTTTTTTCCTTTCTGATATTTAGAAAAAATCCAGAAGGAAGGGTGAATCACTTATTTGAATGGGCACTGCTCACTAGGAATCCATCTCAATCAATTATCCATGATGTTTTAAAATGGACTCTAACTAATGTGTAGATTTGCTGTACTAGCAAAGCAGATACATGCTTCCTATGTGAAGCTTGCTGGATTTTTCCTGACTAGTTGTATGGGACATTGTCTCCAGGATACAGACAGAAGGATATCTTTGTATTGATTAGTGTTAGAAAAGACATCTGAAGCAAGAGGAACCCTTAACCAACCTCCAGATCCATTTAATTTCTTGTACACAGATTTTAAACATCTTGAACAAACTGTATATCAAAATGTATATTATATGCTCATGTTAGCTGACTGTGAATTTAACTGCTAAAATTAATTGAAATGGCATTTCCATGTAAGCAATATATTAAACTGTTGAGTCTACTTATAGATTATATTATATATAATCTAATTGCTCGCTACTTTACTATTTTTACATTTCATAGACAAAAAACAACTGACCAACAGTTCTATGTTATCCTTTAGTAGACTGTTACAAGTCCTGAATACTTGAACTGTTTTAACACAAGTCTTTGTAAATACAAATATTATTTCAAAATCTGTATGTTGTGAAAGTGCTTTTAGACACAGTAGCAGTATGGGCTTGCAGTTCATTAGACCACAAGCAAGGAAGATATTACAAACTTAAAGCCACTGCTGAAATTTTTCCTCTTGGATGAATAGATATTATATAGAATTTTATTTTTAATTATTTTTTTTTTTTTTTAGAAAGGAAAATGCATTGTCTGAGAAAGGCAAAAATTCACCTTAATATCCAGGGCATGAAGGATTGTCTTCGCTACTTATGATTCGTCCTCCCCCATCACCTCTTCTTACAAATGAGAGTTTGGGGCACCTCCATTACAGAAACAGATAATCATCTAGGTTTTACAGTCTGAATATAATACTAGTATACAAGAAGGTCACTGTCACCTTAGCTCCCAGTTTCATCAGGATGAAATACCCCTTTAGGCAAAAATCCTGGAGATAGCCAAAGCATCAGCTAACTTCTATCTGAAAGTACTAATGTAGACTTAATGATGCATTTAAATAATATCAACTTTGTGCAGATATGAAATAGAGATGCATACTTCACTTACAACTGTTCAAAAGATGCACAACTTGGTTATACTGATATGATCATCTTCCTTGTAACACAGTTTGTTTTCAGTATCACAAAGCATGGCCAAAGGCAAGATAAGTAAATTGTAAGTTTCTTGTCTTCCTTGTACTGATTCTATACATCTTTCAGGAGTAAACACTACAAATTTAGCTAACTACCTGAATGAAAGAAATACAGATTGTGAGAAGAACTGGCAGATTTACTGTCATCTGTTTGGAAAACAGTCTCTCTTCCTTCTGGTACTTATGTTACCTAACATACTTTAGTCTAACAACTTCATCAACAAATCCCTTCATCTTTCCAGAGGTATGAACTTGCGAGAAACACCACCCCTGCAGTAAGGAGGTACATATTTCCACATAGATTTCACTTTATTACACTTCAAAATTCTCCTGCTTTTACATATTGATTCTTAGACAACTCACAGATGGTCAACAAAACTTCTTCACTACACCGAGTTGAAAATATTACTTTGCGTTTGGTTTGATACTAACAGACATACGCCTATGATGTGTCATTGACCAGAACTTCCACGTACCATCAAAACACTATTGTGCATTATGGGGAATGTATTCTCTCCAATAAGCACATCCCCATAGGTTCAAAAGAATTATTTAGCGAAAAATACCCATTGACTCTAATTGCCTTTTAAGATGTGGTCTGTATCCCTGCCAGTGACCCTTCAGCATCATGAGGCTAGCATACAGTGTAAAAAGGTGATCAGAGGAAAGCATTAAAATCCTGAACATTTTTCTAGAGCAGCATTTTGAATTCTCGACAGGTGTCACTGATGTACCTGATTTACAGTTACACGCACTTCTACATTTTGTCATTCATATTGACTTTCCATTTGACACTCTCTAATGGATAATTAAGGTCAACTAAAGCATAATCAATTAGTCTGCTTTAATTAGTGGCCAGAACTATGTGGTTTTTTGTGATTTGTGACATATCTATGTACTGCACGTCTTTCAGTTTTCCCCGGGGCCCCCCTGAAGCATGTTGCTTTCAGAGTAATTATAATGAGTTAGAATATCTTTGTTCAATGATACTCCAAGAAATTATGCTCCAGAAGTGCCAAACAGAAGGTAAATTTTACCTTAAAATATTCCATGATTCTATCAAAAATATCGGTTTCTCTTCTAGTGGCATGTTGACAGTAATACTATAAAAGATATCTTGACAATCAGAGTGGCAGGTAGGAAGACAGGCAGAAAATTCCCATCTCAGAAAATGCTACTAAAGAAAGGAGGGGGGAAAAAAAAAGAAAATGTTTCTGCTGCAGTCTCAGAGGGTTCCCCTTCACATACACCTGGGGAGAGTAGACTGTATTTCTAACTGAATCAGGGCATGGATAACAAAAAAAAATTGCTCCTTTCTGCCTTAAAGGTGTGCAGAAAGGAAAACCATTAACATTTAAACAATACAGGATGGTCTGGAGTCAGAGTAAGCCTCTGTTGAATAACCCTGTTTACACTTCACATCTTTTGCTCTTTCACGCCATCCTTCCTATCTTCCCTTCCCTGCCTACCCTGATTAACTTACTCCTAACTATCCTATCCTTAGTATACCTATTAACTTCGGAAGCATTGGGAATTTCTCTTTGAGCCTTATGAGAATCACAGTTAAAATTAATTAGATCCTGAGAAAACATAGATTCCTAACTGGAAGTCTTCACAGTCAAGAAAGCCTTCTAGTCCTCATTCTGAGTCTTTTGCAAAATACAAGAAAACACCATCTACATGCCTAAATTTTGCTGTGATATTTTTCCCTGGACAGACACGCTGAGATACATGGTCCTGCTGTCATGATCTACATATTCTGATCCTTCTCATAACACCAATGAATATAACCAGAAACTTGGTTCGCTCATGAGGAGGTAGGTTTGTCCTCCAGTATATTTGAATGCTGCGCTTATTTTGGGGTTATCCACAGACTTGTTGACTAGGTATTTTGTGCCACTGTTCAGATCATTAATGAAAATGCTAAGTGGGGTTGACCACATTTAGTGGTCTTTAGGATGTGTGTGAGAGCTACCACTAGAAACCAATTGCCAGCTGGAGTTTGTCCCATTGATTGTAACTCCTTGAGTCCAACAGTCCACCTAATTTTTCAGTCACCTATTCATCCACTTAAATAGTCCATATCCCAGCAATGTGACTGTAAGGATGCAACAAGAAAGCATGTTAAGAGCTATGCTGAAGTCAATGTGAGCGATATGCACCTCTCCCCTTGATGATGAAACAGATCATCTCCATAGAAAGCAATTGGTACAGTCAGCTACAAATTGCCTTTCCTGGTAAATTTGTGCTGAGTGTTCCCAGTCACCTTGTCCTTTGTGTGCTTGGACATGGCTCTTGTAGGACGCTTTTTCAAAGAAGAATTTTGAAGATGAATTTTTTGAAGATAGAGTTTTCCTACTTTTAACAACAAGGATCCTCTCCCTTACCATCAGTTTTCAAAAAATGACAGAGAGAAGCCTTGCAATGGCATCAACCAGATTCTCAGCACCCTTAAAGGCATCCCACTGGGCTGCAGGCTAGGCTCAGAGACTTGGAAGACATGGCTATTACATCACCAGAAGAATCCATGGCAGTGATATTAGTATCTTGGCCTTTTCAGTGTTGTCACTATGTCTACTGCCCCATCAACCATTAAGACCACAGGTTTCATTGTCTTTCTTTTGCTGTCAGTTTCCAGGAACATCTTCATTTCAATGGTGACCCTTTTAACTCAGTATTGACCTGTGTAGGCAGCAGTAACAACTTGGGAATGGCCAACAGTCACTTTCCTAGAAACCTCACTCTGCAAATGCAGAAATAACATGCTAACTTGAGACATCTCAAAGAAAAGCATTCAACTAGTGGCCTCTGAAATTTTGTTACTCAAAGGTAGTCCAAGACTCTAGTTTAAGGGCTTCATACAAGTAGAACAATTGTTTAGGTTGCTGCCATAGAGATATATGCTGCTGAGACTGATGACAGGTACCATAAAGCTAATGAAGATTTTCCATGTGTCTTGGTTTCGGCTGCCGCCGGCAACAAAAGCGCCACGCGGCCGCCCCTCCCCCCGCCGGCGTGCGGAGG
>Ga0065711_1031180_pt1 | contig 30332 bp, 17 predicted proteins | sample Hoacrofraction12_FD_59098 | JGI IMG/M metagenome (GOLD analysis project Ga0065711, IMG submission 59098) | Hoatzin crop microbial communities from Cojedes, Venezuela - Epithelial fraction 12 v2 (version 2) | ecosystem: Host-associated > Birds > Digestive system > Esophagus > Crop | place...
GGGGCCGGGGCACGGCCGGGCAGGCAGACGGACGGACAGAGGGTGTTCGGGTGGGAGGAGAAAAGAGCCTTGACGATGGGTCCCGAAGGAGCTTGCTCGCTGCTGGGTAACCCTGGCCGGTGAGGCGGCAGGCAGGCAGGCAGAGCAGTCTCGCTCGTTTTTGGGAAGGAGGAGCACAGAACGAAGACAGACGCGATTCGTTTCGGTCGGGCAGTCGGACGGGGGGATTTGTGCCTCTGCTGGTGACAGCTGGCGCGGTTCCCGCTCGGAAGAGCGTTACCCCGAGGGGAGCACGGGTCGCCCGGGGGGAGAGCTCCGTTCTTGCGCGGCGCTCCTTACGCCCGGCGCCCAGCCGGCGTGTGATGGCGAAGCAGATCTACGGCTTCGCCTGATATGTGCGGAGTATTTCACTCAGAGGGGAATGATAATCACCCACCAGGTTGATAAAAAAGGAATCTCTTGTTTCAGAAATACTTAATTGCATGAGTACCACGGTACGGGCATTCAGGAGGTCGCCCCAGATTTGTTCTGATGTCCCTGCACAGTGTTAACAAGTTAACGTCTCTGAGCTCTTCTTAGTAGTAAAAGCATTTGCCGGCTCACCGAGCTGCTCATATTGAGTTCACTTACATTTATGAAAGATCTCAAAAACCTGAGGGAGAAATTGCAGTGTAAATGGAAAGTTTCTTTAAAGGTGGTGAACTTCTTATCATGGTAGGCAAGTTCCTCAGCATATGAAATTTCTATTTCCTCAGAAGAAAAAAATAAAACAAATCCCAGTGTTAGAAACTCAGAACTAAATAGCATATTTAACTGTATATTAAACTGTATTTAGCTTCCCGTTGTCACATAAATCTGGATCATGATGTTACCCATTTCCCCAATTTATACCAAACTAGTCTCGGGTGGGATGTGGCTTATGGTGCTGTGACACGACCTGCTTTTTCTGGGCAGATTTGTGATAGATGATCTCTGCGGCTTGGGGAGCTACCACAAGGATTACTGTGATCAGGGTTCACTCACTGCCGTTCTTTTGGGGTAGTCACTGAGGGCTCCAGCTGATGATTTGTCTTCAAATGGACGAGGATTTTGCGCTTTCCCTGGATGCTGCTGAAATTCACAATATACAACGTTGAGCTTGGGAAAAAACCTCGATTAGTTATTTTCTTCTTTTTAAAAGACTTCATAATGAGGTAGTTTTTCAGAAGTTGGTTGGCAGAAGCTCACTTGTTCCTATGAAAAGATTGATACGCAGCTGGTGGCAGTAATTAGTTACTGTCCTCATCTCAATCGGAGTGCTCAGACTTAGTTTCTCAGACAGCACTGTCTTGGAAAGAGAATTATGAAAATAAAACACCAAAAATTTGAAGGTGCCCAGATGATGAAGTGATGCTGTAAAAGCACACGGGATTTTTTCTTTTTAAGTGTTTTTTTGTTTTGTTTTGCTTTACAAAAAAGTTGCTTTTAAACTGAAGCACACAAGAGCTTTGTTGTGCAATCAATAGCTGGTAAAGTAAATATTTTAAAATCATAGTTGCCTTAGCTATTAGCTTTATTTAAAATGGATCAAGTAACAATTGAACAATCTCAGCATAATTATTGTATTTACTTTGCATTTATCTTGACTTAGCTAAAGAAAGCATACTGATTATAAAGATAATAGATGTTATTTCTCGTCTTGTACTGTAGTGCTGTAGTATATGGATTCCTAGCAATACAATGGCTTTTGCAGGAGCAAAACAGCAGCAGAAGTGTATATACCTGTGGATCTCTAAAAGAGGCTGCACACGCTTACCATTTGGTTCACATTTGGGTGTTTTCTTTCAGAGAAGGGGCCAACGTGACACAACAGGGAATAACCAGTCCTGTGGTTGGTTCTCAGCTGTGCTTGCTCAGAATTTTTTGACCATGGTTCAAAGCGTTAAGTTGTAGAAAGCACTGCATCTTTCTTCTGCATTCAGTCAGGCTGCTATTTTCCCATCACAGCATGAAGTCACGTAGCCATGCCTGACCTGGCATAGGAAGCTGATTCTGGGGGCATAGATGAAGCACAGAAATTATTTCCTAAAAACTGTGGTTGACTGAAATCACTGAATTGCGGGGGCCGAGGGAGGGCATGAGGTGAGAGTTGAGTGTAAATGTTTGATAAGCTGCTTTAAAATGTGATTATGTTCCTTATTTTTAGTCAAGTACCGTAACTGACTAGTATTTCTGGTAGCTGATGGTGGTATAAACAATGAATTTCAAAAGGATTTCACTCAGTGAGATAGATCTTAGTGTAATAGCTTTTGAATTCGCAAGGGTTCGTGTTATCTGTGTTGAGCAAAGAGTGGTCTGGGTTTTCAGTTTCTTTGTCCACGTCTTCAGCGACTAGTTTTTGAGAGTCAAAGTACACGTCTCCCTTTTCAGGTTCATTCACTGCATAGCTTTGCTGTGTTCTCTTGCATAAATGATGCAGAACCTCGGGCAACTTTGCATAAGAAAACACCTTTTATAATTTGTAAGAGAAATAAAGGGAGTTAAACTCATTTGGGAAATAAAGGGAATTAAACTCAGTTTGGATTAATCAAAGAGGGTGGGGATCTAGCTTAAAGCTTACATGCACAGCAGTGTTAATTTAATGAAACATAACTCCAGCTGGTATGTTGGGTAGACTTAAGTGTCTAGGTTAGAGAGGAAAAACTAACTTATAGCTTAGCTTGTGTGTGACAGTGGTGCCTTTTGCTGCCCTTAAGTAGGCACAGCTTTTAGTTTGTACGGATTAGTACTTTGTGTCAAATTTTTTGAAGGACAGTAATTTTATTATGAAGAGAGATGTGGTCTTTAGGAAAGGAAAGTACAGTCTTAATGGAGTCAGTGATGCAGCAGGGAGGGTGCAGATGGGCACGGGGCTGGAGCTCCTTTGGGAGCCGGGTGCTTTACCAATCAAGAAAAAATGAAATAGCTTTTTTTCAGCTGTACTAACAAATGTTGTTATGAACACAAACTTGGATGTCAGGGTTACTTATTATTGAAAAATCTGAGCTTCACAGTGTATTTCAAACAACTATTACATTTGGGACAATATATGTATATACTTCATAATACTTAAGGTAATGTGGTACTTGTAAGCATCTAATATGCTGTAAATTAAGGGAATTTCTTCATCTTCCCTGTTACAAAACCACAGCTGCAGGTTTTATGTCCAAAGGGTGAAAAACTATTGCATAGTTAGGGAACTTTCTACATGTCTACACACGCTTCCGCTGAGGTGCACCGTTGTTAGCAGAGATCCCTGGTGACTGTTAGCACAAGCTTTGTAACAGCGCTTCTGGGTTTAGAGGGAGGTGGAGGTGAAGCAGGGTGGCATTAGGAGTAGCTGAGGGCAAGACAGCCAGGATGAGCCTGTCAGTGAAAAGTTTAGGAGCTGCTGATAAGGATTCCTACTTCGCGTTGACCAACCCCTTCTCCCCATGTTTGCCACAAGCAGTTGGAAACCAAGTTAACTATGGATGCTAATTTCAAATAAAGTGTTTGACCAGCATGTACCCACCTTAGTTTTGTGGCTTGCCCCAGACTTCACAGAAGAATTTTTGAGGTTGTGAGCAAACACTGACTCTGGACAGCTGCAGTAGTGACGTTACTGCATCGGCCAGGACTGGAGGAAAAATTTTTAGGGTTGCTTCCTAACTTACCTGAGAGGAAAATCAGTAGCGTTGACAGGTCACATTGTTTATAGCATAGTTGCAGTTACGTATGCACTACTTATATAGGCCTAGAGTATTTGTTGCTTAAAACAGAAAGCTGGGACAGGAATGGCCGTTGCTGCCTTTAGGCTTTAGCAGGCTCAGTTTTCTGGCAGTTACTTATCCATAACTGTTTCCCATAAAATATATGCCAGCAATTAATCTGTATGGTCTATCATAAAGGCTAAGGGTTTACTTGAACTGAAACAGTACAATGAATGCCTTCTGAATCTTAATTATTTACGTCATACTTCTGTGGTATAGTAAGAGATCTTGACTAGCAGTAAATGGTTTTCTGCTTAAACTAAACAAAATGTGATGCCAGTCTTATTTAAAATGTCATGAATACGTTCCATAATTAAGTTAAATACAGCTCACTGAAAAATAAACGTAGAGATTAAAGATATTGGTATCATGTTGGTGCTGAAAGATGTTTAAAAAATGCATAATCTTTCACTTTGATAGATTTTTCAGAGAATGCAAATATTTAGTGTTTTCAGTGTTGCAGAGGGCAGGCAAACAGTGTCTCTCAGGACAGTTATATGCCTGTTGTTTTCTCAGATATTGAAAGAGGAATTAAGGATTTTTTTTGTATTTATGCTCTGCTTAATGTCTCCTTCTCTTACACTTTTTTCTCTTTCAGATGGCTTGTTATTGCAGTTGGTCTAGTTCGAGCATACCTGGCTAAAGGTAGCTACCATAGCCTTTACTATTCAATAGAAAAGCCCCTGAAATTCTTCCAAACTGGAGCTTTGCTTGAGGTAGGTGTAGTCGTCTTCCTAGAGTTACTACTATTTGCATGAGTGGTTTTTTTAGGAGAACTAAGGCAGCCTTTGTTGAACAGTGCTTTCTAGCTACCTGTTTTTTTCATTAGCACTGATAGAGTGATTTCAAGGTAAACGTAAGAAATACGCCTCACACAAATGCTGAATTTTTCCTGTTAGCAAGTGGTGGGGGAGCCTACTGTCTGTCTGCTATTTAGCTTGGACAGCAGAGCTAAATATTAAGCTTAATCTTTGAGATACACGTATTGAGTCTTAAGCTCTTGTGATAGAATTAAATGTGTTTCTGAATTGCTTCATTTGAAATGTTAGTGATTTGATTTTTTTCTTTTTTGTTCTAGATTCTGCACTGTGCATTTGGTAAGCTTGCAAATTTTCAGTTTTATTATTTTTATAAAAGTGTGCAGTTTTAGCAATATATTAGCATTAAAAATGTTATATTAATTGCCAGATTTAGTTCTTGCATAAGTCACTAATGTTTGCTTGAAGCACATTCCAATTTTTTTACTGAATAATTTGACAAGTTAAACCACAAAAAGGAAAATAGTGTAACAGGTTTTCAATTACTTTGACTTTCTATTCTTAGCTAGATCCTTGTAATACTACAAAACTTGGTTCAGTTTATAAATGTTTTATAGTATATCATTACTCTCTCTCTCTCCATCCTATAATCTTCTGTACCAAGCTGTCTGTCCTCAAAAAAAAAATTTCTAGCTGGAAGTATTTTAAATTCCCATAAAAATAACATTTCAAACACTGAACTTTGCCCATATCTATAGAGCATAGATACACGTTGTAACATTAGGAAGGGGTAACCACTCTCTGTCCCAGATTCGGCTGTGCTTCAGTGGAGCTGTCTAGGAGAGTAAGAATTACCTACGACTTGACGATTCTTGTTAGCCTGTACGGTGAGGGTTGTTTGTTAGCCTGGTAGTAGCAGAACTCAGTTGTGTATAAGTGGCCTGGGGTCAGTAGCAGTGTCAGGGTTCAGTCAACCTGAAGAGCCTCACGTCTTGAGTGAGAGGATTGCGTCTTGTCTAGTCTGTTAGTCGTCGTGAGTGGTGAACAGTTTGGCCTCAGCATTTGGATGTTTTCTTCGTAGAGGAGATCATGTGTCGCAACCTCTGCAAGACCAAAGCCCTTGTGCTATAGAAGGGAGCGGTGCCTGTCTGCATACCTTTGCTTAACTCTGATTTTTCTAAACAATCCAGTATTTGCAAAGAGACAGCCTTACGTTCAGGTAGTTTGTTGTGTGATTTTTAAATAAAAGTGAGCCGTTATCTAAATATTTTCTAGCTGCTATTTAAAGAGTAAGATGTCATTAATATCCCTAAAGCTGCAGCTACAAAACTGCTGTTTTGCACATAGCGTACAAACAATCTACATACCAGATGGTGTATCATTATGGTACAAATAGGTTCATACTGAATTCCTGTGCAAAACATTTTAATTTTTTTGAATAACCAAATGTGGTAGCTGGAAAACTTAAAATCATATACATAACTTTGTCAGCAGAGGGCAGTCTAATTCTGTACTTGATAAAGTAGTTCTGACCTCCTAATTCAGTTACTCTGAAAATGTTATTTTATAAAGGGACAGTGTGTAGATGGTGCACATATCATCCCAAGAAATGAGTGATCATATACTCCTCAAATTAATGAGGAGGCTTCTCCAAGTAAACTATATGCATTGTATAGTTGCCTGTGTTGCCACGGCAGTCCTTCCAATACAGTTTTGTTTTACTAAATCTCAATTACTGTTTTTTTTACCAGAATAAACCATACGTACTTTTAAAAAAATTGTCAAAAATTAATAATAAAATGTGAAATTTTTGAAGTCTTACTTAATAGTTGGCGAGAAGGACAAGTTAAATCTCAGAACACTGGGCAAAAAAACTTGCAAATAAAATGCTATTTTACCATCTGTCCGGGTTTTGGCTGGGATAGAGTTAAATCTGTAATGCTCTACTGTTCTCTTAAACTAAACTCGTGTGCAAATGCCAGTGTATACTAGCATGAAATCTAAGAACAAGTGTAAAAAATTGGATTATATTTTCCTCACACTTTAGAGTATATGCCAACACAAATCAGTGAACAGCAGGAGGGAGTCCTGTTTTTCACCTTCCAGGCTGGTGCGGAACAGCAGACGAGATGACTGTACCAGCCTGTCTGTGTGCAAAGCTAATAATCCTGGCTCAGCTGATTTGAGGTGTGGATCCATTTAGCCTGTGTTATCCTTGGTCACACAATTTAATATTAGTGAAGAGAGCCATTAGTGGAATATTGCAACATTTTATAGCATTATAACTCTATCTTTCTGCTTTCCATAACAAAGTTTTTTACAACAAACCCACTTATTTTATTATAACTGCCTTATTTTATTATAACTGCTCATGGATTTTTTTTTTCTGTTAATGGAAGCATTTGTCAGCTCAAAGAAAGTGAGGGTTTTTTACACAGCTGGATGCACTGCTGCAGTCTGCTGTAGTCCTACTGACTCTAGTAGAAGTTTCTATGCAAAGAGAAACAGGAAATTTGCAGAGTCCTTTGCTCTTGCTACACTAATTGCTGTAAGTAGAGCTGTAATTCTCTGTCAATAGACGAGCTTATCTGTGACAGATGGCTGTGTGTATCCGCATAACTTTCCCCTCCACATCTTTTCAGTAGCGTCTGAAATGCTAGCATCTGTGAGGCAAGTTCTTCAAGATACGAAGATTGATAGGGGAATGTCTCTAGCAGGCATGGCTGAGAAGAGAAGTTTGGCATGTGGCAAAGATTTTGAAAATGAAGGAGGAGAGCTCTAGGTGAAGGGAGGAGGTAATGTGTAGCCCAGAGACCAAGAGGAGATACTGGAGGCCAGGCAAATGGAAAGTGCACATGCAGTTCCTTGACATGTAGCAGACAGACCCCAGGTGTATGGGTGGCGTTGATAGCATGGAAGAGCTTCTGCCTGGAGGAACTTGTTATGGAAGGAGGTGATAGGAGCCGCCAAAATGAAGACGCAATAGTAGTACAGGGAGTTTGTGAATGGAATGGAGAACAAAAGCAAGAAGGCTTTGAGGAGTACAGACCCAGCCTTCCTACCATAGCAATGCTTACCAGTAACCTTCTGGTACGCCAAAGTCAGCACTGGTTGACTTAGCTTTAGCCTGCTCGGTTAGGAGGGGTACGAGGGCTCCACCTGTAAGCTAGGCATACAGCCTGTTCTCAGTCAGGAGCTCCCTGGGAGAGAGGAGGCCCTTGTTGGGAGTTGGAGGATGTCCTGCTGGAGGTGGGAGGCTTAGCCCAGGCTCCGGAAGAGGTCTGCGCACGGCTTACTTGCTGCTTGGTTCTGGGCCTGAGCCCTCTGTCAGGCACCGCTCTAGCATGTGCAGTGTTGGGTAGGTGATGACAGATGTTTTTAAAAATACCAAGTTTAAAATAGTCTGTTGGGTAGTTTTTCGATGCAATGAGTAAATAATTAGAGGCAAGTAAAGTCTACATAACTTGTAGCTGGCGAGTTGCTTATTTTGATTTCCAGGTTTTGGCATAGATTGGCATTGTCTTGGCTGTAATGACAAACCTTGTTTGTCTTACTTGTGAGAGATTGTTGGATGGTTCCTGTAAAGTCTTTTTGGCTTATTTATAGATTCCTTTGCAAGAACATTAGTTTATCTTGCTTAGGAAGGGATGATCTAAACTGTATAGAAGAAAAGGTCTGTTACATCGTAGGAGTGAGCCTTTAATGAGTACAGATTGTGGGATTTTGCAGCACCCCCTTTTGTGTTGTCTGCCCTAAGGTTTTACCACAGAAATTAGATTATGAACAATACCTGATAAAACTGAAGAGAACGGGGTGTGTAGGACTTTTCCCTCTTTACTCTGACAGAAGACTAACATGACTGTGTGACTGAAAAATAATTCTAATGAAACTTGCTTTTGTCTTTTCTTATTCTTTCTTCCTCTTCCACTTTTCAACTTGGTCTTTACATCTTTCTGAGGCTGATTGTGTTGCTAGATGTGATTTGCGTTTGTTTTAGAAGTGCTTTTTACTTCATTTTAGGAGCTGCAACTGCTTTTACATTTGTCTTCATCATGCTGTTGGAAAAAAATAAAACTTTATGCTGTGAAGTTTAGAAATTTTGTGTAATCTTGCAGTCTAAAACTATTCCTAATCTGTCAGACCTAGGTGTGTAGGATCCTTTCAGTGGCAGTTTATTCAGCACCTCAGAACTTGCTTAGAAGAACCAGTGAAATTTGTTTCTTGGAGGAAATATTGAACTTGTTTCTGCACCAAACAATGTGTCAGCTAGTCCTTGTGTTGTTTGTTTTGTTTTTTTGAAGTTATATTCCTAGGAGGGAATTATGAACTTTGTAACTGTCACAATGTGGGCTAGATCAGTGTTTTTGCAATGTAGTTATACTTTTTGCTTGCTGTTTTTGGGGTTATACTATGCAAAACATATTTATCGATTTTACTTTTTAAATCACAGTAATGAAGAGTATCTTGGATATTTTAATCAAACAGGGTTTATTTGAAAGACTGTGTGCCAAAAGCTATTTGATTGAAGTTACCTCATCTTATTCAGCTGTTTTGTGTATTAAGGAATGTGCTGTGATTGCAACAAGACCAATTACTTTCATTTGCATTTTGCTGCACAAAGTCTTGTCTCAGGAGATTGCATTGCATTAGGCTGTATAAACACACCACAGGACAGACTTCATACTCTCAAATTAAAAAAAATATTAAATGCTTTCCTTCCAAAAATTTCAAATAAATGGACTTTGGCTTAGGTGTGTTTTATTTCCCCACCTCCCATGCCAATAGTCAGGAATATTTACTAATTAAAAAATATCTTCCAGGCATTGTTCCTTCTTCTGTTGTTCTGACTGCTTTCCAAGTGATGTCAAGGGTTTTCCTGACGTGGGCAGTAACACATAGTGTAAAAGAGGTAAGTCAAGCTACAAAACAGATAGAAAAACTAATGACCCATGCTGCAAAGCACGTGTTGATCACTGTCTTATTTTCCTTAAAATGTGAATATATGAATGTCTGTGGATCAAAAGTAATAAAAATAAGTTTGACATCATCTTTCTTGACAATCAAATAGACTGAGGTCTGATTCTCTCCCTGTAAGACATCTAGCTCCTGAATAGATTTTGCAGTTCTTACTGAAAGTTAAAGATGTTCCAGTGTACAATATGGAACCCAGAATTTGGGACAACGTTCTAGTATTTATCTCATTAGTGCCATAATTAATAGCAAAATCTCCTCACTGCCCCCCCTCTTCCATACACAATTTGCTTTCTTTACTGTGGCACGTGGCAGCTCCCCCGTAACTGTTTGTGCACAGCAATGCCTGGATGTTCTGTGTTATCACTCTCCAGGATAGTCTTCCCTCTGTCCTTCATTCATTTTTCTTACATTCAGGAGTAGGTAGGTTTTGGGGCTTGGGTGTTTTTTCTCGTTGCTTATCACACCAAATGTTGCTGTACTTTATACAAGCCTCTGCAGAATCTTTTGGAAGCAATCTTATTTGAAAATTATTCCTGACAGCTATTTTAAAAATCTAAATATGCTTGAATTGATATAGGTCATGCTGACTGACTCTTTCATGTCTTCTGAATACCTTGTAGTAGGCCAGATATGCTGCACCTGTGCTGTTACTTTAGCCAACCTATCTTACTGGTTTTCTTCTCATTAAAGAAAAATCAGTCGATGTTAGTGTCGGCATGGCTGCCTGAAATAAGTGATGGTCATCTAGTGTCATTATCTGCATAAGATCTTTTGTGACTTCATGTGGAGAATGTGTTAAGGAGCTTGTCTCATTAGCAAGTCTTCAGGGAAGCTGCTTTCTCTTCCTTACTCCGAAGCTGTTATCAGAGCATCTATCCACATGTAGTAATGTAAGTCACTGTAGTTCCTAATAATTAATAGCTCTTTCTGATATTATGGTGCTTGTTCATGTGGAGCCTTAGTTTCACGCTATTTAAAGTGGAGGAACGTTATTTTTCTCAATAAACTCAAAATCCTGTAAATACTTGTCTTCTAACTGATTTCACTTTTGGTGCAAATAAATATACTCCAGTCTGTTAATTCACTGGAGATAAATACTAGACTTTGAACAAAAAACTGTGATTCCAAGACACTAGATTTTAGATACGTGTATAAAGTATTTTTAAAGAAATACACCTGTGGTTTTGCTTGTTACCTGTATAATGTTGGGGTACCTGGTGCTTCATAAAGAACAGTGATAATCTGGTTTTATTAATTGCCTCCTGGTTTTGACGTAACCCAGATGTTAAAAGTTGGTTTGTGTAGGTTAGAATTATTCCATGTGTTGTCTGTTAGACATCAAAGGGAAGTCTGTAAAATGATCCTGTTAGGTTTTTTGGAACTTAGGCCCACATTCTTACCAGAGAAAACCAGCAAAATGAGAGAGAATGTGAGCAACAAGTTCAGCCTAATGTTCAATTTTTAACAAGAATCCTTTCAACAATATCACAAGCTGTTTTTTCCTCACGTTTGTGTGTCTTTTGGTTAAAGTCTTGCGAAAGACTATTTTGTGTCACTTTTTTTTAATGTCTTAGAAAGTGGGCATAAGAATGGTAAGGATGAGGAATCCTGTGATGAGTCTTTCACCTGTGACTTAGAGCAAATAAATCAAAAGAAGAGGCTGTATTCCGACCCCTCCCCTTCCCCCTAACCAGGGAGCATGCAGTCTCACCTGGGGAGATGTATTGAAAGTGTCATGAGTGTTCTACTTTTTCTAAAGGGCTGTCTGCACAAGTGAGCTCCATGGTGAAGTCCAGGATTAAATTCTCACACAGCTTTATGGAACTTGTAAGCTATGCAGTTGCATGAGGTTCTTGTAAAATAAAATGCAGTTTTCCTCTTTAATTTTTTGAGTGAAACTTGTTCAGTATCTTGCTTTTCCAGACTGTTTTCATATATAATACAGTTAAAAGAAGAAACATCTGTATTGCATCCCTCCTTTCTGTCAGAATATACTTCTAGATATGTGATGTGATTTGAAGCATGCTTCTTGCCACTAACATGTTTGTGCTTTTTGTTGAATTTAGTGCTGATGTGTTGTTAAATTCAATATGAAAGTCTTTATAATAAATGTTAAAGCATGGCAAATGTTAAAGCACTGCATACTTCTTTGGGTAGCAATGCGATTCCCCTTACCTCCACCACAGGAGTAGCTGTTGGCTTAGTGGAGGAGGGCCTGGCATGTAATACAGTACTTGGAATCATTTTGGTATTACATCGGAAAGGAATCGGTTTGGTGAATTTTACTGCCGCTTCTACAAAGGAGGGAAGAGAATGAGCAGACTGGCATGAAGGGCTAGAAGAAAGTAAGCATGGGAGAACAGAAGGTGCCCTTCAGAGTTCTCTTTTTGACTCTCTGTGAACAATGATACCATCTGGTGACATCATGGCAGGCCTTCATAGAGTTCTGTTCTGATAGATAGTTCCACATGCAGTTCTGATAGGTAATTAAAAAATGGTGTCAGCAGTGATTTAATGCTTATCCAATTGGGTCCAGTTACCGATAAGTTGCAGATAAGTGTAGTATATGTTTAGAGGAACCTTTTCTTTTCTTGACCCTGCTTCGGCAGGGGGGTTGGACTAGATGACCCACAGAGGTCCCTTCCAACCCCTACTATTCTGTGATTCTAGAACACACAGTCAAACGAGGTGGTGTGAAGAATATTGAGCTGGTAATTAAGACTCTAGTATCTGCAGTTGTATCTTAATTTATGATATTTAAGACAAAGTTGTAGTAAAAGAAGTCTATACTGGAAAGTTGAGAACTCTAAATGGGCGAGTGCAGTTGAAAAGCCTGATTTCATCACTGCGTTATGTCTGTGTAAAATCTGAGTAATACTGTAGAACACAAATGTCTGTCAGGCCCTTTGCCCCTACTTTGTAGCTTCCTTTTTTTTTTTTTAATTATCAGAGAACCAGCACTTTGGAGAGGGACATGCTGTTTCATCATTATAGTTGCATTGTGCTGCTGCTGGTTTTACTCTTCTGCACTGGATTGCTTAATTATGCATTTAGCTGAAAATTTCTGTAAATCATGGTCAAAATGTTGCTCTTAACGTGGAGAAATCTACAGAATTTCCCTTTCCATGCATAGGGAGAACAGTAAAAACCTCTTGGGCTTTATTTGATCAATTCTCATCTTTGCATCTTAAAAGGCTATGCATTCTCTTACATTTGAACAAACATTGCTATTCATAGTATTGAAGATAAGCTAAAATATATTTAGGACCCTCCTTGATGATAAATTAGTTTGAAATGCATGCCAAAAGATTATGCCTGTGGTATGATTGACCCTTATTACAGCAGTTGGACAGATAAGTTGTAAATAAAGTGTAAAATGTGCTTTGACTTTGTCTTAACACCTCCTTCAAAGACTGGCATGAAAAAAGTAGAGGAAGAGAAACTGAGTTTTGAGGGCAGCAGTGAGATTAGTGGTTTATTAAAAGTCTACTGTTTATTGGCTGTACTATCCCCCTTATCCTCAGCTTTGAAGAAGAATGATACAAATGCAGCATTGGCAGTGCCTAAATGAAGAAGACTCTCGAGAGACTGTTCCATATATCCATTCCCAGGGGTTTGATAATGTGCATCTCAGACGTCTTTATTTGAAGTACTGAAAAATTGTCAGTCCTCAAAGCAATGTTCTAGTAGTTACAGACTTCTGACAGATCTGTTCTGAGCTGTGAAATGTAGTTAAAATATGATGATAGAATGCACAGTAGTCTTCTGTTTCTTATTGCACAGAATGGAACTATTTTAAAGCTCTATAGGTCACTTTCCTTTGAAAACTACCACCAATTTCCAGTGTTCTTCCTTCCTTAAATAGGGACACAAGCTATAAAGGCACAATCAGTGATTCTTGTGAAGTGACCTTAACAGGGTTGTGTGTGTGTGGTTTATAATGGTGTGATCTTTTCTAAGGACTTCTAAACATTCTAATATTGAAGTAGATGGGAAGACTAGATCTGAGAAGGGATTGTTACAGAAGTCCTGTGATAGAACTGGATTGTAACTACTTCTACGTGTGTCATTCACTGTTAGCTTCACAGCTTCTTGTACTTGCTCATGTCCTTGGGTGCTACTTCAAGCTACAAATGTTTGTTTGTTGGTTTTATTGGCTTCCATAGTTAGGGAAAGAAGTGAGGTTTCAAAGTACGGCTTGGTCTGTGACACGTAGGTTTAGATGAACTCACTAAGCTGCTATGCCTGATTTGACCAGAAGATGCAGCTCTGGAGTGCTTGTGAAGCACGTTGTTCCTTGGGAACAGCATCATCTGTGATCTGTTAACTTTTCCAGGTTAAGAACTAAATCTTGCTTATAAAGCAGACCTCAAACAGGATTAGGATCCTGTAGCAATGGAAAAATAGATTTGGTCTCTCCTTGGAAAATCTTTAAGTGAGTTTTGGATTTTGTTCTCTTATGATGATGTAAGGGAGATTAATTTATAAGTGAATTATCAGTTTCATGTGGAAAAAGGACAAGGTGCATTTGCTGCAAAATGCAATTCAAGTGACTTGAAGTGTTATACGCAGCAGAATATAGATTAACAGCAGCTCTGCATTCCAGGATATCCCAAGATTTCTGTATAAATCTTTCTGGGTTTTGCAGTAACAGAAAGCTTTTTATGGGTAATACTCATGAGCATTTTTACACACAAATGTATGATCAGTCTCCTCCTATTAAAAAGTTTCTGAATGCCTGTATATTTTCTTGTTCCTTTTCTCATTTGTACGTGTATTTTGCCCAAGATGAATAGAGTGTACTACCCACACCTACTGACTTCCTTTTCCCTTTTTTCAAGAGTTGGAGGAAAAAAGAAAATGCAGGCCCCTGTGGTTGAGCGCTTTTTGTTCCCACGGTCCACTGAATTTGTGCTCAAGGTACTGATACAGCTGAGAATTCCGTTAAAGGGCAGAGAAGGAGGGGTAGGGCTGCACAAAAATCAAGTTTACTCTCTCAATAGTTTGTAGTACGGGTACGTGACCCCATATACTTCATCAGTGTTACTGCGTCTGAAACAAACCTCATAATTATGGTCCCGAATCTAATAAGTCTAATAATTAACTTAAAAATACATGCTTTTGAAGATTAACCTTCAAAATATGAAAGGAGTAAAAGCTGGTACAGTGACGTGTGTCTGAAATAAAAGCTCTAAGCGGTGTAAAGCACTGAAACATTATAATCTCGTGAGTGTAACATTAAGAGGAACTATGTTGGATACAATAAGCAGAGAAAGGACCAAAGAACAGTGAAGCAGGTAGTTGTCAAGCTTACCTGAGGTGAGACAACCTGAACTTCTGTTTCTTCTCCTCCCAGCCTGTGTCCTTATGTTAGCTGTTTTGCTGCTGCTCAAAATCAGGACCCACTTTCTCACCTGTAGAGAGAGGAAAACAGTGCTTCTACTCAGAAGTAGTATGGACTAGGATCAGAATATAAAGTCTAAACCAGATATCAAGTCCTTTCTGCTTGCTGCACTAGGAAGCAATCATAGGACTGAAATAGAAGCTGGTACCGTATGGGAATGGGAAGAGTTATGAGTTGTTCTCAGCATTTCAGGGATTTCTTGTACTGGTTTACCTTGCACAGAATGGGAGATGTTAAGCTATCTGATCGCCAGGCAGAGCTGTTCTTAAGCAATTAGAAAAATATGGAACATGATAAGAAGGGTTTTTTTATTGTTGTTACTAATGTTGCTTTTAAGCTCATTCTTGGAGTCTGTTCTCTAAAACGATGCAGTAAAGCAACCCGTGGGAATTGATTTCTTTGAGGTTTTCTTGGCTCTGGTGAGAAATTAGTAATGCTTGAATTCATACTGAACTTTTTTCTTTCTTATAGGTGCAAACTGAAGATAGCGTCCTATTGTTTGTGGTGGCCTGGACAATCACTGAGATAATCCGTTATTCTTTTTATACGTTTAGCTTGTTAAACCATCTCCCTTATCTCATCAAATGGGCCAGGTAGGTGGCATAATAGAAATCACAGCCTTAAAGCACTGGTTTGACAGGGATATGTATGTTGTAAAGTAGCTGCAGTACAAAAAATTAGATTCTCCCTTGAGCTAATTGTCCTGCTCATGCAAGTGATTTCTTAGCGTCTTTCCAGAAGATTTCTGGGTTTAAAAAATCTATATTGTAAGCTGAAAGAGTAGATGTCAGAACTCAGCCCCATTTACAAAAATGATTGTATTTGTCAGAAACTGACATTTAACAGTAACCCTTGAATCCAAGGGTTGTACTTGAAACAACGTGTAAACTCATTGATTAATATCAACTATGTTTGGCCCTATTTTAATTAATATAATAATCTCTACCAAAGAGTTCAGAAATCAAAGTAACAAAGGGGGGTGTGGAGGGGGAATAGTTTTAACGATAGCTTTTTAGATTCTCAAGGGTAATCTTTAAAAGATTCAAACAGATTGCTGATTTGAATACTTCTCTTGCAATAATGTTCATACATTGCCATGCTCTAATCAAATAAAAGCGAAGGGAAATACTGAGTTGAGAATTTAAAATTTTAATAGCCATAATAGCATTTCATAAATATTTCGTCAGTTTATCAAAATTTTTAATCCTTTCCATAAATGTTTTGTTCTAGGTACACTTTGTTTATAGTGTTGTACCCAATGGGAGTCTCAGGCGAATTACTCACAATATATGCTGCGTTACCTTTCGTCAGGCAGTCTGGCTTGTATTCCATTAGTTTACCAAACAAGTACAATTTTTCTTTTGACTACTATACGTTCCTGATCTTGGTTATGATCTCTTACATTCCAAGTAAGTATGAGTTTTTTTAGGTTTTATAATATTAAAAGCTGTAACAGGAAAAGCTATAATAATTGTGGGACTTACATACATATAACTAATTTTGCAAAATTAATTTTGAAAATCATCTAAAGAAAAAAGTCTGCATTAAAACTTCAGGGATTGCTCTCTACCAACACCTGCAAAACAGTAATACATATTTTTTCTCTTACATTTGGAATATAAAAATAGCTGTGGTACTTCTGGCAAACGTTGACATCTTCATTTTTTTTATTTTTCCCTCCACTTCTAGGAGCAGAAAGTTCAAAACAGCTCCTTAAAATTCAGTTCTTTACCAGCAATAAGAACATTGCTTTTGCATTAGTGGGTAGGGAACCATTTCTATTGAGTTAACTTGGATTGACACAGTTTCTGGTTGATGCTTCTGTAGATGGAATGAAGATTTGTCTTTGTTGCTTTGAAATGGGGAATAGGAACATGGAAGCCTTTAGCAAATTTAAATGTGCAAATAAAGTCTAACATGCAGAATAATGTAGTGATGATGTTGCTGCTGTTAGCTATCTCTGCAGCTGTCTTTATATGAACCTTGTTGTTTGTGCAGAATGATAAGCCATATTTAGATTTCGGTACTGTGGCTGTCTCTGTAACAAGCCCTTACACTTGCAGTGAACCATCTTGTAATTCTGACATCAAGGTTCATAAATTTTTCCAGGTGTTTTTCAAAAAAAAGTAAATAAATAAACACTTTTCTTGCATGTTTCTTCTTGTTCTCCTCCTCCAAAAATGGTGATGTTACTAACTCCAAGCAGCCAGAATAATATCTTTTGGTTTAGTCAAAATAACCACGAGTATTAATTACTACTCGTGCGGTAGCTAGATCACAGTTGACAGGCCATGTGGGAGGGAACCCCCATTGAACCCAAGTAACAATTTTAGCCTCTTTCTCCATGAAAATTGCTGTCTCCTAAATGAGGTGTTTTCTGTGATCTGTTATTATTTGCTGGATGTGTAACTTGAATGCAGTCTTTTTAAATTTTTTTAAAATTATTTCTGTGAATTGGTACATTAACTCTGAAAACCAACTGCTTGGACTCAAGCAGTCTTAGCTGCCTTTTCACATGAATCCTGTGGTATTCCTGAGATACAAGAAAAGCAGTGTTCATTGCAGGAATTGATTACACCACAGTTTGGTTGTTCATTCATAAAAGCTGACTATGCAGGAGTTACACCTTCTGAACCCACTGAAAATTTTGGAAATTTTGGAATGTTAATATCACAAGCAAAGCAATCTTTGAAAACTGTTGTTAAAAATTGAGTTTTTATTTTCTTGATAGTTGCGTCTTGCCATTTACCTCGCTTTAAATCTCTAATTTACTACTTGTCTGTGAAAATTGACAGCTTACTAGAAACGATGTCATTAAATTCTTTGCATATAATGGATCCCTATTACTTAGACTTCTAATGGAGAAAACACGTGACTCTGTATTCTGTTATGTCTCTGGACAGCTGTATTCAATCCTTAACACTGGTGGAGTGAATCAGGATGGGGGGAAACAATCAGGAAATGAAATACAGGGTAAAGAAAGCCAAAAGAAAAAGTGTTGACCTGAAAAAAAATTTAATAGACAAATTAAGTAGACTTTGGCCTGTGTTCATGACAAACACTTCGCATGTTTAACTGATATAATTTAGGCTGATCCTGACCTTGTTTAATTTTCATATGGTTCACAAAGGTTTAGTGTCTTATAGCAATGTTAGCGTTTGCTGTTTATGTATGTATATTTTCCATCCTCTGCTTTGTTGTTCTGCAAACATACTGCATAATGTAGTCATAGAGGTATGAGGAGAAAAAGCTTTGCATGAAGGATAAAGAGAGAAGAGATGAAAGAGGCACCAGTTTGTATAAAGTTCCTTAGATCCTGAAAAAGTGATGCTAGAATTAGGAAATTAATCAAATCTGGCAATTTTACTCTTTTGGAAGTACTTTTTCCTCCCTGAAATGTATTTTCTTCCAATTGTGTTTGTGCAGTTCAGGAAACTTTTGTCATCCTGCTTGTACATGCAGAGTTAAATAAGGCCTTTTGCATTTAATTAAAAATGTGATTGCTCTAGCAAAAAATAAATAGTATGTGAAGCCTAAGGTCAGTATCACTTACCCTCTTAAAGAATATAAGGCAATAGATGACTTGAGTGGAAAGCAGATAAGCGTGTTTTCTTTTAGTAGAGAATTGGTAACCTTGAGCATGTGACTGTGCATCTTACGCTGACATGTAAGCCTCACTTCATACTTTATGTACTTGTCTGTTTTCTCTTCAGTCTTTCCTCAGCTGTATTTTCATATGCTACATCAAAGGCGAAAAGTACTCTCCCATGCTGAAGAACACAAGAAGTCAGAGTAATTCCAACTCTTTTTCAGAACTTTTCAAACATCAAAATGCTGCAGATTTTCAATACCCAGCACGTTTATAAAGAATACACCAAGATAAAATAAGTCAGAGGTAAAAGACCAATAATTTAGCAAGAATAACCAATAAATCTAATTTCACTGAAATCCCACAATGTAAACATTGAAATAATTTTCAGCTTGCAGTGCTTCGGAAAACTTTTCAACTTTATATGGCTTGGCAGTTAGCCTTTGCCTTTTCCTTAAATGATGTGCTAAACGGTTTTCATTTATTACTAAATGTCTGAAGGTTGCAATATGAGTGATGCAGTTGTACACACTAAATGCTTGAATTGGGATTATATTACTGACACCTCTTTCTTTAAGTGCTTGACTGCATGCCAGAAATTGTATGCATTGCTGTGAAAGCAAACAGTATGCTCTGGAATACTTTAGGATTTTGTTAGAGACTCCAGTGGACAACGTAATCCAGGCAAAGTGTTTGAATTTAGAAAGGTAGGTTGTGTATTTAAAAGGTGATGGGAACAAGAGCAGGAAACCAATTATGGGAAATAAGGGGAGTGTAGCTCTTTAGGAATTTGAACAGTAGGGTGTCGGACCAGAGTGTGTTCTCTGAAGATCTTGCTTAAGCTGATTACTCAAATGTTAATGTTAATTCAGAGGCTGTAATGCTTATCTGAAACATAAAACTCCTCTAAGTACTGCATCCCTGGGTAGTTTTTTACATATTAAAAAAAACCCCTAACTGTAATATTTCTAGTGATATCAGTAATGAATCTAAACAATATAAGGAGGCAGGTCACCCAGAAACAGGTGCACTTCTCCCTTTTTTTACTTTAAATTATCATCTCTAATCAGTGTCCGCTATCTCAGTGGTAGTCATCTTTCAGGGTTGAGGTCTATTTAGTCAACTGTGGAATCATTTGAGGGCCTTGTTCCTCAACCTCACTTTTCTCAAGTGACTAATATGTATCACGCTGGCAGTTCCAGGCACTCAGCTTCTGAAATGTTGCAAAGTCATAAGCTCTTTCTTTGAAATCAGATTATCGCATGTGTTACATGCTGCTTTCTGCAGATTGGACAAGCCTTCCCTCATTTGTTCATTTGAAACAGCAGAACACCATAGAAAGTTAAATCTTCCTAGGTGCTTTCTCTGGGCTCTCAGGCTAAGCCTTCCCTTGGGAAGGTACAACAGAAAATGAAAGAACTGAGAAAACCTTGCGGCAAGGCAGAATGCTTTGTGAGCAGTGCCCTAAGTTACGAACAGACTGCTGACTGGGGGCAGCGGAGGGGAATGAAAGGGACAAGAGGAGCAGGGAAGTGAACAGATATCCAAGCAAAGGCAAAAGGAAGTATAGGTTATGGTCTTTGTTAGGAATCGATAGTCGAGTATTGCTGTCTTCACCCAGTGAGAGCTACCAGGTAATAACACAAGGGCTTTCTGGCTTCCCTGTTGTGGCATCATCATTTAGTGCATAAATGAGGTGTGACCACGACTATACTATGCTTGTGCTGTGCCTGTCAGCACCTTCCCTGGACGTGGCCCGTATCTGTGTCCCAGTTACTTGTGCTTGATGCATCACCAGTAAGTACTAAGGGCACAGGCTCTCTCTGTTCTAGCACTTGGGGAGAGTGGGTTTACATTTATTTTGGTTTATGTTTGTCAGAGCTATATTTAAAAAAAAAAAAAACCTTCATTTTTCAGTAATTTCCTTTGGCTCCAGCAAAAAGTCTGACTGAATTTTCCTAGTGCTCAGTAACATGGATAACATCTTTCCTATTCAACACAAACAGGACTTCTGTAAGCAGGGAGAGGGTAAGAGACAATAACGATCTTTGCTTCTATTTTAAACCTTTTGGAGACAGTTACTGGCTGTAATCAAAAATGCTATGGCCATATACAACCTCAAAGTGTTTCTGTATTCAACGATGCTTATACTTGGTGTCAAAGGCGTTAGTGTTTCTGAAGGATGTCATCTAAAAGATCTGATTTCGTGATGTACTTAGGTTACTGGATGTTGTCGATGCTCAGCTCCTGAACTTTTCTTGATTGAACCAATAAAAGATTTGGTTTCAAATTTGTTTGTCCAGTTTGGAGGAAAAAAAAAAGGCTGTGTAATATTCCTATATGAAAAAAATTCATAGCTCTGATGAAAGATGTAGTACAGATCTGTATTAGATAGCATTGACACTTCGGAAAAGCAGAGAGAGCTGCCAGTATTGAGAAGGCTTGTGCAACTGTCTGTACTGAATAAGCTTTATTATGGAATATTTACTTCAATTGAAAATATTAATTTACCACACAAATGCAAATAAACTACAGCCTTTTAAAAGAAAATTGAGTTACTTTTCCTTTTAAAACAAAAACAAATTGCTTTGATAGTAAGAAATCTTATCAGCAAAGTTGATTTAAAAATTATATTCTGAAGTATGAACATGCAGTTAGAACATACAAGAATTCCAGCACTTCAGGTTGCAGTGCTTTTTCAAGTTTAGCTTCCATGGAAGTCATTGGAAGGTGATCTTGAGTAAGAACTGTAGTGCGATGCCCTAATACTGTCTGGGTTTTTCGCTAATACTGACTTAGGTCACACATACGGGTTTTTTCCTCCTCATAATACAAGAACAAATTTCCCCTCATGTTACTGAAATTGTGGTGTGGTTTATGCGAACTTTACAATAGAAGCTTTGATTAATACTCCTCCTCACAAATCTAGAGGATTTCTTCCTCCCCTCCCCCCGACTATTTACTTGGCTTGCATGTTTTCCATCAGCATCACCAAACTTCTGCAGCAGACGTGTTTTCTCCTTTGGTAGTCTGTGTTGCGTGCGCTGGTTCAGTCAACAGTACTTTATGTTCTACTATGCTGGCTTTGTCCAAGGTAGTTATTACCGTCTAAAAGACCAAGGTTCTTACCAGTGTATAGTTTACAACTGGAATTCTAGAAATGTTCATATTGTAAATTACAGTAAGATGCAGGTTACAGTGCAGGTAAATTGTAATTTTTCACAATGTGATATTTCTATCAAAAGTGAGGTTTTTTATTTATCAGTAGAGAGGTTGGCATTTGTGTGGACCAATTGCAGTGTCATTTTAAAACCTATCTTTCAGCTTAAAATTTTCACGAGTATACATCAAATCATACATTTTGATGTATATTTATGTCAGTGAAATTTGGGTGAAAACTATATAGTCATTTTTGTATTTTTTCTATGTTGTGAAGAATAAAATTGTAATTTTATAAGTCTGATTCACTAAGATTATTATAAGTTAAGTGTATTTTTTGTATATTTAGGAATCTGGTATTACGTGGAGCTCTGAAAGATTAAGCATATACTTTTTATGCATGTTTGGAAGATATTTCTACTTGACAATGCAGTGAAATGGTTTGTATGCAAAAATACTAATCTGTGTTGTTGCCTTGTGAAATTGATCCTGTGCTCTCTGCCTGGATTTGGCCTACTGATCAGTGATACTAATTGCTATAATCCAAATAAAATCAGTCTGAACAAAATATGTTGTATTGTTACTGTTTAAGGAACAAAAGCAGATACTTTATAAATGTGAATTAGGGCTGTAACAAGATTTTTGGCATACATAACTTTTGAGCTCAAACAAAAGAATTAAGCAACTTAATACTGTTAGGAATGCTTTGCTTTTCACTTTTAAGAGGTATTCATAACAACGTGTTAACTGACTGCCTTAACATTCCAACTTACAACTTCCTGAAGGATCCTCCATAGAAGGCGAGCTCTTTGCCTGTTATCTGTACTCTAGATGGTGATGGTTTTCTACAAAAAACAAATCGTTTAAGTATCGTATAGTGGAATGCTTAACTAATGCAACAGAATACCTCAGAGTTCATTTACTAAACATAATTTGTCTGCTACCACGGCAACATTGTTAGCATTTTTAACACTTCCCGAGAGAGATTTAAATACTGTCTAGATGCCATTAATGCTCATAAGTAACAAGTTATAATCCTCTAACAGGAACCAAGTAGTAGTTGCAGAGCGAGTGCTATTACTCTAGACATATGCTTGTCATAAGATTGCATAACTACAGTGATTTTTTTGTTTGATTACAGGAGGGATGAAATAACGCTGTATGCCCAGCATCAGCACATGTCCTACACATGATAGCTGTGACTTAGCACTACTGTGTAATTAAAAACTTCTCTTTGAAATGTTATGCTGTGAAGAGTGGTGCTGAGCGCCATTTGTGCCTTAGAATAACTATTACTGGTTATTTGTGTTTCCTCTTTTGCATTTTGAAAACAGTATGTGTGGAAACAATTTTAGTTACCTAGGATAACATTAAAAAGTCTGAAAAACATAAGGATTCTGTGTTTTTAAACAAATTAATTTCAAAGTAGTATTTAAGGCTCATCTTAAAGCATTGGCAATTCTTGACATCAGACTTGAGGAGGGATCTGTGCTGGTGTGCTGAGTGTAACATAAAAAGGTGTGATTGTGTGATTCAGTTTCATTTTGTATGGACTGAGCATTTCTAGAGCTGGGATTGATTGATTCAAGCCACCCTGGAACTTCCATTCAATATCAAGTGGCTTTTAAATTCTGCTTCCCATTTACTAAACAAATACTCTTCCTTACTTGTCAGAAGACTTCTAATACAGTAGTGAGAGAATTAATAAAGCTTCTTTGGTGGTTTCTGAAGGCTACCTTGAAGTAGTTGAAAATAAAAATGTGGATGGAAAACTTTAAAACTCTTTTTTAATACTGTTGGTCACCGATTTCCAGAATAATAATTTCCTTTACAGATGTGAAAGATCCTAAAGCCCTTTTTATATCTTAGCAAATTAGCTGGACATTAGTATTGTCAGAGGTGTGTTTTTCTTTGATGTGCTGACATTGATAATGGGCTAATGTTAGGGAAAGAGATGTTACTGTCAATATTCTATCTTAATTTTTGGAGTGTTTTAAGTACATGCATATTATTTCAACCTTCCACTATAAAAGCATAATTTACAATATTTAGAAACACTTCCATGTCTAGTTATACTTGCACAAATTCTGTGTTGTGACAGACTGCCTCTCTGTAGATTGAATTAATTCCATATAGTTTGTACATAGAAATCTTACACTGTCTAGTACTACATGAGGAAGTTATAACTGGGAAATTCATTATTGGAAGTTTTTGCAGAGGCTTATTGATATGCATTGTGAACACTGAATTGCATTTTGTCCTGTCTTTTTGACTCCTGTTTCAGACAGTCTGCACAATCTTCTGCAAACCACCTGTAGCTATCATTTAGGCACTGTTAAATATTATAGTCACCGTATATAAATATCACTTACAACAAGTGTACATTAAAAACTTTAATGCTGACATTTTCTAGTTTGAACACTTAAAGTCGCAGAATCATTTGCTGTGTAATCCACATTCAGCCTTTTGGGCAGTGCAGTCGGTTAGTCTCACTCTAAAATGTGTGAGTCATAATCTGAAGAATACATATATAGGCATTTCAGGTATCTTCTTTAAAACTAGTTTTAAGGTGATGTCAATTTAAAGGTCAGCCCATTGTTTCTTTTGCATCTAGCAAGCCTACAAAAAAAAAAAAAAAAAACGGTTCTGGAGAGGACATAGGAAGTGGAGGGCCTTCCAGGCAGCCTAACACTAAGTTGCTTTTATGAAATCATTTTGCCTTTTAATTAAAGGTTTCTTCAGGTAAAATGCAACCTCTTCACTTACTGGATAAGAAAAAGATACTGAGTGCTGGTCTTTTGTACTAAATGACAGTCAATAAAAAGATGAGATCGAACAAGAGGAGAGGTATTGGACGATATACAGAGGTACCATTGTGCTTCCCAAAGAATATCTGGGATTTGACAAAACATGGAACTCCCTTCCTTTTTTCCTTTGGTATCCAGTAGTTGATTTTTTGGGGGGGAGGGTTGTTGTTTGGTTTGGGGGTTTTTGGTGTTGGGTTTTTGGGGTTTTTTTTGTAAGGCAGAGTAACAGCACTTAATGGAAATGCTGCAATGTTTTGTCTGGTGTGCTGATGACATGAAGTCCTTTTCATTCTCCATCAGGTGTTTACTGCATGATTATGGGGAACTGGATGCACTGGCTTAGGTGCTGTTTCAGTCTTCTGATCCTGTGTATAAACTACTTCTGGGAAGGTTACTGAGTTGAGTATTAAATGTGTTTCCTTACTCAGCTTTTTGGTGCAATTCAAATGAAGTAAACAAAGCACTGAAGTTAACTGTTCTGAAGTTAGCAAACTGGAGCAGTGGAAAAAGCTTTCTTGCATCAGCAAGAAAAATGGATGTGAAATTGAGAGAAAGACATTGCTGGTTAGTTGACTAAGACTGGAAATTAACAGTTAATTTTGTCAAAGCCCTACCAGAAAGAAACTGTGCAGTCTGAAGGTAACTGAATTATTCTTCAAGAAGTATTGTCAAATCAAAGGATATGTGGAAACCTGCTCTAGGCATACAGGTGTGTACAAACATGGGGCAGATGTAAGCATTCATGGGCTAGTGTGCTGCAGGTTCCTGGTGATATGTGACTGCAGGCCATTGCTTGCCAGATTTTGAAGAAATAAATTGCTGGTGGAAAGATATAAAACTACTACGTACCACTGGTGTTCAAAGTCTTATGACTCAATTACATGTGTTAAACATACTTGTTTGCGTAAATTGGAGTCCTATTATATGAATTATTAAGAATAAATGCACTGCACAATGCATTGTTACCTGCCCATTGAAGTTGTGTAATTCAGAATAACTTTTCAATAAAAAAAATTGTCTGGTTTTGTATATTTTTGTTCAAGATTGGCTTTCTCATGAAAACAGAATATGCAGTATTTTTTTTCTTCTGTCCCTGACTGGGACTACAGTCACTAAAAAGTACTAGCCAGATTTGAAAGAAGGGTAAAAATCTCTGAAAAATTCCTACACCTTGTGTCTGTGCTTAGCTCCAGACCATCTACAGCATGTGCTAATCTCATGTCAAAGTAATTAAGGAAGGGGGTGGACACAGAAAATAAGATGAAAACATTTGAGACTAGGTTTTGCTAGTCTTGTGCACAGAGTGACACTTTTCCATGCACCCTTTTGTGGTTCCTTACACAATTATGACAGTATCAGTCTGTTTTATTCAGTGTAAATTTGATGGGCAAAACCACCTGACTCAGCCCTGTTTTCAGTGTACTGAGGCTAGGCTTCCTGGTAGTGCAAGTTGATGAGTTGCTGGTGTGCTCAGTGCTGTAATGACAAGGCCTGTCACACACTTCTATTTTGGGCATATGTGACCTTAACTGTTGATGCCCCTGAAATATTTGGGCTTGTACAGCGGAAGTATGGTAATTTTGGAAGTGGAACTTAAGACTGAGCCTCACTACAGCTTGTGTAAAGGTATTGATAAACTGCCTTAAAACTGTATAGCTTCTGTGCTGAAAGCATAACTGTTACGCTCTGAGCTTCATACATGCTACAGGAGTCTCCTCAGGACTTTGTTAGCATATTTCAGTCATGCTGACATTGCTCTGATGTTATCTATAGGTTAGTTAACAAGACTAAAGCAAGGCTGAATACTAAGTAGGTACATATGGGCTACAGTTAACAAATGAGCTGCTGTGTTCACAGTCTTTGTAAAGAGCTGGAATCCTCAGCTGCTTTTTTCTTCATGTCAGGATTATATGAAATTCCTGTGAATGACCACATGGATTATTTGAGTTCTGGTGAGTTCCATGATGCAATCTTCTTGTATTGTATACGTGCATATGCACATGTTGCGGATCTGCATCCCAGCTCTAGCTTGTCCTAAACAGCATGGGAATGCAAATGTTTTTAGTTCTGCATTTGGGGTGAAATGTGGATGCTGCTGTGAAAAAGCTGATAAACCTGATTCAATAAGCAGCTTTTTATTTATTTTTCAAATGGCTGTGGTATTGTGTTTCTACAGTTTTATACTCACTTTTGGTTCTATTCCTTGTGAATCGTCAGATTGGGGGGGCAAGAAAATATGTCACAGCAGCTTGTTCAGTTTCAGTATTTCATGCCTCCAAGTTGGCTGCTTCTGTTACCTCTGGGTCTCAGAGGGCTGCTTTGGACTATGCACCACAAACATAGTTGGTCAGAGCATCAAGAACCTATTTTATAAAAGCTTCACTAATTTAGGGAGCACAGATATTTTACAGTTCTGGATTTAATACTTGCATGAATCTTGTAGTGTATGAAGGCCATGAAAAGGGAAATGTGTCACGTGTGTTCTGAGGTCACTATCTAGATGTTATTCCCTGTTTTAAGTAAATAATGCAAAGAAAGAATGCTAATGTTTGTGTACTACACCTGTTGTAATAATAATAAAAAATGTTTTGATACAGATTTAGGAGGCTACGTCTGAAATCGGAATTTGTCTGAACTGTTTGTGTGTTGAAGAACTGTGCTTCACTTGGCTCCCTGATTATACTTGTTAGTTCTCTCATGGCTTCCTGAAGGATCTCGTGGAGCTGATATCATTCTAGTAATTTTATGCTAGTATACTCTAAGTCTTCTATGTGTCTACTTCTATTTAGGTATTATTTTAACTGGAGAAACACCTCTTGAAAAGAGAGAAGCCCAAAGAGGCAGAGTTCTGTTTTAATCCAGGATTTGATTAAATAAAATAAATTAGATACCTAATGGAATTTTGCTCCCCTCAAAAAGGAATAGCTTTTATGATTGGGTGAATAGAATTTGGGAAGGCGAGGCTACAGTGGAAGGTAGAATATTAGCCTTTCTAGATAAGGAATAGAAAGTCTTTGTTTTGGCACTACATAGTCATGTGATACTTGTGTTTGTTGATCTCTATGAACAGAGCAAATAAATACTCTCATTTTACAGATTCCAGTACAAAGAATACTGGTATTGACTAAGGTCATAATTTGTAATTAGCTGAGTTGGGACTGAGATATAGAAGCTCCTCACTTTTACAGTCATTCTTCAGAAATTAACTGGACTAAGTCACCAAAGGAAAAGGTAACTGTTAGCTAGATATAATTTATTAACACAGCATAATTGCCTGAATGTTCTCATAATAAATGTCGGACATTTTTAAATGACTTTACAGCCACCCAGGATATGATGTTTTTCTCTGTCACATAACTCTTTTGGGTGAGACAGAGTTCCTTATCTGATGTTTATAATCAGGTTCCTGAATTAGAAACAAGAAGCCAGGGCTTGAAGAAAATGCATGTTAGAACGGAAAGCTGTAGGTAAACTGTCCTTATTATAATCTGTATCCTTAATATTACAATATCCTACTAGTTACCTTGCTTCTACTACAGTTCCAAGATAGGAGATCCAGTAATATGATCACCTAAAAGCAGGCATTAGTTTTAAGATTTTCAGTATCCTTGTGGAATCTTGCATCTTCTCTGTCATAGCCCTGTATGTCTTCATTACATGAAGTGCCCCATTATTTGGCACTCCTCTTTGCTTCTAATACAGCGTCCTTATTGTTTTCACAAGTGACAGATTTCTTCAAGAATCTCTTCTAACTGTTCCTTTACCTTTCTTTAAACTTGCTACCTCATTTCCCTACTGGTTTTTAAAGTTACAAACCTTTGGTTGAAAACTTTTCTCCCCTCTAGCAAGGATAAAGCTTTTTTCCCCTCTGGCAAATGATTTTTTTCAAATAAAACAACTTTGATGTCTTCAGCTTTAGCATCAATTATTATAACATTAGAAAAAAACAAAACTATTCATATGTCAAACAAAATGACATAGTGAAAACAAACACGAATTGAAACTACTGGTTTCTGGTATCTGTATATGTAAACTTTGTGGAGAAGGGGCTATAGCTTACTGTACAGTGGAATCCTGCCTTGGATTCGGGCTTCCAGAGACTATCATGATGCAAAAGCTAAATAAGGCCTGACTTAGTCCCCATGGTGAAACACAGGAACCCTAAAATTATTTGGTCCATTACTTGAGCAATGTTTTGATAACCAGAACTAAATACAGTAAGATGTCGATGTTGGATCTGGAATGTGCCTGGTTCTTATGCATACCTACTTAGTCATTTTCTGTCAAGCAGAATTAATTTTAAACATTAAGTTGTTGTGGGTCATCTTTCTCCCCTGGTTTTACAGTTGCACATTTTTGTGAAAAAGATCTTTTTCTGCTGGCTTTGAGAGAAGAACTCCAAAATGGGACTTTGTGCGAAACAAAAAGACCTGTCCTAATTTACAACTCATTGAAGAATCATTTCACTGTCTTTATCCCTAGAGTCAAGCACTGTGCAGCCATAGTAACCAACCACAGAATTCTTGAGTTTTGTTCTACTCTAGTGTATGGATAGTGACAGCGTTGTATCATATCCCAGGAAAAGATAAATTCCATCTGAAAGACAGTAGTATTTATATATAAAAATGTCTCCTCATGGAAAGGCAACTGAGAAGGCAATCTTGATCAGCTGCATATCCAGCATCTGGCAGGAAAATACCACGTGAGCACCACTAATAATTGCATGCATTTTTTTAGTGAAAATCTTAGTAACTGTGTATTCGTGGTAAGTAAAAGATGCATTGTGGGAACAGCTGCTGAAAATTCAGCATATGATTTCACAAACCTCCACTGAAATGCAGAAAGGCCTAAATTGCTGCGATTTGTGGAGTTATGTGCAAGTGTAAAGGACACGTGAAGGGCTTGCGTTTGGAAGTTTTTTTCCAACTGTGTCCATAAGTGCTACCTCTACAAACCTTGCCTTATCTCTGTTCCTTGATAACCACAGCTTCAGCGCTACTACTACTAAGGGCTACTTGTAAGCAGGGATTTTTGATGTTTGGACGAACATCTGGACAATTATCAGTTTCTGCTACTTAAGCTAAGCAGCTATCTCATTTGACAGTTTGTCCTGCATCATGTTTTATTAAAAACATCAAGCAATATTCTTAGTACATATGATGCTTACCTTCCAAACACTGTAAATCATCAGTTGGGCAATTCCATCTGCAGAAAGAGTGGATCACCTGAAAGAACACTGTAGAAGAGTCCGGTGTTGGAAACGTGTTTGTAACTGCTGTGGTGTCCTCCTTGTGCTATCTGACCAGCCTGGCTAACCAGGTCAGAGAACGCACCCTCCAGTAAGCCCCTGTCACAACACTTGTTCGATCAAAACAGGGCCTGTAGTTTGGGTGGTTGGAAAAAAAAAAAAAACCACCAACAAACCTAAAGCCTGTATTTGTATTTTAGCCTTAATTCCTGTGTTAGTAGTAAGTCTTAGTAATAGGTACCGAGGTAGGGAGAGGTTTCTTTGGGGCAACGCCCCTCTGTTCACCGGTGTTTTGGCCACCGGTGCTTGGTGTCAACGTTTCTGTCATCCTGAGCCGGAGGCAGTTCCCCTTTCGCCCTTCCTCCAGCGAAAGCTACCCTACAGTCTTGGAGGTGAGCCAGGACACGGAGATGAGCCGGTCTGCCTCCCGTTGTGGCGGAGACGGGCGCAGCCCGCTCCCTGGCCGGTGACACCGGCAGAAGGGCCGAGCCCTCAGGGGGCGCCGCCTCAGGAGGCGCGGCCCGCGGAGCACCGAAGGGGTTAACGGCCGCTTCGCGGCGGCCCGCCCCTCGGCCGCGCGCATTGGCGGGCCGTCTGGCGGTGGCCACCAATGGCGGCGGGCG
>Ga0065711_1031181_pt1 | contig 30331 bp, 26 predicted proteins | sample Hoacrofraction12_FD_59098 | JGI IMG/M metagenome (GOLD analysis project Ga0065711, IMG submission 59098) | Hoatzin crop microbial communities from Cojedes, Venezuela - Epithelial fraction 12 v2 (version 2) | ecosystem: Host-associated > Birds > Digestive system > Esophagus > Crop | place...
TACGATAATATGGTAATTTGTAAGGATTAAGATTGAGATTTTTTGAGTTATGCAGCGGAATCGGCTCATCGCACGACTAAAGATTTTGAGAATTTAGAAAAGATTTGATTTTTTTAATCTTTTTGTGGTATAATTGTGGCAATTAAAAGCAAGGTGATACCTTGATTTGGAATATAGGCAAGTCGCTTTTAGCGGGTTGATATAGGCAGAGTTCGATTCTCCCCACCTTGCTTACAACTTAATAAATCTTTCACTTTTTGCAGTCGGCAAATTTTCGCTATTTGTTTTACTGATTGTTACAACAGAGCCATCAGGGCGCTTTTTATTTTTATTTTGTAAAGCGATGATTATATAGTAATAATTATTATCGCTTCCTTTATAAAATGCTTGTAAATTTTTTTGTTGCTTATCGTAATATAGCCGAGATTTACGCATAATATTTGGCAAATTCACAAAATCATAAATTTGTGGTGATTTGTTATTTTTATCTTTTAAATATCTGTGAATGTGTTTTATTCTATCTGCGCTAATTATAAAATTTTTTGTATTTGGAATTGGTAAATTATTCTCCTTTAAAATAGTGATTGATTTATTTGAGATTTTACCTATTTTTGTAATATCATCTAAACGATTACCAGCTTTTTTAATTTGTAAAATTTCCGTATTAATATACATTTTTACAAGGCGTTCAGCCTCTTTTTTTGCGCTAATATTTACGCCGTAAGCCTTTATTTTGTTTAGTTTATCAAATTTTGATTTTATATTTTTATCTAAATTTTCTAATTCTATATTTGGAATTTTTATAGCGAGTTTTTCGTTTTCTATCTGTTTAAATGGTAATGTAACAATTCCGCCTTTTGCTCGGTTTGATTTTGTTTTATCTGATTTTTCTTGCATTTCTACTTTTTTAATTACATCTCGCCTCTTTTTAGCATTTAAATTTATTTTATATTCTTTTGGCTTTTTTCGGTTATAAATATCGATAAAATCGCCGCCTTTTTGAATTTCGGCTTGCCTTTCATCTGTGCCAAAAATCTGTTTTTTCTTTAAAGGCGTTAAATCTTTCATATATTTTTGAGCGGCGGCGCTGTCGTATTTTGCGCCCTCTGCGGACTTACCAAAAACAGGCAATAAAACACACCTACAAAATGGATGTAAAGGCAAATTTGGCGCGTATTCTTTTGGATAAAGTCCAGCTCCTAATCCGAATAAATCAGCTTCCGCGAAAAAATCGCAAATATCGGCGCGGATGTGAGTTTTTGACATTTTAAATCTCTATGTCTAAATTAGAATTTATGAATTAAAAATCGCGCGAAATTTAAACTCAAATCGCATAATTTGGGCAAATTCTTAGTGAATTTACAGAAAAGACAATAAATTTAATAGCATTGAAGATATTAAAAACGTCAAAGGAATCGGCGACGGCAAATTTGAAAAAATGAAAGATGATATCGCTGTTAGCGGCTCTACAAGCACAGACGAAAAACCTAAAAAAGAGAAAAAATCTAAAAAAGATAGCGAATAACGTTAAATAATTGTGATTTATTTTTAAATCACAATTTCTCCATCATAAAACTCCAAATTCCATTAAATTTAACTAAGAGATTGCCATAATTTCCGAATTCTCATCAGCCATGTTTCATTCTTATTTTGGTATAATTATCACAAATAAATTTATAGCGAATGGAATATGAAATTTGACGTTACCATTAAGCCTGAATATATAAAAAACACCTTGAAAAATACGGCTTAGAGGGAAATTTTAACTGATGGAAAAACTCGCAAGGGGAAGCAATGGAAACCTTATTCGTCATTCTATGGATGTGGGCTGGTCTTTTTAATAGCACAGAAAACGCCATAAAAGAGGGGCAAATTTTAACTCGTGGCGATATCAAGCGACTAGGCAAACACCCTTGTGCTTTTACAGATACAGACGGAAGCGAATTAAAGATCCGCATTAAATCAAGTGATTTAGAATTTGCGCAAAAGCTCTTTAAAAAAAGCGGCATAACCCCACAAATAAGCGTGGCGTAACGCACTGAATTACTTAACCCAAACAAAAAAATCGGAGGTATTAAAGTGGCTCTTAGGAAGCTTGAAGTAAGAATTTCGGTTGGTGAATGGTCGATCGGCGATAATCCACACAAAGGATTTGGCACATGGAGTGCAAGCTATAATGGATGTGATATTTCAATTGCATATGATGGCGAATTTGACGGCTTTTTGTATGACGGCGATCACATCCGCTGGCTCTTTGCCACATATGCCGACGAAAGCGACTATGAGATTTTGCGCCAAAAAGCCCATGGACTCGATGAAGTGTGCGAATTTCACTTCAAATCGCCAGCGGGCAAATGGGATAAGACTTGTACCATAATGGAAGCGATAATCGAAACAAACGAGCATTGCAACGAGATTTGCAAAAATACGCTTTATTATTTGGGCGTGACAGATAAGAAAATTTAAGATGAAAAATAGAGATAAATTCAACTACTCTGTGATTACCATTTTAGCGCGTCTTTACGATGAATTTCCGCGTGCGATTACATTTAGCGAAAGCGACATTAGAAGCGAAAATTGCGACTTTGTGAATGAAGCGATGGAGTATCAAAAAGAGCTTGGCGCGGTTGAATTTAGCGGAATGGGCGGCAAATTTGAGCGCGCGAAACTCACCGCAAAAGGCTACGCAAAGCTCATCATCCCTTTTTAAGGCTTTTTCAAATCTCATTTTTAACTCAAATTCGCCAAATTTGAGCCGTAAATTTCATTAAATTTCAACGCGATTTCATCGAGCAGCCGCGCTTTGCGGTAATTCTCAATCCAGCTATCCACCCACGCCGGCAGATCGCCAGCTTGCGACCAATTTATAACTGAGTTGTGCGAGCGCCCCACCATAGCGGCGAAATCTTTTTTGCTAAGCCCCATTTCATCGAGTTTTGCAGAGAATTCACTATAATTCATTTTAGCCCCTTATAATAAAATCTTATAAATTATAGCGTAATTTACCAAATATTATGAATTTCTACAAGAATTGCAAGCTAAATTTCTGCAAATTTTAATTGGCGTAGGAAGAAAAACAATCTCACAAATGCCGCAAATTTAGACAAATTTAGATTAAATTTTGTTATAATGCGCTGAAAAAAATGAAATTGATAGAAGTGAAAAATGGCTGATTATAGACAATCATTGATTAAAGCCAGAAAAGTTTTTGAAAGTCCAAAATTGATACAAAAAGATGGCATTTTGAAATGCTTTTTGCTTAGTGAATTTTTGCAACCAAGAGTATTGAAATTTGAGCCCAAGCAGATAGACGAAATTGATATTATAGAATTTGGTCATAATGTTTTTGACATAGATGTGATAAATTTAGATAGTGCTTTTGTAAAAATTGTTGAATTGGCTAAAAGAAATCAGAAAATTAGATTGAATAAATTGCAATTTAGACTAAAAATTCTCGGTGGAATATTTGATTATCAAGAGGTGATTGATAAAATTTTAGAAAAATATCCAAAATCGCCAGATGAATATATAGAGAAAAACCATAATAAATCGGCTTCATGGCAGATAGATTTTGAAGGAAATTTGCGATTTTTTGATCCAAATCTCGATAATGAAAATAGCGTGAATATTTTTAAACCTAATGAAATAGATATTTACAATGGTGAAAAATATAAAATTCTGATTAACAATACTGTAAAAGATGAAAATAGTGATAGCAATGAGAGTGATAATAATGCATATCATATAAGCAATTTTTGCTTTTCAACAGTTCCTTGGACTATGAGTAATTTAGAACAAATCATTGATGGCAATATAAATTATGATGATTTTAAAAATCGCCTAAATGAGATGAACGAAGCGATAAATTTGGTAAATATTTCGTCGTTGGTAGATTTTATAAAAGAGGCTATAAATATTATCAAAAAAACTATCACAAACCCTTTGCATACTGATGATAAAATACGCATCGCATTATATTTGACACATAAAGCTTCTATTGATAAATATCAAATTAAATATAAGGATAATTTACTAAATAGTTTTTATATTGACGATCTATTGCTTGTAAATAAATCTGGGAATAATAATCTATTGGATTTATATTTTAATACCGATGAGATAAACGAATTTGATAGAGCTGATATATTGCAATCTAAAAGCGTAAATTTTATAAAAAAGCATTTAAATATTGAGAAATTTCCATTAGCAAGTTTTCCATCTAAATTTACACTAAATTTCTCTCAACAATTTTCCATAAATGCTATCATGGATTTATTAAATGATGGCGGGATGTATAGTGTAAATGGACCGCCTGGCACTGGAAAAACTGCGATTTTACGGGATTTATTGGTGGCGATTTATATTAGACGCGCGGCTATACTTGCTACAATGTGTGAGGATGAAATTTTTGTAATCACACGCGATGGGACTACACATTATCGACTAAATTCAAAGCTAATTGGTAATGAAATCGTTATTGTTTCAAGTAATAATTTAGCTGTGCAAAATTTGACAAATGATACTGCATTTTGTAATACAATTGATGAAAAATATCTATCTCTATTCGACTATTTTAGATTTATTGCTACAAGTTTAAATAATGCAATAGATATTAGCAAATCTCTTGAAACATCAAAGCTTGTGAATAAAGATGGAAATAATACAAAATATTGCTGGTCTATGGTAAGTGCGATGTTTGGAAATAGTAGAAATATGAATATTTTTAATGAAAATTTCAATCTCAATAGATTTATCAGTTTTGATATTTACCATGAAGATGCTGATAAATATGAGGCGAGCGATGAATTAAAAAATAATATTGACAAACTATTCAGGTATATAGTCGATGAATTTGACCAAATGTCGTGCGGATATTATAAGGATGGTACTATTTTAAAGCCACTCTTAAATTCTTTTTATTCGCATATATATTTTGATCAATATAAATCTAAAAATTACCATGATTATTTTATGGAAAATATTGCAAATAGCGGCAATCCTTTTGATTCGAAATTTGATATAAAAGATTTTGAAACCGCTAAAAGCGAATTTAATGATACATTAAAACGAGTTCAAAATTTAATGGCGAATGCAAAAGATGATGAGATTACATTGTTGTCTGAGGAAAATTTTTACCAAAATTTAGAAAAACGTGAAAAATCATCGCCGCATTTGATGAAAAACGGACAAAAGACAGAGCTTGCAAATTTGCGTGTGGAGCTATTTGCGAAGGCTTTGGAACTGCACAAGGCGGCGCTGTTTAGCAAAAGTGTAAAAAGCGCTCTGTGGTGTAATAAAAAAACAAAACTTGCGACTATGGACAAGCCAAATATGAAATTTGAGCGTGATTATCTGCAAACCCTATTTTTCATCATCCCTGCGATTGGTACGACGTTTGCGTCGTTTGCGCGGACTTTTGGGGCGTTTGGCAAGGACGAGATCGGCTGGCTGCTCATCGATGAAGCGGGGCAGGCGAGTTTGCCAAGTGCCGTAGGAGCGCTATTTCGCTCGAAGCGCGCCGTCATCGTGGGCGATCCGATACAGCTTCTGCCGATAAATCTGCTGCCAAATAGCCTAAACCAGAAATTTATGCGCGATTTAGGCGTGCCAAGCGAGTTTGATATTAGCGAGGTTTCCGTGCAGATGCGCGCGGACAAAGTCCAAAAACAGGGCGCTTACATCCGCCAAAATGGCAAGCCGATATGGGTGGGAAGCCCTTTGCGTGTGCATAAGCGCTGCGGCGAGCCGATGTTTAGCCTCGCAAACCACATCGCGTATGGTGGCATGATGATAGCTGACGTGCCGCAGCGAGATGGCATCGTGCAGAGCACTTGGCATGATGTGCGCACGCCGCAGAGCCGCTGGATGGGCAATCTAAGCCTTGATGAGAGAAAGAAATTTTATGAAATTTGGAAGCAACTTGCGGGGCGGCGCAAAAATGGCAAGCAAATCAGCGTGATTACGCCGTTTGTGGATGTGAGCGAGGGCATATCCAAGGCGCACACGATACACACGATGCAGGGCAGGGAGGCGGATATCGTGGTGCTGATTTTGGGCGGGCAGCGTGACGGCGCGCTCAGATGGGCAAGCAGGCGACCAAACCTGCTCAATGTCGCGCTAACAAGGGCAAAAGAGAGCATTATCATCATCGGCGACAAGAGTCGCTGGGGCGCGATGCCGTATTTTCGCGATGTGGCGCAGGCGTTATGATTATTTTACTACGCGGACGATATAGGTGAAGTCTTTTATATTTTTTCCGTATAAATGGTCTATTCCACTCGTTAGTATGAGTTCAATTTCATCGTCTATCAAAAAATATCTATCGTGACTAAAGGCATATTTGTCATCTCCATTAGAAGAGTTACTGCTGTTTTTATCTGTTTTATTTATCACTTTGTGAAATTTCCATTGTTTCCATTTTTGTCTTAAATCTTTAAGTCTGTCGTCAATTACGAAATACTGTTGCTCATTGTTATCGTATGATTTTGGTCTGCAATCTATATGAATTTCAATAGATGTATTTATTTTATATAAATCCGTAAAAAAACTATTAAATGCATCATAGACATTTTGCAGAACAAAATAAGCATCTCTTATTATTAGTTTCTTTGAATTATGTAATAAACTCAATATATGCTCTTTAGCATATTTTCTATCTTTTTCATTATTATAATATGTCGCTGTTAAATTGTTTTCAAGTCTGCTATTATTTATATCAATGTATGGAAATTTAGCATTTTCGTCTGTAGTTAAGATAATTTTTAAAAGCGTTTTTGAAAGTCCCTCTTCATATGTATCATAAAATGTGCAACCATTTTTAGCATATTTTCCTTGTTCCTCTTTCTTAAGAAGTTTTAGTTGCTTTTTTGTAGGCATTAAAAATGGTTTGTAATAATGCAAAAGTCTGCGAACTATATTTTTATTATAATCTTCGCTATTTCTAAATTTGATATATTCACCCCAGACTTTATCATCACAAATCATTGTAAATTGCATTACATAATCTCCAGCATTTCATCCAAATCAACATCCATAAATCCAGTCGGAAATTCACAAATTTCACCATCTTTATCTATAAATTTTCCATTCTTATTTATATCAATGCGAGTAAATTTATCCATTGTATTATCTTTGTAGAAAATTCTCGCATCATCCTCGCTAAAATTTTCTTTGTAAATTTGATAACGAAGTTTGTGGATTAGGTACTCAGAGTGAGTTTCGATGATTAACTGCACGCCTTGATTTACGATAAAAGTGAAAAATTCCATCAGCTTTGATACCGCTTTTGGGTGTAGATGAATTTCTGGATTTTCTATGATAAAAATATCTCCTTTTTTCATAGAGAGTGCCATTATAAGTATGCGCATTAGATAGCTACAACCTGCGCCGATATTAAATGCTGACACTGCTTTCTCTTCTGAAATTTTAAAAGAGATATCAGTATGTTTTGATTTTAGCTGTTTTGTTTGCAACTCCAAATCAATCTCTAAAATATATTTCGTCCAGTATTTTAGCTGTCCAAAAATAGTAGTATCGTCTTTGTCTTTAATAAAATTACAATCATCATCTTTGTGTTTGTGAAAATATGAAAATGCGTATCTACCATCGACACCAAATTTGATGTTGTTATCGTTTTCTGCAAATTCTTCTGGTCCAATACGGTTTGCGCTGATATAGTATAAATCCTCTTCATATTCATAATGAAGACCTGGATCGCCTCGAAAAGGACCATTTAAATTTAGATTTTTTATTTCACTTATTGTATATTCATCCGTAAGTTCAAATTTATCTGGAAAAAAACCAATTTCATATATACCATGTTTAAATTTTATTTCTTTCATTTCTTCCTTATTTTCAGCCATTTCATCATCGGTGTAATATACCTTTTTGGCATTTTTCGCTCCATTAAGACGTAACTGATAGTAACTCACTACTTTTCCGCTATTTGGATCTAAATATCCTTTAACTCTATTTGGAAAATAATCACCTACTAAGATCAATCCATCGGCATATCTATCAAAGAATTCCCTATAATTTTTAGTAAATTTTGGTGATATTGCTATAAGTGCGGTTTCGCCGTCGTCAGTAGATATAAAAGCAATTTGAGTATCATCAGAAACGCAATCTTTAAAATCTTGTAAAAAATTACTCAGTTCAAGCCCTGCTGCTGTTGTTAATTCATTTTCGTCAAATGGACCTAACTTGCCTTTCGTGTGTAACAGTATCATTTGTATCATCGTCGATTTGCCGACGGAATTTGTCCCAGTAAGTATCGTAAGCGGTCTAAGGACAAAAACATCGTCCTTGATGGCTTTGAAATTTTTAATCCCGACAACTCGTATCATCTAAATCTCCACTTCTATATCTTCCGCGTATAAAATATTATCAATGTTGTTAAATTTGAATATATTTTTCCCATCTTCGTACTCATACGTTAGCTCCAATTTATGGGCTTTTAGAATGTTTGTCACGATGTAAAATCCCAGCCCAAAGCTATTTTTGGCATTCTCACCGCGCGAAAACGGCTCCAAATAGTACTCGAGCTCCTTTTGCATCGGCGCGCCGCTGTTAATAAAAGCGATGTAGTAGCGATTGACCCAAATTTCGACACTTTTATCGTCAGAATATTTAATCGCGTTATCGATCATATTTTTCATAGCGATCGTAAATAGCTTAAAATCGACGCTAAAACAGTAATGCTCCTCCAAATTCGTGCGCACATTTTCCTTCTCGACCATCGCCAAACGCACCGCTTCATCGATGATTTCATCGATCGAATAAACGCTGACTTTACTTAGCCCAAAGCCCGAAGTGACGCGCTCGATGCTCGCAAATTCGTTAATCAAATCCTCGAGTTTCTCAAAAACGCCAACCAAACGCTTCTGATTTTTGGAATTTTCGATCATCTCGACTGCGATCCGGCCCTTTGTAATCGGCGTTTTTAGCTCATGCATGATGTTTCGCAAAAAGAGCTGCCGCGACTCATTTAGCTTTTTAATCTGCATCACAGCGTCATAAAAAGCGTTCGCGACGTCGCCAATTTCGTCATTTCCGCGGCTTACGTTTTTGATATTTAAGTCGCCTCCGGCAAATTTATTAATCTCGCGTTTTAGTTTGCGCAAAGGCTTGATTTTGCGGATCGTGAAGATATAAGTTATCAAAACAATTGCAAAAATGATACCAAAGATGACTTTGATGATTAAATAGCGATATGGCTGAAAATCTACGTCATGCAAAAGCACCATTTTAACGCCATTTGTGAGGCGCAAATAGTGATTATTTTTATAAAGCAAAATCGCCGCAGTCCCGAGATCTGCTTGAATTTCCTCAATAATTTCGGAATTTGAGATAATCTCATTTTTCATCGTTTCGTTCGTAATTTCTGGCATTTTGACGTCGGCGATCTGCTTTTCATATTCGCCGTGCGTGATGAGATTATTCATAAAATAGAGCTCCACGCGCGATGCAACCGAGTATTTGACGTTTAATTCGCGCGTGTAGTTTTGCTTGTCGTATCCCATCAGCCAAAGAAACGCAAGCGTAATGCTAACGAGCGAAAAGACAAAAACGAGCGTGATCGTCCAAATTACCGATGTTCGATTCATTGAATGAGCTTATATCCGATGCCGCGAATGGCGTGGATGTATTTTGGATTGCGCGGATTTTCGCCCAGCTTCGAGCGGACGCGGCCGATGATGACGTCGATGCTTTTATTTGTCGAGTCTTCGCTAATCGAGCTGCAGTTGTAGATGAGCTCCTCACGCGAGATCGCGCCGCCTTCTTTTTTGATTAAATATGCCAAAATATCGTACTCGGCGATGGTTAAATTTAATGGAATTCCCTTTAGTGTGATGATGTGCTCAAAATCATTTAGCATGAGATCCTTTTGTTTTGCCGAATTTGGGCTTGTCCCATCTGGATTACTGCGGCGCAAATGGCTTTTTATGCGGGCTAGCAGCTCGCGCGGATTATATGGTTTTGGCAAATAATCGTCTGCGCCAAAGTCAAAAGCGTTGATTTTATCGGTCAAATCGTGTCTCGCGCTAGAAATTATAATCGGAATATTATTCGTTTTTCTGATCTCTTTGCAGACCTCAAGTCCATCGATTCCGGGCAGCGTCAAATCCAAAATCACCAGATCAAATTTCTCCAAATTTAGCCGCGAAAGCCCCAAATATGGGTCGCCAACGATTGTGGTTTGAAAGTCAAATTTATCGAGATATTCGCTCAAAATTTCAGCCAGCTCAATGTCATCTTCGATCATCAAAATTTTCGTCATGAACACCCTTTTTGTCAAATTCTTGCCGCATTTTAGCTAAATTTTCTTTTATTCGTGATAAATTGGAGTAGTGTGGGCCGAAATTCCGGCCCAGCGGGCTATTTTACGACGATTCCGAGTGGAATTTTATCTCGCATAACCCAAACGAGTTTTTTGCCTTTGCTTGATTTTAGGGCTTTTTGGAACTCATCAACGCTTTTAATTTCCTTTTGATCGACTTGAATGATGAGATCGTTTTTGATAAAGCCGTAATCTTCGGCATCTGAGTCGCGCTTGACTTCGCTAACTAAGACGCCATTGATATCCTCGTCCAAATTTAGCTCTTTTCTGATATCGCTTGTCAAATTTTCCACGACAAGGCCCGAAATTTGGCTCTCTGTGATGTCTCGCGCAGTGATTGAAATCGCCTCTAATGCCTCCAATTTTACATTCGCAGTTTTGATGTCGCCGCCGCGCTCATATCGGACTTTGACGGTCGTGCCTGGCTTTTTGCTGCCGATGTAATTTTTAAAATCGTTCGCCGATTTAATCTCTTTATCGTCCGCTTGGATGATCAAATCGCCGATTTTTAGGCCTGCAGCTTCGGCTGGTTTATCCTTTTCGACGCTTGAAACCAGCGCGCCCTCTTGGTTTTTGTAAATTTCCTTTTGCTCTTTTGTCAGATCCGCAATCAAAACGCCGATGTAGCCACGCTCGATTTTGCCGTCTTTAATCAGCGCTGAAGTGACATCTTTTACCATATTTGACGGAATTGCAAAGCCAACACCGTTGTTTCCGCCACTGCGGCTAAGGATGGCTGAATTTATGCCGATTAATGCGCCTCTGCTATCAACCAGCGCGCCGCCGGAATTTCCAGGATTGATGCTAGCGTCGGTTTGGATGAAATTCTCATATTTATTTAGGCCGATGTTGTTCTTATTTAGGGCTGAGATGATGCCTTGAGTGATTGTGCCGCCCACGCCAAAGGGATTTCCGATCGCAAAAACAATGTCACCTTCGAGCAATTTATCCGAATCTGCGATTTTGATCGGTTTTAAATTTTTGCCCTCAATCTTAATGATCGCAAGGTCGGTTGTAGGGTCATTTCCGATGATTTTTGCTTCGTATTCTTTGGTGTCATCGAGCATTGTGACGATAATTTCGTCTGCGTCTTCGATTACGTGGTTATTCGTGACGATGTAGCCATCGCTCGAAATGATCACGCCAGAGCCAAGCGAGCTCGCTTTGCGCTGTTTTTCGCTGCGGCTGTCTGGAAAACCAAAGCTTTTGCCGAAAAATTCTTGAAAAAACGGATCATTAAAAATATCCGGAAAACCGTCGCTAAAGCCCTTGCTTTTGATCGTGCGCGAAGTTGAGATATTAACGACCGATTTTTTGGCTTCGTTGATTGATGAGTGGTATGAGAGCACCACGCTGTCTTTGCCAAATTCTGGATTTACGCGCTCGAAATTTCCGTTTGCGTGCTCGAAATCGATATTTGCTGCGATCAATGCAGACGCTGCGAATATTGATAGATAAAATTTCTTCATTGCCCTTCCTTTTAATAGAATATTTTTTCACGGAATTATAGATTTTCCATTTTAATATTTGTTTAATAAAAAATTCAGTTAAGTAAATAAAAAATATATAAACTTGATTGACATAGACTAAAGTTTATGATATAATTCGCGCTAAAGTTATATATTAAATTTGTGTCAATTTATCTGACAAAAAGGTGAGAAATGAGCAGTAGTTTGTACGATATTTTGGGCGTTAGCAAGGATGCAAGCCAGGATGAAATCAAGAAAGCTTACAGAAAACTTGCGCGAAAATATCACCCAGATATTAATAAAGATCCCGGCGCCGAGGAGAAATTTAAAGAGATTAACGGCGCGTACGAAATTTTGAGCGACGAAAACAAACGCAAGCAGTACGACATGCATGGCGACAATATTTTCGGCGGTCAGGATTTTAGCGACTTTGCGCGCAATTACAACACCGCCGATCTAAACGAAATTTTCAAAGATATCTTTGGCGGTTTTGCGGGCTTTGGCAGAAATGCTGGCTTTAATACGCATTTTTCTAGCGGATTTGGCGAGGATTTGGATATTTTAGCTGAGATTGAAATTCCCTTTGACGTCGCAGTTACTGGCGGCGAGCGCGAAGTGAATGTAAATTCGCAAAGTGTAAAAATTCGAATTCCAGCGGGCGTAAAAACTGGCGAAAAACTGCGCCTAAGAGGGAAGGGCAAAACCAGTGCGCGCAGCGGCCAAAAGGGCGATGTAATGCTAACTGTAAAAGTAGGGGAGAGCGAAATTTACCAAAGAAAGGGCAATGATCTTTATAAAACGCTTGAAATTCCGCTAAAATCGGCGCTTTTTGGCGATAAAATTTCAGTCACAACCTACAAAAAAGATGTCACGCTAAAAATCGCGCCAAACACCAAAAATGGGCAGGTTATTCGCCTCAAAGGCTACGGCGTGCTCGATAGAATAAGCAAAATGTACGGTGATATGTATTTTACGGTGAGCGTCAAACTCCCAAATTTAGACGATTTGGACGACGAGACGAAGCGAATTTTGCAAGAAAAATTATAAGGAAAAACGATGAAAGATTACGATGAGCCGCTCTATTTGATTAGCGTTGTGGCGAAGATTTTGAACATTCATCCGCAGACTTTGCGCCAATATGAGCGCGAGGGGCTAGTCGAGCCGGATCGCACGGAGGGCAAAATGCGCCTATATTCGGAGCGCGACGTGGATCGGATTAAGATGATTTTGCGTCTGACGCGCGATTTGGGCGTAAATTTGGCTGGCGTGGATGTCATTTTTCAGTTAAAAGAGCAAATCGACGAGTACGAGCGCGAAATTAGTGAATTAAAGGCTGAAATCGAGCGTTTGATGAACCCAAATTCGAATAAACATCCGATCGTCAAGCGAAAGAATAAATTTGATCTGATTTTTTACGATGAGCAGAGCTAAATTTGGCCCAAATTTAGGCTAAACTTTGATGGATTTTTTGATTCTTGCTCAAATTTTGCGGATTTTTGTTTCGGACGATTTTTGTGGCGTTTTATGCCTAAATTTAGGCATATTTTTAATTTTGTATTGAAAACTGCAATTTTCAAACTAATATCTATTTTCCACTACTCGCTTCTCAAGTGGCAAATTTGGATGAAATTTGCTATAATTCCGCAAAAATCATAAAAGGATCGAAAATGAAAAAAGTTTTGGCGATTGCGGGTTCTGATTGCAGCGGGGGTGCGGGGATTCAGGCCGATATAAAGACCATCACAGCGCATAAACTCTACGCCCTTAGCGTAATTACCGCCCTCACCGCTCAAAATACCACCGGCGTGTTCGGTGTTTTGGACGTTGAGCCAAATTTTGTCAAAGCGCAAATTTCCGCCTGCTTCGACGACATCACGCCAGATGCCGTTAAAATCGGCATGGTCTCAAGCGCCGAAATCATCGAAGCCATCGTAAATTCTCTAAAAATGCACGGTGCGAAAAACATCGTTTTTGATCCCGTGATGGTCGCCACCAGCGGCGGCGTGTTGCTAAAACCTGACGCGCTAGAAGCGATAAAATCGCAACTTTGCACGCTCGCGACCGTAATCACGCCAAATTTATACGAGGCGCAAATTTTATCCGGCCAAAAAATCTCAACTCCAGCCGAAATGCGCGTCGCATGCGAAAAAATCGCGAAATTTACCGACGCTGCGATTTTGGTCAAGGGCGGCCATTTGGAGAAAAATGCGCGCGATATTTTGTTTGCTGGGGGCGAATTTTTCGAATTTGAAAACCCAAGAATCGACACTCAAAACACTCACGGCACAGGTTGCACGCTCTCAAGTGCCATCGCTTGCGGCTTAGCTCAGGATTTAAGCCTGCAAAGCGCCGTAAAACGGGCAAAAGATTTTGTTTTCACAGCGCTTTCGTGGAAGGAAAAAATCGGCCACGGTTGCGGCCCAATCGACCATTATTTCAGAATTCCAGAGATGAATACATATAATTAAACGTAAAATTATATGTATTTTAATTCCTGCGGTCGTACTCGTCGTAGCCGAATTTCTTTGATTTTAGAATTTCGCCATCATCGTCAATTAGGTATAAATCCGGCAGTTTGATGCCGTTAAATGTCGTATTTTTGACGATTGTGTAGTGAATTTGATCCTCGAAAATCACGCGATCGCCGATTTTAAGCGGCTCTGAAAAGCGAAATTCTGGATTTGTCTTTAGCCCGATGATATCGCCCGCAAGACAGGTATTGCCGCCAAGTCTATAGACGAATTCGCCCTTCTCTGCCTCATTTCGCACTTCTGGCCGATACGGCATAAGCACAGTATCGGGCATATGCGCCTCAGCAGAAGTGTCCAAAATCGCGATTTTAGCGCCATTTTCGACGATGTCTAGTACGCTAGCGACCAGATATCCAGTCTGCCAGCCGACCGCTTCACCTGGCTCGATATAGACCTCGACGCCGTATTTTTCGCGGAATTTGCGGATTAAATCAATCAAAAGCTCCACATTATAGCCTTTTCGCGTGATGTGATGGCCGCCGCCGAAATTCACCCACTTCATTTTTGGCAAAATTTCGCCAAATTTCGCCTCGACCGCCGCTAGGACCGCCGCCAAACTCTCACTACTCTCCTCGCAAAGCGCATGAAAATGCAAGCCCTCAATTCCCTTTAAATCGCTAAATTCGCGCATAAAATTCTCTGCAGTTACGCCCAGACGGCTAAATTTGCCGCACGGATTATATTCATCAGTCGGCGAAAACGAAACCTCGGGATTTATGCGAATTCCCGCACTCACCCTACTCTCGTGCACCTTTTGGCGGAATTTGCTCCACTGATTAAAACTATTAAAAACGATATGGTTTGAAATGCCCAAAATTTCGTCAATTTCGCTCTCTTTAAAAGCTGGCGAGTAAGTGTGAATTTCGCCAGAAAAGTGCTTTTTAGCAAATTTTGCCTCGCCCAAACCGCTGCAAGTAGCGCCAAAAAGGTAAGAATCTACCAAATCAAGCCCGAGACTAAACGCAAATCCTTTGAGCGCGCAGAGCACTTTCGCACCCGAATTTTGGCTCACAAACTGCAGTAACTCCAAATTTTTAATTAGCTTCGAACGCTCGCAAACATACGCTGGCGTGGTAATTTCAGAAATATTCATGCAAAATCCTTTTTCGTGCAATTATAATTAAATTTACCAAATTTTTGTATAATCAGCGGAATTTTTTTAAAAGGGAGAAAAAATGGGTTTTATTCAAGAATTCAAAGAATTTGCAACCAGAGGAAATGTTATTGATATGGCCGTCGGTGTGGTCATTGGCGGCGCTTTTGGTAAAATCGTCAGCTCGCTTGTTGGCGACGTGATTATGCCAATTGTGGGGGTTTTAACGAGCGGAATGGACTTTAAAGACCTAAAAATCGTGATGAAAGAGGCGAGTGAGGGCGCAGAAGCGGTCACGCTAAACTACGGAATGTTCATTCAAAACATCATCGATTTCCTAATTATCGCGTTTTGCATTTTCTGCGCGATTAAAGCGATCAACAAATTAAAACGCGCACCAGAAGAGCCAGAAGCCGAGCCTGAAACTCCAGAAGACGTGGCGCTATTAACTGAAATTAGGGATTTGCTTAAAAAATGAGCGTAAAAGAATTTCCCCTTTTTAGGGATTTGCCTGCTGGCGTGATTGCGAATTTGGATGAAATTTCGCAAGAAAAATGCCTAAAAAAGGGCGAAATTCTCTTTTTTGAGGGCGAAGATGCCCTTTATTTGGATATTCTGATCTCTGGTAGCGTGCGTCTGTATCGCTCAAGCCCCAAAGGCAAGGAGATCACGATGCATGAATTTAGCGAGCCGACATTTTTGGCTGAGCTCGTACATATTCAGAAAGTCCCATATAAAGCCACTTGCGAGGCATTGAGTGAAGCGAAATTTATCCGCATTAAATTTAGCGAATTTGAAAAAACGCTCTCTTCAATTCCTGCGCTGCGCGAGATTTTTTTTAGCTCGATGTCGCGTAAATTTGGGCTTATGAGCGGCGTTTTTGATAACGAAATTCTCCTAAACGCTGACGAAAAAACGGCGAAATTTATCGTGGAAAATTTGGATGAATTTAACGCTTCAAGCCAAATTTCGGTCGCAAAACGCCTAAATATCACGCCTGAGACGCTCTCTCGCGTTTTGGCGAAATTCAAAAAATTGGGGCTTTTGGAATTTCGCGGCACGAAAATTATCAAATTTGATGAGAAATTGCGAGACTTTTTGCGATGAATAAATTCCAAATAATCGAGCTTACGATCGCTTTTTGTATGAATTTTTTCATCGTGCGCTCATTTTTTTTGCTGAGCGTCGATAAATTTATCAAATTCCTCATCACTGCCCTATTTATCGGCATTTTCGTCTTTGAGGTTTATGGCTTTTGGATGAATCTCAAACTCCCAAATTCCGTATTTAGGCTATTTATCTTCGCTTTTGCGATTACGATCACCTTCTTTTGTACTGCGGTGATGTTTTATATCCTAAATTTCGCCCTTTCAAAGGCAAATTTCAGTCGCAGCCGCAGGAAGGTGCTCAAAATCATTTTAGATTTGACGTTTCTGATTTTCGCTGTGGCGTGCTTTTTGAAGGGCTTTAGCAACGCTGTAAATCCGAAACTTCGCAACGTGCAAATCAAAATCAAACGCCTGCAAAAGCCCCTAAAATTGGCCGTCATCAGCGATATTCACATCGGAAAGTTCCTTGGCGTGGATTTTCTGCAAAGCATCGTCGATACCATTAATCTCACCGAGCACGACGCGGTCTGCATTGTGGGCGATCTTTTTGACCTGCCGCCAGAAAACGCGCGTGCGGTCTGTGCGCCGCTTTTGGATTTTAAAAAGCCCGTATTTTTCGTGCTTGGCAATCATGAATATTATTCTGGGCTCGAATTAATCGATGTTTTGAAAGAATTTAATGTCCGCGTTTTAGAGAACGAAAATGAGGAATTTATGGGTGTAAATTTGTCTGGCGTTTATGATTATTCGGGCTTTAGGTTTAAAACGCATGAGCCAGATTTAGCGCGCGCGATGGCGGAAAAAAATCCCGAAATTCCAACCATTTTACTCTCTCATCAGCCAAAATTCGTCGCCCAATACGTAAAAGACGAGGCTGACCTTTGCATTTGCGGACACACGCACGCTGGGCAAATTTTCCCGTTTGGTTTGCTTGTGCAGGCTGATCAGACCTATTTACACGGCCTTTATGATGACGGAATTAAGCAAATTTACGTAAGCAGCGGCGCAGGATTTTGGGGGCCAGCAGTGCGAATTTTAGCCCCTAGCGAAATCGTCATCATGGAGCTAATTCCATCTTAAAAATTTTAAAGATTTTTTTGGTAAAATATCCCAAATTTTTTCTCAAAGGCAAAGTATGCGAGGATACAAAATCATCTCAGGAACGGCAAATATTGAGTTTGCGAAAAAAATTGCACAATACCTTTCAGTACCACTAAGCGAGTGTTCAATCAAAACCTTTAGCGACGGCGAAATCAGCGTTCAACTTGGCGAATCAGTGCGCGGAAAAGACGTATTTTTGGTCCAACCCACCTGTGCGCCCGCAAATGACAATCTGATGGAGCTTTTAGTCTTAACAGACGCCTTAAAACGCAGCAGCGCAAGCTCGATCACTGCGATAATCCCCTATTTTGGCTATGCGCGCCAAGACCGAAAAGCGGCTCCGCGCGTACCAATCACTGCGAAATTGGTCTCAAATTTGATCCAAGCCGCAGGAATTAACCGCGTCGTGACGATGGATTTACACGCCGGTCAAATTCAAGGATTTTTCGATATTCCGGTCGATAATTTGTACGGAACAATCGTATTTAGGGACTATATCAAAAATAAAAATCTTAAAAACCCCGTAATTGCGAGCCCTGACATCGGCGGCGTCGCGCGCGCTAGAAGTTTAGCGAAGTCGCTAAATTTGGATTTAGTAATCGTCGATAAGCGCCGTGAAAAGGCAAACGAAAGCGAAGTGATGAATATAATCGGCGATGTAGATGGCAAAGATGTCGTTTTGATTGACGATATCATCGATACTGCTGGCACAATCGTCAAAGCCGCAGCCGCATTTAAGGCAAACGGCGCAAAAAGCGCGATGGCGTTTTGCACGCACGCTGTTTTAAGCGGGCCAGCTTATGAGCGCATAACAAGCGGCGAACTCGATGAATTGGTCGTTACAGACACAATTCCACTCCGCCAAGAGTGCGAGAAAATCAAAGTCATCAGCGTTGCGTCGCTATTTGCCGAGGTCATTCGCCGAATTTACCACAACGAAAGCGCAAATAATCTATTCTCATAACGAAATTTTCACTAAATTTGGCACTTTTTTAAGCAAAAAAAGTGCCAAATTCGCCACTTTAAGGAAATTTGAGTAAAATCACATAAAAATTTTAAAGGTAAAATTTGGAAAATATACGAAATTTCAGCATCATCGCGCACATCGACCACGGCAAAAGCACGATTGCAGACCGATTGATCGCCAAATGCGGCGCGGTCGAGGATCGCCTCATGAAAAAGCAGATCATGGACACGATGGACATCGAACAAGAGCGCGGAATCACAATTAAAGCGCAATCCGTGCGACTCGATTATGAGCTAGATGGCCAAAAATACGTGCTAAATTTGATTGACACTCCAGGACACGTGGATTTTAGCTATGAGGTGAGCCGCTCGCTGGCAAGTTGTGAAGGCGCGCTGCTCGTCGTAGATGCTAGCCAAGGCGTGCAAGCGCAAACCATCGCAAACGTCTATATCGCGCTTGAAAATAATCTCGAAATCATCCCTGTTTTGAATAAAATCGACCTTCCTTCTGCTGATCCAGAGCGCGTAAAGGCTGAGATTGAGCATATTATCGGACTTGATTGCAAAAATGCGATCTCGGTTTCTGCAAAAACCGGCATCGGAATTGACGAACTTTTGCTCGCGATTGTGGAGCGAATTCCAGCGCCTAAAACCGCGCCAAACGCCAAAACAAAGGCACTTATCTATGATAGCTGGTTTGATAACTATTTAGGCGCACTAGCACTTGTGCGAATTTATGATGGTGAGATTAAAAAAGGCGATGAAATTTTCGTCATGGGAACTGGCAAGAAACACGAAATTTTGGACCTTATGTATCCACATCCATTGATGCCATCTAAAACAAATTCCATCAAAAGTGGCGAGATTGGCATCGTCGTTCTTGGCCTAAAAAGCGTGAGTGACATCGCAGTAGGCGACACAATTACCCTAAATTCCGATAAAGCGAGCGAGCCAATTGGCGGATTTGAGCAGGCAAAGCCATTCGTGTTTGCTGGAATTTACCCAGTTGAGACCGATAAATTCGAAGATCTACGCGATGCGCTCGATAAACTCAAACTAAACGACAGCTCCATTAGCTACGAGCCGGAGACCTCCGTCGCGCTTGGATTTGGCTTTCGCGTCGGATTTTTGGGTCTCTTGCATATGGAAGTTGTAAAAGAGCGCTTGGAGCGCGAATTTAATCTCGATTTAATCGCCACTGCGCCAACTGTGACCTATGAAATTTATCAAACTGACGGCACGATGATAAAAATCAAAAATCCGTGCGAGCTGCCTGCGGTCAATAAAATCAGCGAAATCAAAGAGCCGTACGTGCACTCTACGATTATCGCGCCAAGCGAATTTTTGGGCAATATCATCACGCTTTTAAACAACCGCCGCGGAATTCAGACCAAAATGGACTACATCACGACTGATCGCGTGCTGCTAGAATACGATATTCCGATGAATGAGATCGTTTTGGATTTTTATGATAAGCTAAAGTCCCAAACGAAGGGGTATGCAAGCTTTGATTATGAGCCGAGTGACTACCGCACGGGAGATCTCATTAAACTTGACATCAAAGTCGCCGGCGAAAATGTCGATGCGCTCTCAATCATCGTGCCAAACCAAAAGGCCATGAGCAAGGGCCGCGAGCTAGTTAAAGCGATGAAAGAGATCGTTCCTAGGCAGCTTTTCGAGGTCGCAATTCAAGCAAGCATCGGAAATAAAATCATCGCGCGTGAAACGGTCAAATCAATGGGTAAAAACGTCACCGCGAAGTGCTACGGCGGCGACATCACACGCAAACGCAAACTGCTCGAAAAACAAAAAGAGGGAAAGAAGCGAATGAAGGCGATCGGAAAGGTAAATTTGCCGAGCGAGGCCTTTTTGAGCGTGCTTAAGATCGATTAGGAGTGAGCGTGAAAAAGCTAAATTTGATAATAATTGATGCGCAAAATGACTTTATCAGCGGCGTTTTGAAGTGTAAAAATGGCGAAGTCGCCCAAAAAATAGCAAATTTCGTCGCGAATTTTAATAAAGATTATTTAAATACATTTTATTCAGCCGATTTTCATCCGCAAAATCACTCGAGTTTTGCCGAATTTGGTGGAATTTGGCCGCCACACTGCGTGCAAAATTCCCGTGGCAGCGAAATTTGCGATGAGTTAAAAATGAGCAAATTCCCACCAAATGCGGAAAATCTTTTTTTAAAGGGCGTAGAGGCGGAATTTGACGAGTACTCTTGCTTTGGCGCTAAAAACGGCGAAAATTTGGCGCTAAATTTGGCGGTGAAAAGCGAAAAAACACTCTTTTTTTGCGGATTTGTGACCGAATTTTGCGTAAAAGAGAGTATAATTGAGTTTGCCAAAAATGGCTTTAAATGCGTTATTTTGGAGGATTTGTGCGGATTTTTAAGCGCAAATGGCCATCAAAAGACGCTAGAGGAGTTGGAGACGGCACAAATTGCCAAAATTTCAACATCAGAAAAACTAAAGGAGAGATATGAAACTCTTTGAAAAGCGAACCAAAGGGCATCATTTCGATGACGGAAGCAAAAATTTCAAATCCGAGCCGGCCACGCGCGAGCAGCTCGATGAGTTTTTGGCTAGCGAAATTCCAAGCGAAAAAAACGGCGCGATCTACGTGCATGTGCCATTTTGCGACAATATCTGCTCATTTTGCTCGATGAACCGCACAAAATTGGGCGACGAGCTGGATGGATATTGCGAGTACCTATTAAGCGAGATTGAGCACTACGGAAAGCTCAAATATATCCAAAATAAGAGCTTTGGTTCGATCTATTTTGGTGGCGGAACCCCTACAATCTTTAAAGAGCATCACTTAGAGCGCATCATAAATGCGATAAAATCGACATTTTCGCTGCGTGATGATGTGGAATTTAACTTTGAAAGCACGCTTCACAATCTGCCACTTTCAAAGCTAAAATTGATGCAAGATTTGGGCGTAAATCGCTACAGCATCGGCATTCAGACGCTCTCGCCAAAAGGCAGAAAATTCCTAAACCGCGTCTATGAGCCCGAGGTCGCGTATGAAAAACTTGCACAAATTAGGGAGAATTTCCGCGGCGTCCTTTGCACCGACATCATCTACAATTTCCCAAACGAAGAGCCTGATGAAGTGATTAACGATGCAAAAATGATCAAAAAAATCGGCGTCGATAGCAGTAGTTTTTATTCGCTTCAGCTCCTTGAAAACGCCAAAATCGCGGACCAGGAGATAATTTACAAGCAAGAGAAAGACATCGCCCTTCATCACGCATTTGTCGATGAAATGAGTAAAGACGGATACGATTTTATGGAGCTTACGAAGATGGCGAAGATCGAAAACGACCGCTACGAGTACATTCGGCTCATGCACAAGGGCTACGATATGCTTCCTTTGGGCAAAGGAAGCGGCGGCTCACTTGGCGATTATAGCATTTTTTCGCCGCGTCAAGGCTTAGTCGTCGCCGTCAAAAAAACCAAAGCGGAGCGCGATTATAAGCGCTTTTTAAATCTTTTCCAATACGCAAATGTCGAATTTAGCGAGGCCAAAGAGCTCATCAGCCAAAATGCGTTTGATGAACTGCACAAATTCTTAAAAACCTGCGAGAGCGAAAATCTCCTAAAAATGGATGAAAACGGCTTTAAACTCACCAAAGATGGCGTATTTTGGGGAAATTCAATCGCAAATGAAGTTGCAAAATTCACAATTAAGGACTTTCTATGAAAAAAATCATCATCTATTCCTCACTCACAGGCAACACAAAAAAGGTCTGCGAGGCGGTAGCGGCCAATTTAGGGTGCTCTTGCGTGCGATTTGACGAGCAAATGGCGCAAAATTGGGCTGAATTTGACCTCGTAATCTTAGGATTTTGGATCGACAAGGGCTTTGCGGACAACGAAATGCGCAAATTTATTTCGCAAATCAAGGATAAAAATTTAGGCCTAATCATTACGCTTGGGGGAAATCCGAATAGCGAGCGCTTCAAAGATACTATTTCTAGGAACTCTGAAGAACTACTGAAGAACGGAAATACCATTCTAGAGGCTTTTGCATGCCAAGGCAAAATCAGTGACGAGATCATCGCAAAAATGCGCGAGATGGCCGCAAATAACCCAAATTTGCCACCGCAACACCAAATCACGCCCGAAACTGAGGCACGCTGGGCAGAAGCGGCGAAGCATCCGGACGAAAATGACCTAAAAAACGCGATTCAAGCGTTTGCGAGATTTAAATAATACGCGAAATTTTACGTATTATTTTATGCATTGGAGTGCGCTTTGTCAAAAGAGCTGAAAATTCTCGAATTTATTGTTTTTATCGCCATTTTTGGGGCGGTTTATAACTTTTATCAGACTGGGCCGCTCAAATTTACGGTCGAAAAGGCACTTACCAAAATTGACGGCGTTACGATCATTCAAAACGATTATGAGCCCAAAAATAGGCACTTAGGCGGCAAAATTCACGGGAATTTAAAGCCTGAGGCTTTGACAAATTTCTTAAAAAAATCTAAGGATTTTTTACTCCTTTTCGAGGATGAAATTTTTGATGAAAAAATCGCCGAATTTGCCGAAATTTTGGGCAAGAAAGAGCTAAATTTCGACTTTTATTACAAAATCAAGGCGAATAAATTTGGTGGCTTCGATCCGCAAAATTTCGAGAATTTGCAGGGCAAACTCTACTTCACTGATCACAAAATCAAGAGTTTTTTTAGCGAGCTTGGCGCGGATTCTGCGATTTTGCGGCTAAATTTGAGCAGGCAAAAAAGCGATCTCAATGCCACTTTTGCGCTGGCTGACTTTAACGCGAGCAAATTTGCGAATAAAAAAATGCGCCTAAAGCTCGAATTTAGCGACGATTTCACGGCGTTTCGTAATTTTAATTTTTCGTTTGATGCGCTTAAATTTAGCACGCAAAAGCGTAAATTTGGGCTTTCCAAGCTCGATTTTCATCCGCAAAATCCGACGCTCATTAAATTTAGCGAGATTAAACACATCGGCTCAGTTTTGGAATTCATCGCGCAAAGCGCTAAAATCGGCGATTTGAACATCACAGATGAAAAAAATGCGACGATTGCGATGAGTGGGATTTCGATTTTTCCGCTGGATATTCCTGCGGGCGAGGATGAAAAAGGCGTAAATTTGGGCCTTGAGATTGAAAAAATCGTCGCAAATCACTCAGATAAGGTCTATCAAGCGAAGGGAAATTTCAGTGCGCTCCTAGAAAATAGCCTATTTAAGGACAAAAAATGGACTTTTCAGCGCATCACTTCCCTTACAAAGGAGCTTAATGCTGGTTTAATCTTGCAAAATGCCGGCCACGAGCGCGCGATCGCGAAGTCAAAATTTTTCTATAAAATTCCGAAAGATTTTGGCAAAACGCCCGCAAAAATCGCTGTGATCAACCAAAAATCACAGAAAAGTTTTCATCTAATCACCAAAAAAGGCTGGGAAAATATCGCTGAAATGAGCATCGACGAGGCAAAATTCCGCCAGATTTTAGGCGCCGCGCCGGTTGATTATTTTTACGAAAGCCCTATTTTTGGCTACTTCGTCAATGCGCCGCTGTATGACGAAAACTCCTCGGCTAGAGAGCTTTTAGTCGAGGCAAAGTCCTATTTTACGGACTATTTGAGCAGGTTGCCAGACCTAAATATCACCGAAATTCGCGACTACGAATTTGACGGAATTTTGCGCCTTCCAAAGGGCAAGAATGTCCATTTTAGCTATGATTACGACTTGATTTTTGATGAAAATGACGATTTTAAGGCGGTTGGAAAGCTAAAAATCAACTCTTGGCTCGGCGAAATGCTAAAGGAGAATTTTGGTAGTCAAGATTTAATCGATCTGAATATCACGAAGGCTGGGAATAACTTAAATTTCGCCTTTGCGTCGAATTTTAGCGACAAAAATGCGAGCAAAATTCTTCTCATCCGAAACACAAATTTTGTCATCAATAATATGCAAAATTTCAAGCTAAACATCGGTAAAATCGACATTCAAAAGGCCGAGGGCGACTTTTTTAAGATTGATAACTCAAATTTTGAGCTAAAGCGCGGCAAAGTGCCTAAATTTGAGGCTGTGATCGGCTCGCTGCATGCAAAAAAGAGCGAGACGAAAAAAGAGCTTTTTATCACTGGGGCTAAGAGTGACCTAAATTTGGTTGATTCGTTAAATCGCTTTGATGGAAATAGCGAAATTTCGGGCTTTATCTATAAAGAAAGTAACGCTACGAACCTAAATATCAAGAAATTCGAAAGCAAATTTGGCGTAAATGCCTTTGATAACAACGCTTCGACCAATAATTTCCGCATCAAAAGCGATAAAACCGAGTTTCTGGATTATCTCAATAAGGCAGAAATCAAGCTGAAATTTAGCGCGATTTTTTCGGTTTTGAAGGAAAATTTGGTTGAAATTTTGGAATTTAATCCCGAATTTGAGCCAAATTTCGCGCCAAAAAATGAGCAAGAATCCGAATCTAACACGACCAAAACAAATGCCACCGCACCAAAACGCCAAAATACCACAATCAATTGGTGAAACTTTGAAAATTTAATTGATTTACAAGTATAAAAATGCGATAATACCCTAAATTTAGCGTTTATGGAGTAAATTTTGAAATTCAATATCAGCGGAAATTGCGATGAAACGGCTCTTTGATATCCTATTTTCCGCGATTATGCTGGTTTTGCTTTCGCCTGTATTCTTGCTACTGGCGATTTTGATTAAGATTTTTTCACCCAAAGGCCCAATTTTCTTCGCTCACAAGCGTTTGGGTAAAGACAAAATCCCATTTAAACTCTACAAATTTCGCACGATGGTGCCCGATGCGCAGGCTGTTTTGGAGGAATTATTCGAGCAAAATCCTGAAATTAAGGCGCAATATGAGCAGGATTTCAAGCTCAAGCACGATCCACGCGTCATTCCAGTGATTGGAAATTTCTTGCGAAAAACGAGCTTAGATGAGCTGCCGCAGTTTATCAACTCCCTAATTGGCGATATTTCGGTCGTTGGTCCGCGCCCGATTGTGGAGTGGGAAGTCGAAAAATACGGCATTTACGCGGATAAATTTTTTAGCATTAAGCCCGGAATCACCGGCCTTTGGCAAATTAGCGGCCGAAATGACACGAGCTACGAAAATCGCGTTAAACTCGACATGCAATATATCGACAAACGCTCATTTTTAGGGGATTTGGCGATTGTCATTAAGACGCCGTTTGCGATGATTTCGCGCAAAGGCGCATATTAAGGCATTTTGCTCGCCACTTCGCTGAAAAACTCCATTCGCCCCCAGCGCTCCTTATCTCCGATGATGTAGATGTACTCTTGCGCCCTTGTTAAGGCGACATTGAGCAAATTTGGCTTTGAACTTGCCCATTCTAGGGCGCCATTGCTTTTACCGCCAAGAATGAAAATCACCACTTTTGCCTGTTTTCCTTGCATCGTATGAATCGTGCCAGCTCCCTTAATTTGGCGCACGACGTCGGTAAATGGAGTGATGATTTTAATCTCTTTTCTATCCACTGCGGCGAGTTCGTTTTCTAGCAGGCTCTTAAGCGCCATTTTTTCGGCCTGTGAGCAGTTTCCGAGCCACTCGTTTTCGACCGTTTTTACGTCAATCCAGCTGCTTTTGACGCCAAATTTGCCCAAACTGTCATTCTGTTCATCGCAGCCATAAACCATAAGATTGTCGTAAGTTGTCGAATTTGAGAGGCTAAACATCGGCTCGTCGCAGCGATTATGCACGACTAGTGGGCTTCCGACCCAAGTCTGGCCAATATAAGAGCCCAAATTTTGGCACTTATCTGCCCTAGCCTGCACGGAGGTGCTCGCCAAATTAAACTCATCTTTTGCGCCAGTAAAATCCAAAATTGCCTTATTTATGGACTTTGGCAGCGTCACAACTGGCTCTAACTGCAGTGGATCGCCCACTACGACTGCGCGTTTTGCACGAAATAGCGCTCCAATGGCGCTAGCAGGCGCAGCTTGCCCAGCTTCATCAATCAAAAGCCAGCCAATGTCATTTTGCGAAAAATCGGCAAAACATCTATCAAACGACGAAAAGGTCGAGCTCGCCACGGGAACGGCGAAAAATAGCGATTTTAGCACGCTTGCGCGCTCTTTTTTCTCCAGCTTTTTCGCCTTTTCGCCGCCCGTAAAAATATCGCGAAGCAGCCCTAAATTTGCGCTCATTTGGGCTCTACATTCAAAAATCGCGGCTCGGTGCAAATTTAAAGCAGCGATAAAAAGCGAAATTCGCGCCTCGAAAAGCGCCGATTTTTGGCCATCCTTAGCCATAAATGGCGATGAAAGCTCGCGTTTATCGCGGTTTAGATCAAATTCGCTTTCGATCTCTTCCGAAAATTCGGCAAATTTCTTCTCGCTCGCGTTCAAATTTTCAATCATTTTTTTAAGCTCGCCCAAATTTTCAATCTCTTTTGAAGTCACCTTAATTTGGGCTCTTACTTCATCTTCTTGCTCATTTAGCGCCTTAATTTTGGCACTTATCTCGTCATTTTTAGCGCTAAATTCCCTAAATTTCGCAGTTTTCAAAAGAGCATGAATCGCCATAAAGGCAAATTTGATCGGACGCTCGGAATTTGCCAAAAGCGCCCTATTTTGGAGACTGTCAGCCTCATTTTTCATTTCGCTAGCCGCACTACTTAGCTCATCAATCTTCGCCTCAATCTCGCTAAAGGCCAAATTTTCGGGATTTCTATTCTCGATTTTAGATCTCAGCTTTTCGGTCTCAGTTTTCGCACTTTTGTAGTTTTCCTGGAGTTTTTCTTTCCAGACAAGCTCCATTTTTACGTGCTCTAACGCCTCTTTAAATTTAGCCTTCGCCTCTTCAAAACTCTCGCTTTTAGCACTAAAAAGATAGTCACGCAGTCCCGCAAGAGCCAATTCATCGCCCTTTTGAATAATCGCACCCTCGCCAAATTTCTCTTTTATAGCCTTAAAATCGCTCAAATTCTTGCTATTCAAAATCGCGTTAAAAATGAAACTATTTTTGTTCGTCTTATTGCCCAAAGTAGCGGCAAAAAGCCCCCACGCAGGCCGCGCGATGGCCGATTTTTCGCCATTTGAAAGTAGGCGCGTGCCGATGAAACGAAAATAGTCGATTTCGTCCAAATATTTCGCCTCAATGCTCGAAATTTCGGGCACTTCCTTGCTTATATTTTCCACAGCGGCGTTATTAAAAGAGCTCACGACAATTTCAAAACCGGTGAGTTTTTCGTTTAGCTCGTAAAATTTGGCCTTGCCGTCGTCGTCTTTAATGGCGCGAAAAATCTGCGAGCGATTTAGCTTACTTAAAGCGAGCGCGCGCTCAGTCACAATCATCGCCATAATGTCCTTTAATAGGGTCGTCTTGCCGGTTCCAGGCGGGCCATTGACGCTATAAATTCCAATGTTTTTTTCTTTTATAAAGCGCTTGTAGATCGAATTTAAGGCAATTTGCTGAGAAAATCGCAGCGCAAATTTCCCAGGGAAGGCGCCTAACGGATAATTTTTCATAGAAAAAATCTCGCGCACAACGTCTAAATTCTCATCTTTTCTAAGATCAATTCGGCTCGCCGAAAGGTCCGATTCTTGGGTCTCATCCAAAAACGAATCGATGAGAGCGTCCTTTTTACCGCTATTATAGTGCTCTAAAATGCGCTTAATGTCCGAAATAAAGAGACTATTCAAAAACGTCTCACGCTCGGCGTTATTTTTGTAAGTGTAAAGCGTGAGGCGAACGCTATCGCTTATAAGTGGCGATTTTACGGCACTTTGCACGATATCGTTGATTTTGTTTATGTAGGTTTTTAGGTCGCACTCTTCTTGTAGAGTTTCGATTTGAGCGATGATTTTGGCTTTAATTTCCCTCAGATCGTCCAAATTTAGGTCTTTCAAACGGTCAAAATTTGCCACAGCCCACGGCGTATAGGAGAGTTCAAAGGTTTTAGCATCCGCGCGAAATCCAGTGGCGCTGTTATTCCCAGCAAATGGGCATAATCCGCTACCAGCACTTAGCAAATTGCTATTTTTAGCCTTTTCTAGCCCAATAACAGTCTCTTTTAGCCTAATTTTGGGCTTTCCACTCATTTCAAAGCGAAAAGATGCCAAATTTATGAGACTCTCCTGCTCAAATTCATCGCTTTCCAGCTCGGGATGAGCCTTTATGATCTCATTTTTTATCGCGTCTAGCTTGTAAATGCCCATAATTGCGACGCCGAGTTGATATTTTTCCTCCAGGAGGTTTTTTAGCTCGCCCAATTTTTCAACAAATTTTTCATTTATTTCATCAATCTTAATATCGATTTCTACACGGTTTTCGTGGTTTTGCATTTTTGGAATTTGCGGATTTAGGTACTCGCAAAGCAAAAAATATCTCAAAGTATCGATTGTTGCCATATTCTCCCCTTAAATTTCATACTTCAAAAAGAGCTCATCATCCTTTTCGATCAAACCGCGCTCAATTAGGCTTTTTATGACCTCCGCATTGCACGAAACCGCACGCGGCCACTCTCTTTGATACCCCTCCCACTCGAATTTCTGCGTCGCATCGATGCAAATTTGCTCGCCATCGATGAAAATATCGCGCTCAGCGTCGATGCTGTTTGTGATCCACCAGATCAACATATAGGCATTTTGCACCGAAATTTCAGGATTTACGAAGATTAAAATCTTGAAATTCTCGCGAAATTTGAGCAGTTTTTCAAAAGCCGGTTTTACCGATGTTTTCTTATCATAATTCATCACAACAATCGGATTTTTGGTGTTTGTAAAGTATTGTTTTAGGTTTAAGACCGAACTGTCGGCACTTTTAAAGAGCTCTAAAAGTTCATCGTCTTTTATTACCTGCGGCGCATCCTCGCTAAAATCGCTGCTTGCATCAATCCCGAGCTTGCCGCCAAAGCAAGAATTAGGGCTTGCGTGATCGAGCTGATCGGTTAGGCCGCTTGAAATCAAAAGCGATTTTGGAGAAATTCGATTTAGCACATACTCGCTAAATTTGGCGTATTCATTCAAATTTGGCGCGTTTTCGTCCGCAAAAATGGCGTGTTTGACAAAACTCATCTGCCCAACACCCCAAAATGCGTGCATCAGCTGCTTTGCGTGAGCCGGAAATTTGCACTCAAATTTTGCCAAAATGAGATTGTGAAAACACCCATTTTCAGGCATATTGTAATCGATCAAATCGGGCGCAGTAGTCTTAAAAAGGGGCAAGAAAATCCGCTCGGTCGCTTTGCCCATAAATTTATCCTCGATTGGCGGCTTGCCAACGATGGTCGCGTGGAAAATTGGCGACGATTTATGCGTAATCGCGCTCACTTCCATCACCGGAAACGGCTCAATCGGCGTATAAAAGCCAGTGTGATCGCCAAACGGGCCTTCAAGTGCCATTTTATCGGTATCGACGAAGCCCTCAATCACAAAATCCCCATCGTGCGGGATCCAGATGTCATTCGTGAGACTTTTGACCAGGCGCGCTGGGCTTTTGCGAATAAATCCATAAAGCAAAAGCTCGAAAATGCCCTTGGGAAGGGGTGCTTGACCGCACCAAATATAAAGCGGATCGCCGCCGATGACGACGCTAACTGGCATTTTTTGCCCCGCGTTTTTGTACTCGTTAAAGAAATTTGCGCCATCTTTGTGAATTTGCCAGTGCATTCCGAGGTGATTTTTATCATGCAACTGCAGCCGATACATGCCCAAATTTTGGCACTTTCCATCGAGCGAGCGAGTATAGAC
>Ga0065711_1031182_pt1 | contig 30328 bp, 17 predicted proteins | sample Hoacrofraction12_FD_59098 | JGI IMG/M metagenome (GOLD analysis project Ga0065711, IMG submission 59098) | Hoatzin crop microbial communities from Cojedes, Venezuela - Epithelial fraction 12 v2 (version 2) | ecosystem: Host-associated > Birds > Digestive system > Esophagus > Crop | place...
TTTTTTTTTTTTTTTTTTTAAGGGGTGAAAAAAAAAAAGACTTCTCACTTTTTCTTTTTTTATTTTCCTGGGATGACTTTGATTTTTTTCTAATTGAAGAAGTAAACTGGCATGCTTGATTTTTAAGGCAATTTGCTGGATAATAGGATTTCAGGGTTACTGCTTTTATCCTTCTGGAGAACCAGTGTGCATACGTCGTGGGTTGAATTAATGCCTTGTAACGTGGGTGTTTCAGTTTTCCTGTGAACTAATTCTCTCTGTTGGAAAGGAAGAGAATTGCAACTGAAACTTGGGGAAATACTTTTTACGGAATGTATGTTTACTAATAATTTAGAGTTACATGTCCTACATATCCCGCTCCATCTAGTGGAAATTGTTTGCATTGGCAGTGTGAGGTCAAGGACCTGAAGGAATCCAGAGATTTGAGAGTGCGAGAGATTGTGGAGATTGTGACTCTGCTTTCCCTCAGCTGCTGTATAAAAAGTGCCACGTGGATTAATGATGGATTTTTACTCCACTTCCTTGAAAACTGCCTATGATGGCTCATAAATCCAGAAGAGGGAACCTGCTGCTGAATATTTACTGCTGATGTTAAATAGATTCTTGTTGAAGCCCTCATGGACAAAAGGAAACTGGAAAAGATAGGGGCTGGGTGAGGGGCCAGGCAAAATGTTGGAGCCTGTGGTCTTTAAACCCTGTGAATTCTGGGTGGACATTGGCCATGCTGTGTCTTCTGATATCCTGTGATAATTCTTATGAAGTATTCAGAGAGTTTCTATTACACAAGAGGAATGTTGATGTTTATATACAGCAGTGGTTGTGTAGATTGGCTTGCCGCTGCGTAGCAATCTGTGTCTAACGTTCGAGAGCAGTAACTCAGAACAGCTGGCAATATGCGTCGTGTTGTTTTCTCACAGAAATACTTAGGTGAATATTATTTGATCAGGAATAATAAACCAGGTGATTTTTATGAAACTATCACCGGGTTTCTGGCTCAAAGCAATAGCAAAGTACTTTTCAGTATGTAGGCTTCTTAATTAAATGTGGGTTTTACCTGACCAGTTCTATCATTTACTCCATTGGTAGTGCAGACAGCACAAGTTGAGGGTTGTTTCGTTCTATCAGATTTAGTAGGGTATCCTGCCATAGGGTAGTGATATGTATTAGAAAGGAATTCACATTTTCTTATGTAATAATGGATTTTTTTTTGTTAATTAAAAAAAATGTAGAAGAATTACCGTTCTGAATTTTGTGATGCATTTCTGATATGCTTTTCACCTGTAAAGGTCAAGTGGTTTTTTTCAGTCTGTGTTGCTGGCAGAATTTAGAAGATGGGCTGCTTACTGTAAAGCCTGCAAACACCTTTATTCCTTCCCATTCTCTGGAAATTTGGGGCAAAAGTGGAAGTATAGTTTAACTTCAAATTATTTTTTTTTAAATCTTATTTTCCTATAAGCATTATATGGGGACAAAAATACAATGTACCCATTTTGTGGAAAGAAGGTGAGTGACTGGATCTGGACTGCCCTACTTTGTGCAATATAGGAGATGCAGGAGAGGCACTTGGTGGTTGTAGATCAGCAATACCCTGATTCATGCTGTCGTCGTAGGGCTATACTTTCTCTTCATGTACCTTCAGCTTTTCCACTTGTGTAAAATTTCTTCCTCCAAAGCTGTTACAGTAAGTATGTAGAGTTGCTAGTGGTCTGAAAAGAGCTCATGTATCTGTTGCTGCTTTGACATACAGCTTTATTTCTTTTGATGACAGTATCTGTGCATTTTATTAGCTAAGCGTTAAGCAAGAATGTTTTGGATGACCACAAGTGAATTTTGGCCAAATAAGGAGGATATAGATCAGTATTGCTGTTCCCTGATGAATGCCAGAAATAGGAAAAGAGCTGGTGGAGCTGAAATGAAGGAGTTGTCCCGCTTCTGCACACCCAGTAGCTGCAGCATTTTCTCTGCCAAAGCAGGACCCCGCTGGAAACGTGCAATGCAATGACATCAGTTTTATGGCTTGAGAAGACGTACAGCCCTTGGAGGCATTTGGGGATTACTGTGTTGAACCACTCTCCTGCCCTGTCACCAGAAACATGCCACCCATCAGACCAGCCATGTTAAGCCCTACCATTGGATCCAACATTTATGTGCAATCCTGCCTTCTGGCTGGATGGATGTGTGAGGCAATATCTGTATATTTGTGCTTACACTATGGAAATCTTTGGTCCCGTGTGGGAAATGTGTTTTAGGACAGGATCTTTGGGCTGGGTTAATTGTTCGAAGGACTACATCCAGCCTGGGAACTGTAGTGATGCAGCAGGAATGTAATGATCAACTCTGACCTGCCCTTCATCCCAGGGCAGGAGGCAGAAACGCTTTTGCTTTGCCAGCTGCAGCCAACTGGTGTCAAGGCATTGGTTAGGAAAGGGAAACTCCCAAGAAAGCTTTTTGGGTGGTTTCTGATTCTAGCATAGAGCCTCTGGCCAGTAGCAAAGGTCTTCACATCGGACCCCAGGATGGTCACTTCTCAGCTGAATAGTCACTTTGTCATCTGCTTGGATAGCAGTGCTACTATGTAATGGTTGCAAAGTTACACAGACGGTGGCACTTCATTGCAGTTGTGAAGGAAGTAATGGTGGTTGATAGCTGGCTTTATGTAGAGAAAAAGGGAGAGGCAGTGAGACTTAGACTGAGTTGAAGACTGGATGTTATAATCTGGCAATTACTTTCTGTTTTTTCAAATTTACCTTGTTGTGCTTTGGAACCTGGATTATGGTCTATTATTTCACATCAGATGAGTATTCTAACTTAGGAAATTCCCTGCTGTTATGGTAACACTCTTTATTAGTGATGCCTTAGGTTCTTCTTCCTGACTGTTATAGCTTAGACTTGTAGCATTTTGTATTGTAGGTTCTGGGTTTGGCATAGAGTGTTTGGAGTTGTATATGTGCTTTGAGTTATGTGTGTGTGTAGGCGGTTTGTGACCTCCTCTGGGCTGGACATGTGAGCTGCTTGGGATGGACTCAGTAGCTGGAGTAGTCTCTTCTGATGTTAGGGTATGTTCATGTTGGACTCCATGCTACACAGTGGCTTTGCTGTTGAGTTTGAACTTAATCTGCCTTGTGTGTGTAGTTCAGAGAAAGATGCACCTACTTTTGTATCGCTCTATATTAGAGAGCCTGTTTTCTTACCTGGCTAGCATGAAGGTGAACCATGTGGAGAAAACCAAGAAAAGAAAACCATTAATTAAACGGCAGAGCAGTTAGGTGTTTCCAAACTATGAAATATAATTTATTAGAGCAGGGTTTTTATACCATCTTTGAGTTTAACAGGCTCAGTTTTAATAAATTCTAAGCCAAGAACGTGTCTGAATGCAAGGGATGCTGACTTGTGGGGTCTGCAGACTGGTGTCTGTGAGCACTTATTTGAAGGTGCAACTTTCTGATATTGAGGGAGAAGACACTGGCTTGCAGGAAGGGAAGTCACTGGAAAGTAGTTGCTGAAATGGAGACCTACCTGAAATACTGGAGGCTGCAATAAGTATGATCTACTGGAGATACCCAGATACGTCTTTCCAAGTACTGTGCACCACTGGTAGAGAAATAATGGTGAGGACTCCCATGCATGTAGAGATTGGTACAATGCTTGGTACCCATCCTCCAATCTGGATTTTGTTTTGAAGAAGAGTCCTTTCTGCTCTGAACAGCTTGAACTGGGAATGGAAAGAGAAATATAAAAAAATGAAGTGATAGTTGCAACTTCGTCATTCTCTGAGTAACAACTGTTTTCTCTTCCCTTAGGAGAATTCATTTGTAGAAAACAAGCCCAGCTGTAACCCAGTGTGTGTAAGGAATAGCTTGAAGAAAAAGAAGAGTTTTAGCTTAGGAAGGAATCTCACACAGACTGATTATGGCAGAAAATCTACAGGTCACTGAAATGAAAACACAATGTCAGGAACGAGGGATGTGGGGACAAGAAGGAGGATAGAAACTGACACTTATACTATGACATCTTTTTGGTTTCTGAGATGGAAAAATCATTTTACTCTTTTTTTCTCTCTAAATTCAAGTATTTTGAGTCTTGCAGCCAGCAGAAAGAAAAACACTGAATGTTAGCTTTAAAAAAAAATAATTCACCTGGCAGCATGTCTGTGGGACTACATTTTCTTTCTTCAAATAAGTGTTGTACTTTCAAGAGACTCTTCTGTTTCGGCTTGCATTTTCTGTATAGGAGTTTCTGAAGAAAATTAGTGTTGGGAAAAAAGTGTGTTAACCACAGGCTTCAAAATGGAACAGCTCGGTGGAAATGAGGCTGCCTGTACTTTGATTTCTGTACCTGAACTTGCACTCTGATGTGGAATTGTCACCTTCTGGAGAGGGAGGGATTTACGGGGGTGAGAACATGGGGGAGGGGGTTTCTTTTTCATGTTCTTACTTCAAGAAACATGGCGTGGTTCCTAAGAGTTATCTATCTTATTCCTTACAAAAGGAGAATACGTTTTTTCCCATGCATTTTATAAGCATGGCTTACTTTTTCCTCTTATGATGTTGACAACAAACCTGCAATTTAATATCTGTAATGGTGAGCTAAGCTGTGTTTTGCTCTGTGCTACCTATTTCTTTTATCATGAAACAGAGATGAAGATCTATTTCTCTTTTTGAAGAAGTTGATAGTATCACTATATGGAGCTTTTTTCTGACTCGCATCAAAATTTCAGCAAACTGTTTTTCAGGAGATGTTATTCTGCTTGCTCCTGTCTCTCTCAAATCACTGTCATGTGAACCCAAATGTAAACATTTTTACACTTACAAACACTTCATAGCATTCATAAAAACATGGATTTTTTCCAACTTGCAAAACCGCTTGCCATTCCCCATTGAAGGCTAAATTAATCTCTGCTTTGTATACTGTGATGTCTCGAAGTCTGTCGTGAGCACCTGCAGGATGGAAAAGGTCTGTCAAAACAGAGCAGTTTCATGTCAAAAGGCTCAGAGCTTTCTGCATCCAGTGCCTTCGTCAAGGCTGGCCGTGGCTGTGGATCCCAGACCATAGGCAGCGACCTGGGCTGTGCCCTGGGGTTTTTAATCCGGTGTCAGAAGTTTCCTGTCACATTCCAGCATTTATTAGTCCCTTCTGAACACATAATAACAAACTCATGCATAGTTATCTGAGGTTTTTATTAGGCGCCTCTTGCTGTAGATATAAAATGACTTAATTTCTACAATTGCTACCTGAATTTGAAACTGAGTGTGATGCTCTCCTGTGGCGATGCTGATTTCTAGCAGAGACCTGGCCGCTGTAGCCTGTGACTCTGCTGGCTGCAGTGTCTGTTCTTTGAATTCTGAAACATCCATGTCAGGGGTTCCCAGTGCCCTGGGGGCCGCTGCTGAATGCAGGAATTTGGAAAAGTTCAATTTGGCTGCCTCTGAACTGGCAAAGCCTTGTGAGACCTGCATGTTTTAACAGTCCCAGCTAGTGAGATTTGTTGTTAATATGGACATTCATGGAAGAGTTGTTTCGCTCAATAGCTGCTTTTGTTTCATAATAAATTGCCATTAAAAAGCTGGTGTCTATGATGAAAAAGGGAAGAGTTTGAGGAGGAAAATCAGAAGCATGAAGTCCTTCTGAAGGTGAGTATTTGGCTGTCCCTGTTAACAGCCGCAACTTTAGACTGATTTCCAAATTCAATATATGTTACCTCGAAATGTATCATACGTTTCTGCCAGTTCAGGGAATACACAAATTGTGAATCTGTAGCTACTGATTTACAGGGAACGAATGCCGTGCATTTGTTATACAATCTTGGCATCTCGCACATTCATCTATGGAGAGAAGAGCAATTGATTTCTCATTTCCTATGTTTCACATTCTTTTATGAAGCAGAAAGAGCTTGTGATGTACTGTTACAACATCTTGTTTTATGCATATATAAAATCATTGTGCTGAAAGTTTAGCCCAGTAAATGTTGCAAGGATGGTTAGCTACAAGCTGTGTCGGCATCAGTCAGTGGTTCTACAACACAAAGAAATATTTTTGACCGCAAAAATGGGCACGAGAAATTTCACCATTATTTTAACTTCCTGGGCTTTTTTACCAGATTCAGAATTTGTCTGGGAGCTGATCCGTCTGCACAGGACCACTAATGAATGAAAGTAAAAGCTAGATTGCTTTTCTGGAGAGAGCTATTTATACATGCAGGTATGGCTGTTCCTCAGCTTGCTCAGATTAGGTTACTTGCTGGATAACTCTGGCTTTGCAAAACAAATTTGCGGGAGGTCAAGATGGGTGAGAGTGATTTACTGTATGTAGGGAGTGAAGGTGATTTATGCTGTCTGTTCTCTCCATGTGGCAGCTTGGGTCGTGCCTGGTGACTCCACTGCCTGTAATAGCTGGGGGCTGTACTTGTATTCTTTGCAAGATCATTTCTCCTAGTTTTATTTTCACGTGCTTTCTCTGCAGCAGTGGTATGGAAGAAAAGATTTCTCAGTGAGTAAATATATTGCATGGATAGCTGAAATGAAATCCTGTGTTGTAAAGCCTGTTTTGTTCCTCTCACCCTGTCTTTGATACATCTAACATCTCTGTCTTGTTTATTTCTGAGCAAACATAGATTTAATTTATATTGTGGATCTAGTTATGGTCATGTCCCTCTTTCTGATGCCCATAAGCCCAGGTGTGCCACCTCCTTGGCATGAATTGAACCACTCCGCACAGGACATCTTGTAGTGAACTCAGTGAGGAGCATACATTTTATATGAGAAGTTGTCTGTGGAACATTTTAAATAATTAATGTGCAAGAGGAATGCTGAGAAGGGCAGTGTGTGCTGGTGCTTAGGGCAGGCCTAGGAGACCCAGGGATCCTCGCTCTCTGGGTTCAGGAAGGGAAATGGGTTTGAGTTCCCTGCAGAGCCCAAGAGCGCTGCAGCCATTGAAGAGCCCTCCACAAAAGATGGAGACAGGGCGGGCATCACAAATGCCACTGTGGTCTCCTGCTCACTGCTGCTTCGGGGCCAGAAGTCCAGTGGCTGAGCTTGACCATGGCTCCTGGGTTGGACCCTGCAGGGAAGGTTATGGAGCAAGCCTCCATTTGGGAATTTCTCCGGCACTCAGGAGAGAGGGCCCTGAGCAGCTCTGCAGCTGGGAGGCTGTCCTGGTGGTTGAGCTAAATGGCAAGGGTCCTTCACTTGTTTCTCTGCTTGTCAGTAGTTATTTACTGATGGCTTTCATTGCTGGCCAGCGTTAATTGTTTTTGTGCTGGAGCTCCACGTCAGTGGTTGTCAGTGCTTTCCTTGTTGGGTACTTTCCAGCAACCTCTTTAACAGTTATAGTTTGTTTTCTTTTTCTTCTTTGCATTAATTTAGTAGTTCAAGCTCAAATATAAATAGATATATATATAGTTAATCAACTGCTAGATAATTTTTAACATTTAAAAATATTTACATGGAAAATAGAAATACATATTCCTCTAGTAACAGGAAAGAAATTGATTGATCTCCTGCTGTGAAACAAACAAATAACTGCTGAGAAAAATGTTAAAGCTTACTAGTCATAGCAATTAGGTCAAAGAATCCTCCTGTAGTGCATTAAGCTATCTGTTACCTTCTAAATAGAATTTAATATGAAAAGGTTTAAGGCTCAGAAACATTAGAATCTTCTGCCAAAATCTCATTCAAATGGGTAAGAAAACAAATTTGATTTAAAAAATCAGTTTGGACAAATTTAATTTAATATGTAACCTTATGAAAACAAGTAATACCAGTCTGGTAGTTATAATACAAATAATTGTGAATTTCTGTCTCAAGAGAATATTTTACTCTCTAAAATATTTTGTGAGCACTAATGTTTTGTTTCTAGGTTTGTGATCTTTTAATTGCATTACACGACTAGTTTAAATTTTAATTAATGTCCACTTTGAATCAACTGTGTTTTAATGGAGAAATGATTCTACTACATAAATGGAAATAAAACTAGATTTCATAATTTAATTTTCAGAACCAAACAGTTAACTCTTGAATGATGTTAGCTATAGCTAGTTTTGACATATAGTCAAGAACAGTATCCTGACTTAAGAAAAATAAAAAGTCAAAGTATGAAGCTTAGAAATACCTAATACAGGTGCCTGTATTACTCAACCTGTCTTCTACTAAATATGATACATTGTCACCAAGTTTAGAAGAACAGTATTTCTTTTATTCCTATGTTTACCTCCATTTTACTAACTTAAACATGCTAGAAGTAATCTTATGTGAGGAGAAAAATGTGGCTGTCTAAGACTAGAATCCATATTTCATTTTCCATTTTATTTTCTATGTTTTGTTATTTATGCTTCCTGAAACCAGAATAGAGAATTTAAAATGTGATTCCACACTGTGCCTGGAGAACTAATGTTAATTTTCATTTAGTGATCTTACTGACCTCAATAGGTTTAAGACTGTGGTGAAGGATATGTTTTAGCTTTGCGATTCAAACATGGCCGTGGAATGCTATTCATAACTATAGCACAAATCTGGAATTCATAGATCACAATTACACTTACACTCTTTGGAGCTAGATGGGATCTTGGATGTTAATTTGGTTTGTGACTGAGTGCAATCTAGCTCAGTCTTCTGTTTTGACATGTGACAAAGTTATAGAAACATCTTTTTCATCAAAGTTAGCAGATAAACACAGGAAACATTTCTTAAATGGGAGGTTGTTATGTGTTTGTTGCAGGGTTTTGGAGAAAAACAGATATTCTTAGTTGCGCAAGGTTTCTGTGTTTGTGGACTTGACAGCAGCACTGCATGGAAACCCTGTAGCGTGGGTCTTCTGCTCAGCTCCAACTCTGAGCAGTTTTTCCAGGACACCACCAGCCTCTGCTAGCTGCGAAGAGGACCTCTGTGCCAGCCACCCAGAGGCGTGCCTGGGAGCTGGCTTTGCAGTTAACTTAGAAACCACTCAGAAAAATCAGTGCTAGCCCTTGTCTGAAGAGGCTGCCGTCATGGGAGCTAGAGCAAGGCTTTCAAATCAGGCTCCACGCAAGCTGCAATATAGGCTTGAATATATTTCTTCTGTTACCTCAAATGACCTCTGTTGGCATGGTTATCTTATAACATATCCAGGCTTTATGTCAATAGAGAAAGTTTAAGTATTTGATGGTCATACGCCGATGCAGAAGTGTAAGAGCTGAAAGTGCAGTCCTGGGTGCAAGTGGGTGCTGCATAATCCCGCTGATGTAACCAACAAATAGACAAGAGCGCCTGTAGCTGGAGATGTATTTCAAAGCATTTTCTTAATTTCTGCTAGAACCCTAACCCCAAATTCTCTCTTGATTGTAATTTTTCAGTAATTTTACAGATCTTAATGTTAATCTTAACCATGGTCCTGTGCTAGTCCCCCTCTCCCAGGTACAGTGAGGTCGGCCAGTAGTCGTGGTTCACTCTGTTATTTTTGAAACAAATAAGCAAGTTCAGTCAAAAGCAGAAGCAGGAGCCATTTTTCTTTTTTTTTTTTTTCTTTTTTTTTTAGTGAACCTATATTCTATGTCAATGAAGCAATCCCTATTTTCATCAGTTTGTAAAGAAGATAAAAATGAAGGCAAAATAACCTTGCTGAGCTACTTGTACAACATTAAAACATCCAGTTCCCTCTGATACTCAGATGTTCAGAGTAAATCTGCAGTGTATTTTCAAGGAGGGGAAGAAAAAAAAAAGTGTATAGCTTTTTTGTGGTTGCAGATTTCTTTCCCTTACTCAAACAGTGAGACATGTAATCGCTGTCATTTTTAATAAGATGATGCTGAATAAAAGTAAAATAAATTGAAAAAATTGCTCCTGTAAAACTTCAAATAATTTTATAATTAATGTGACAAAATGTCTTTTTTTTCTGAAATGTTTTACAATAATTGTGTAAAATTTAGTGGAGGTAGAGTGTTAGAAAGATTAAGCATATAATAAGGGAGAAGGAGCTTCCTAATAGCAATTTAGGAAGTGCTTAGGGCAAAAATGTTCAGTGGAAGTAGGTGTTATGAAATTAATGATAGAACATTTAGAGAAGATGCAAAAGAGGTAATAAAATAATACTGGTTTTCTACAAATGAAAATGGGCAATGACTTTGTTGGTTGTGGGAAATACACGGTGGAAAGATAATGCCAAATAAAAAAAAAATAAAAGCACTTTCTCCTCCATTGATCTTAAGCACCCAAACAACTAAGAAAAACTCTTTCAGAACTCCGAAGGAGCGCTGTAGATAAACCTTGCTTAGCCCTATCCCTCAAGACTTGTCGGGATAGTGATGCAGTTCAGGAAACGGCCTCAGGACGTGTTAGGGAATTACAGGCATTCAGTTGTAAACTAAGCTGTTAAAAACGATTTTAAGATGTCAAGTGGGAGAACACTTAGGCACCCACAGATTTGTTAAGTGAGGGTCGTGTAGGTTAAGGAAAAGAAGTGGTGTTTTAGCCAGGGGCAGGGAGGTGGAAAAGGGGACGCTAATTGATTAGGACTTGAATTTTTTAAAAAAACATAGATATTTCTGTAGGAAATATGCGTGGCAGTCTCAGAATTATCAGGAAGTTTTCAACATAGCAGAACAGCCCTGTGATATCTTTTAAGATATTCCAGTTGGCTTTCACTTTTCTTAGAAAATTATATCTGCCAAAATTGTCAGATAGCTGCACTGTTTACAGTATATCTGGGCACAGGAGGACTGTTCACTCTTCCTTCCCCAAAGCAGAAACCTGGAGTTAGGTGTATACAAAAAGTCCATTTTTATGTGCTTGTCAACCATTCTTGCAGCTTTTACTGCTCTGAAAAACAGAAATGTTGTGTTTATGATTGACAGAAATCACTCACAAATGGATGAATGAGAGTTTAATAATATTTAATGTGGAGATGTTTGCTAACAGGAATGTAATTATAAATTAGAATCCTAATCAAAAGATGCTGGGTGCATTTTTTGCTCTCATAGTTCATGGCCAACTGCTAAATAAAGACGGGAGAAGCACCACTGGTAGCTGTTTTGGAGGGCAGAGATGATATCTAAGAATGACAGTGAACTTGAAAGGTAATTGTTTTAGAAAAGCAGTTAAAAGTAAAGATTAACACTTTTCCTGCATCTGAGTCTTGTTTCTGATTACGATTTATTGATAAGATATATACATACATGTGTATTTTTTTCTGTGTCAAATTTATCTCCATTAGTAGTGGAAAATACCAGTGTTTTGCATACTGATGGTATTTAGTAAGGAAGTGTGCCTGAAGTCCAGTTTACAGCATAAAAAAGACAATCCCATTAAAAAAAAAAAGAAGGAAAACTGCATCAATTTCAGTGATCCCTGAAGTCTAACTTTTGAATATTCAAGCAGATTGGATATTATGAAGAGCCGTCAGTACTTCACAGCTATGGATGCCAAAGCAATTATGTTTGCAAACCTTGAGATGCATCAGCCCGATTTTTTACCTTCTGACTTGGGAGCAGAGAAGCAATTTGGCTGAATATTTAGGCAATTAATGTTGGAATTAGCTCCAACTTCTGAATTTCAAGAAGTTTATAAAACTGTAAACAGATATAAATGAACTTTCTGGCACTTCTGAAAGAATGCCATTTTCTGAATCGGGCATTAGTTTCCAATCAGCAAAAGTTGGACTTTAAAAGGTGGGTGGAGGTAAGAGCAGGGCTCTGACAATCCTATCCTTACCCGAGCTTGGAGCTGTTGAGGCATGAATTGTGGGAGCTTCAGCCCTGACGTCTTGCTGACAGCACCTGAGACCTTGCAGCTTAGGGACAAAGTGAGCAGTCCTTTAGGAGTAGGGAAGATTACTTGGGAGATGGACGTTTTCTGACGTATGTTCATTCTGCTTCTTGCTCTGCCCTCCCTGTGGAAAGAAACTGCTCTTTCCTAGGTGGCTTCTCCAATGTTGACATGGGCTGTCCGAGATAAAGTTCTGTAGGAGCATCCCAGCAGTTGGCCTCCCTTCCTCTCCGGAAAGTGGGATCAGCTGCCAGGGTTGAATACGGACTGGACCTCACTGGAGAGGGGAGGTGGCAAGGCATGACTGTGGGAAGAGCTATTTGCTCAGTCATGTCAAAATGCTGCTAGTATTTTGTTTTGAGAAGGCAAATTACGGGTTTGTAAAGGTTTCTGTCTCCCAGAACCTAGAAGGAAATTTCACAACATGATGGAAGATGTACATCTAAGGTCAAGGCTTTGCTGTTGCTGAATTTCGAGGCCCTACTGCAGGCAGCAGAGAGGCAGGGTCTTTGGGGAAGGGTTAAAATACTTGCATAGGTGGAATTTTAGACAAACAAACAATATGTGTGTTGCTGCTCATTCTGGTTTTATTGATAAATGATGTGAATGAAGAGATCTTGTGGGGGTTGTCACTGTCAGTTCTCTAGTTATAAATTGCACTCTCTTTTTTTTCAGTATGGTGGTAAATTGATGTCCAGGAATAATGAAAAAATAAGTTCTGTGACATTAACAAATTAATTCATTTGGTGGATAACTTCCAATCAGTTTCATCAAGGAGCTACTACGTCATTACAGAAGACAAAGATCTTGTCTGAATGGTTATTACTCTCTAAATTTTACATTCTGTGTTATTAAAGAGATGCTCCCCTCCCATGCAGGTTTTCAAGTTGGAAACACCTGAAGGCTCCATTCAACACTTGCTCACTTAACATTTCCCTTAGGAATGATTGTATGGCAAGAGAGACCTTTACTAAGCCTGCTCGGGAGTTTGTTGTCAATATAGGCTGCCTTAGGTGCTGCATAGCAGGCTAGGTGTGAGTAAGTTAAGTAGAGGTTTACAGAAAGCAGCTTATTTCAGGTGTCATCTCTGATTTGCAAGTAATGAGAAGACTGTAAGTGGGAGTAATTTGCATGTACATACAGAAGCTGGGGAAAGTAGAAGGAAGAACATTTACTGATCTCAGACAAATCCTCACGCTCATTTTCCTCCTCGTTGAGCATCCCATGACAGAACTAGCTTCAACTGAGGTGAAGCGTTTAGGATAGTCGCACAGAGCAATTTGTATGTCTGCATTGAGACACACAGCCAAGATGATCAAGGTGTCCCAGGAGGAACCGTGGGGCAGGTCAGACTCCTACAGCAACACCTGGCAGTGGCAGCAGGCAAAGCCCGTAAGCGGTGTTTTGTCCTGAGTAACATTCCTAAAGTCTAATCTTGATACCTGGGTTAATGTTGCCTTATAACATCCTGTAAACAGGAATTCACATTTCCTTGTACGGGCTTTTGAGATTGTAAATTAGGTTTTAATGTGTTAGTTCTAAAGGCTTGCTAGGTGGGTAAGTAGGTCTGTGTCTAAGGAATTCTGTGTCATTTGATTGCAGAGCTTACTACTATTAAATATTTTGGAGTTTAAATACAGATGTTCATAGAAATAATTTCAACTCCTTTTATTTCTAATAGTAATTTATTTTTTTATCATTTAGACAGATATGAGTGACTGTAATATTTTCACAGCAAAGACTAAACACATTGCTTTCAGGTATTTGTAGTCCCGGGTACAAGTGTGGGGGTTTTTGTTTTGTTTTGATTTTTTTTTCTTTAAACAGAACTAAACCACTGCAGCACAAATCTTATTTGCCTGCTGGCTCTTTCAGTTCAGGAGCTCATGAACTATGGCTGTGAATTATTTGCAGTTATATGGAGATCTTTTGACATTTATCAGTAAGGTAGGGACTGAAAGAATCACATTTATTGTCATCAGTGACACCAAGAATGATATCAATCTGATCATTTGGACCCAAATAAGCCTTGTGGGAACCACTGCCCATTCTGATCCTCTCTCATAGCTAGTTCCTAAGGTGACTCAAAAATGTGATGATCCTCGTATGAGAAACAGAGAAGCTATGTTCTTTTCTGCTTTTCTACTCAACCTTGCAAATCACTTTGCAGGAATTGGTGAAACATTCCAGCACACAGAAGTCATTCATAATTTTTGAGGGATGAAGGTTTACACAGTTCAGGCTTGCATTGTTTTAACATACTATACAACACCGGTGAAGGTGGAGACAAATGGCCATTTATTTATTGTTCTGCTTTTTCCATTATCCTGTGGCCAAAGTAAACCACAGGCTTTTGCGGCCAGTATGTTATTTCCTCAGTGTTAGAGCTGTAAGACCCAGACAAACTTTTTACATGGATGTGAAAAGATCTTCTAAGATGCCCAACTGAGTTGTTCTATTTAGTTGATTTATTTTTTCTCCTTTAATCTTATTAGAGGCTTTTTGTTTGAAAGTGGTGCACACAGAGCTAAAATGAACAAGGCATTGGTACTAGACATGGTCTTCATGAAGCTAGAGGCTAGTATGTTTGAGTTTTGAAAGGGTGGAGAAAATTTCAGGCAAATTTTGATTACAGGTTTTGAAAGAAATACTTTAAAAATGTAACAAATTTTGGATCATTTTTAGAGAAGAGTGTTGGTATGTGACAACTCTGAACAAAATTATTATATGTGGTGATTAAAATACAGAACAAGCCGTCAATATTAACAAAATAGACATATGGCTGCAAGTAAAGTAGGCATTATTTATGCAGTATAGTATTATAATTTTCTGGTGGATTATGGCAGCAGTTTGCTGTGAATTTTTCTTTCCAGTTTTGAGAATGGAAGTTTAATTTTTGTGCTTACATGGGCTCCGATGATTTAAGGGTTGATTCCCATTTCTGCCAGGCACTTCCTGCATAACCTTGGGAAAGTAATTTCATCATTGTGTGATTTTTAGTTCCTCACTGAATTCATAAGGGTAGTAATGTAAAACCTGTAGCTGATGCCCTATTCCATTTAGGTACAGGTTTTCCTGAAGACATCTATATCTAAATGAAAGTCCATTTTGGCAAATCATACTTACTGAAGAACAACAGTCTGTATGTGTCTCATAGTTTTCTGTGATGATATATAATGGTGTAAGTAACATGACTGCATTTATGAGAGATACTGTGGAAGGGTTTTGAACTTTTTTTTTGTTTGATCAGAAGAATTTTGATTAATCCGTATCATTTATGATAGAAATTGTATGTAGAATTTGCCAGTGCTGCATGAAAAATGTAGCCTGTAATGATTTTTATATATTTTAGTTTATTCCAAAATACCTGTGATCCACCAGACTATAAGTTTATAAAAACACAATTAAATTCAGTCAAGGAATGAACAGAATTTCCTTTTTGTAATACTTGGCTTTACACAGTGAGTGGGGAAATACTCCTCTGAAATCTAAGAGACTGTGATTGGTGATCTTAGAGGTCTTTTCCAGCCTTAATGGTTCTATGATGTGAAGCAACAAAGAATAACATACTGAATACTGTTACATCGAGAGGTATTAATAATCCATGTAAATCACTTGCTGTTTTCCAAAGGCTTAATTCCTTCCTGTCTAGGAGGAGGGAAGGAACAGAAATGTAGAGTGTTGGCAGGAATAAATGGTGGATGATACTTGCAGGACCCTGCTCTGAGTGGAATTGCACAAATGATGGATTTTGCCAGTTCTGCATTTTGGACTGATTCTGTTGCATACTAGGAACCGATCTTGAAGACGGGAATAAGGTTGATCTCTGTGTAGAGAAGTTCCCAGGCAGAGCTGTATGGAACCTCAGGAGCACAAAAATACAGATAGAAGCACAGAGAGGTGCATGTGGCTCTGTTACTTGGATCCTTTTCTGTTACCCTCCAAAAGTTCCCTTTGAACCTCAGAAGTGAGGTGTATTATAGACACAGAGTAAGAAGTCACAGACCAGGGGAGGGAGGGCTGTTAGGCTGTCTGGTGGTGCCAATAAAATCTGCACAGGTTTTCAGTGTTATCTGAACACTGTTAGTCTCCCTACACACAGCAGCACACTTGGAAATCACTGCTGGTGATTTCCCAGTCATCTGTCATTTGTCTCTGACCACACAAAACTTGGGTCATTCCCATCATTCACTGTAGCCCTGCTCTGCAAAGTGCCGTATCACAGCGATCCCTGCAGACATCCTTCCTGGGAGGTGGGTTGCGTCTGTGTGTCTTCAGTTTCTCTGTGTTTTCAGTCCATTTCATGTGTAAAAAAGAGCAAGGACGAGGATTTTCGTCAGTGCAGCTGTGGCGCAGGAGGTCAGCGTGGCATCCTGGCCTGGTGGAGGTCAGGAAAGACGTTTCCACATTCTGCTGGGTACAGTAAAGTAGGAACTCAGTTTACCTCCTTAGTTTCTGGAACTGAATTAGTGATCCAACAGATAGTATTGTTCAGCTTAAAAGTTGTCTTCACAATTGTCTCGTACTGACCTATACTAATTAACCAAACCTGGTTATAAACAATTCATGAAGATCAAGAGATGGGATTTTTTTTTTTTTGAAGGAATTGTGTGTGGATTCCTTGTAAAGAATTTTCTACTGCTCCATCTAAACTGGCTTTTTATTTTTCTGCTCCTAATTTAAGCTTGAATTTTCTTTTAGCAAGCGGTTTGAATATGTATCTTTCTAATGATTTTTTCGGGAAAAATATTGTCGTAGAACAGCCATGCACTAACAGCATATATTTATAGCCTACAGGAGGCTGAGTGCCTGGAGAGAAAGGTTTCTAAGTTCTATATTCATGATGTTTTATTTACATGTGCAACAAAAACCCATGCAGTGTGTATTTTCTGATCAAATGTATTATTTAAAAATATATGTAAGTATGTTGCCACAACAAAAGAATATGATGTGTCTGTAATTTCCTGACATACCTTTCAAGGCACAAACCAGTTTGGTGAAGGGACTGGGCTGCAGTCACTGAAGTTGCTACATCCCAGTGAGACGAGCAGGAGCGTCTCCGCTTCCTCCCCTAAGGTGCCCGTGCGCGATTCATCCTGTTGTTGTTCTCTCCCTCCTTTAAATTCTAGCTGACAAGAGCCATGGAGTTGCACTTAGGGTTTCTCCTAGGATATCTCCGAGGGTAACATTTGAAAAGTTACAGTACGTGCATGGCACATTTGAGTATATTCATGGTTAAGGTTAGTTTTATTTTCTGAAATGCCACTGGTAGCAATCTGGGACAACTGGGTATTCTAAACGTAGGCAAAGGTGGTGGAGCAAAGATGCTTACTGCATGCTTTAAATTGTTGATAGGCAACAAAACTACAAAGAACTCCTCTTAGTTCCTGTAAGGCTCTGGGTAGTAGCAACGGGCAGAATGGCAGGCTTGTATCGGCAGGGGAAAGGTGCAGCCTTGCATCGGCCCCCACTAGTCTGAGAACCAAAAATTTCTCCTGGTTTACTTAAAACAGAGGAGGAGCTGTATGGAGAAATCCATTTACAGACTGTCCTTTTTAAATCAGAAAAGATTTAAAGGTTTATCTGCTCCAGATAAGCTGTTGCTGCTGCAGCACGAAGACCTGAATAATAATGGCTTCGTGGTGAGAAGGAACTGCGGTGTTGGGATGATTATTCCTTCTGCAGTAGCTCGTAACTTCTGAGGTTTTGAGCTAGCTCAGGGACTCGAGCTGGGAGAGCTCAGGGTTGTGAGCTAGCAGAGCTGAGTTTTGAGTGACAGAAGTTGGATTACCACTGGGCCTGTGGCACCAGTTTTGGATGGCAATCCCGGGGGCTGGCTTGGGAAGGACTCTGCACCGGGCCTGGTGGGTGGCGAAGGTTTTTCAATCTGTGGGTGTTACTTCTGGCAGGTCTTCTCTCCGGGGTGGTTCCCTATTTGGCTTATTGTATTCTAAAAAAACATTTGCAGTTCTTGAACAGAGAAACAGTAATGGTTCATATACTGTTTTGAAGAAGTTAGAAGGAAAGAACCACCAGACTTCCCTCTGCAATTGGATAATTGTAATGTTTCCAGACGGCTTAGGTAATTTCGCCCCAGTCAGAAGCAGGAAGATGAGAATGAACTGAGCCAAAGGCAGGCAGCATGCTCTCTGTTTGCTCTAACAGGGTGTTTGCTGAAGCAGGACCCAGGGAGCCGAAGGTCGTAATAGAGCTGTCCCACAAAGAGCATAGCATCCTTCTTGGCATTGCCACAGGAATAGCTTTGGAGAAAGCAATCGTTAGGCTTTTTTCATGCTGCTGTTTTTCTTCTGGAAAATGTCATTTGGTCAAAATTATGTTTTCCTGCTGGAAAAATCAGATTTCAGTGATGTTTTGGGGTTTTTTTGGTGGGTGGAGGAGCAGTGAGGAAGGAGAGAGAAGCAGTCTCCTGTTACACTGAAAACACTAGTTGCAAGGTGCTATGTTTCTGTATTCGTATTGACTTTTTTATTCTGAGTGCATGCACCTTGAAGATAAAATCAGCTGAAAGAAAAGCTTCACGTTTATATACACAATGCTTTAATTTGCTTGAATCCCTTTGAATTGTTCTGGTTTTTTGCCTCAGACTCCCACTTTTGTTAATCCTGATTTGGAATGTTGTTGCTTTAAAAGGAAAAAAAAAAAAGTGGAATTTTCCACAGAGATTTATCTCAGTTCTAGAAAATCTTTCATCTTAGCTGTATTGTTCAAGTGTTGAAATAATTAAGTGGATGCTTGTTTTATGTCTTTAGTATTATCGGGCTAAGTGCAGACTATAATATCATAACATTACATTCTAATAAGGTAGTAATTATCCTGTTGTATTTTTTCTGATCCTCACCTGGGATTGGCATGTCAAAATGTTCCATATAACTACAACGTCATATATAAGCCACACAGTTCTCATATTTCGTCTTGGGGACATGTGCTAATTGATTAAACTTGTTGATTCAAAAGTTCTTGATCCTTAGTGAAGACCTTGCAATTTTGCATCACCCCAGAGCCAACTGCACATCATCAGCTATTGGAAGGATTTATACTCAAGTAGTGGTGCTGGCCCTGTCCCAGCACTCTACGTGGTGGATACCTTTAAAGGGTCCAGATTAGTAATGCTGGGAGACATGCACTATATTCATGACAGCAAGCCCAAACAGTAGTTATTTTGGATAGCTTAACTCTTTTGGAGTTAATTGTCTTGTGTGCAGAATCCTTGGGCTTTGGTGGGTCTTTTTGTTTGGTTGGTTTGTGTTTTTTGGGTTTTTTTTGGTCTTTGGGAGCTTTCTGTGTACTGTGTTAGACCCTGGCACAACAGTGGGCCTTACATCCTAATATTGCCATGTTGGGTGTGGGACGATGGTTATTGACAGCAGCTTGCTGAAACAGAGTTGCAGTCTGGAGCTGAGAAAAATAGCTCCTTGGACTCTTAGCCATCCCTTTCATGCTGCTGCCTGTCGTTTTCTGCTGAAGAACAGCATGAGGCCAATGGCCATGAGGCACAGATCAGATGTAGAAACACAAAGGACTGGAAAAGAGCTGTGGAAACATAAATGGTTGGTATTACAAAAGAGGCCAGAAATACCCTAATTTTTTTTTACTAGGGGCTGACAACTGCAAATTCTGTTTGGAACTGAGCTTGCTGCTGAAGTGTGGAATTTGTCCAATGTGGGATTAAGCAATGCATTGTTCTATTGAGAATAGCACTTTAAAAACTGAAGCGCTTTGCCAGAAGATCAGATGGGAATTCTAAAACTTAAAAGACTAAGGTCAAAGCCTGCACAATGCTAAGCACCTATGACAAAAATACCATCACTTCAAACTGAGGGTCTTTAGCACCTTGTGGAAAGAGATCTGAAACTAGCCACCTCTCTTCAGAGTCAGTGTAACTCTCTCTGTATTTTATTTTTAAAAAACAGGTATTTCGGAGTTCTTCAATTCATGGTAGTAACTCAGTAGTCTTAAGCCAAACCATTATGCTTTCAAGTCAAAGTGCAAGTATAAAAAAGTAATGATAGTCTTGCCAAATAAAACTGGGGCAAAACCCAACAGACCACTACTGAAGTGGTAATCTCACTGAGTAGGAGTTATGTTCATAAATTGTGTTGCTGTCCATATCGGAATTTTTGCCAAAAAAAAATTTCTATGTAAGCTTGGCTCTCTGAAAACTGGTTGTAGGCTGTATTTGCATCTGGATGAATCTAGATAAATAAGTTGTTTGAAGCATATCCTTGGTATATTTAAAATATTATCTCTTGAAATTTACTGGGCGTATCTAGACTTCAAGCTTTATTCCTGCTGGCTTGTGCAACCAACACTTTTTTGTGCATCTCCAGATTCTCCCCTCTCTCTACAAATTTCAGTTCTTTATTTGTTTTCCCTTCTTTCTTGCTTCCTTGTTCTTCTCCATCATTGCTGCTTGCACACTTCTTTACTTTCTACTCTTTTCTTCCATTTCCATTAGCTCCAAGTCATGTGGCTACCTAAACCAACAAAAATCTAGTGTTGATGCTCTGCTCTTTTCAGTTCAGTGATAACCTTGTCTGTCTACTGCTGGTTGCCTCTCTTCTTTCAAACCTTAGCAGTAATTTAGATCAATCTTAAGTCTGGGATGGCTGAAACACTGTACCTGTGAACCACAGCTGCTGAGCAGGGCAACGACTGGCCGTAGAGCTTGTGCTGCTGAATCATCCTCCTCCTGTGCAGGCTTCAGTCGACTGGCTTGGCTGTCTTTCCCCAAGGATTTGGCTTAACAGTTTCACGCTCTTAACTACTTGCTCTAATTATATAAAAATGCTTATAGATAATGTTAGCGAACATTAGTATATTTCTCCCTCCTCCAAATGTTTCCCATTTTCATTTGAAGTTCATGATTCACAAATACCTGAGGAGAGACACTAGTGCATCCTGAATTAGCACAATGCACAGTGCTGGTGCTCTCGACTTCCACTTGACTGTTGATGAATCCAATTTTCGGTCTGACCTGCATGTATTTTTATTTGTCATTGTGTTTATCTGTCTGTTAGCCTGCTGTGACATGGTTGATTCTAAACAGTAATTTGCGGAGCTCAAATAACCCAAGTTTTGAACTTCCTGACCAGTATTAGTAAATGGTGACAGGATTAGTCAAGGAGAAAAAAACCTGTTCTTGACGAACTGCCGTAATGCTGTTGAATAGGCTAAAATTAGCCCTGTCATTCTTGCTCTTGCTTTTAGGCATCTCAGAGTAATTATAATTGGCAAAGCCAGCCAGGCTATATCTCAAATAATCTGAAGTTTTAATGCAATTTTTTTGCTCATTTGCCTTTCCCTCCAAATAAAACAAAAATGATAAAGATGAAGTGAACAGTTGCTTCTTCCTACAGAGTACGTACCTGGCAAAAAATGAATCAGTGGTAAAGGCAAATACTCAAGCAGAATAAAATAATAATAATCAAAAAGTGGAGTAGACAGCAAATGCAGCTGATGCTGGGGAGGGTTGGGTCTAGTCCCACTTCTAATGTTTTGGTTAGTTAAAAGCCGTGATTATGTTCCACATGAACTGCAACTTTCTGTATGCGTTTTGCATTTATTAACTATGTTATGAAGATGATACAGACGGAGACGAAACTGTTACGGAGGATTTGGGATGGAACAAGCATGCTAATGAGCCTATGCAAAAATGCATCTATTAGCCAGATGGTGGGTTACACTGGCATTAGCTTCTGTTTACCATCTGTTTAATCCGCAGAAAGAGGCAGGAAAGGACCTAGAGGTGGTGTAGAGGAACAGCAAACAGTAATAGTGTAGTAACCTTCACAATATCTCCTGAATGGTGCTTTTCTTAAGTAGTTAGAGTGAAATAACCATTTCTTGTATCTGGTGGCGGATACCAAAATACTGAGGATTTTGTAAGTTTATGCGATGCTCAGTTCTCCCCTGCATTGCACATCCGCAGCATTCCCTGTAAAAAGAAGACAGGTACTCCCTCATTGTAAGCAGAACATTTATCAGCGTTCAAAGCAAGTTAAAATTTTAAAAAATAAATGCTTAAAACCGCTAAACGATGTGTGTCACTGGGAAGAAAAAAAAAAAGTATTGAATTTAAAGAAAGTCCTTAAGGTCAACCAGTCAAATCAGCTCCTCAATAAATACGTTTTTTTTAAAAGCAGTTTGCAGTCTTAAACGTCTCAAATTACGGAGTGACAAAGTCAGGAAAAATAATTTCCAGAAGTGGCGTTGACAGAGGTCTGTGTTTTAGGTTGAAACTGGAACACTGAATTGATTCACGTTGTCCTTGTGCAAAGGCACTTGAATCTTGCCGCTGATTTTTGCTTGTTCACTAGAGGGTAGCAGAGAGAGCAAGCCAGAGCGTTCCAGCACAGCTTGTGCTGCGTAGAAAGGAGTTGGCTTGCTAGCTGCCGTGTTCCTCGTCAAACCTGGTGCTCTTCAGGCTCCGGGGCGGAGCAGAAACGGTATAGTTGATGCTGTAAGCATAAACCAACAATGTAAAACTTAAGAACATTCGTAATGCGCTTTGATACAATTCTGAATCATTCCTGGTTTTAGCAGAGTTAATAATTGTATTTTTTAAGCTTCTAAATATAAGCATTTTCAGGATGTGCATTTTCAGGAGGACTATATTTCCATAGCGCACACTGTCAAATTTATGTAGGCAGATAATTTTAAAATAATACCTTGTCCTTAAAAGGTTACTGCTCTTCTAGGCTGTATTTATATACATTCCACTGAAATAAACACCTGCAGTCCAAAATTTCCTGCTGCCACCACATTAAATACCTGACAAAACAAACCATTAGACTGTATACCAATAACACAGACCTCACGGCATGTCTGCTATTGCTGCCTGAAAATTCAGCAGATTTCAGTATGAGTTACCTGTACCCTTTCTGGGGTACAGATCTCCAAAGGAATATCATGAGAAGGGTTTCTGAAAGCTGTGTTGAAGTGTGGCCATCTACTCTTACGGTTTTAACAGACAACCCAAAAATGTTGCCCTATAGCAACACACCCCTGCCATCAATATTTATTAAGTGTCTGCTCTCTGGCATTTAAGAAAGATTTTAAAGTTTCGCAGTTTTATGAGGTGTAGTTAAAGGTAATACTTAACTGGATGAGGCTGATGATACCATGTTAGAAATCATACTTTTTTATTTCAAAATCATTCACATTGTGGTTTGCCTTTTTTTGCCTGTGATGTTGTAGAAAACTGGATCAGGAAAAACCTGCTTAACATTTTTCGTCTGTCTTTGTGGCATGTAATCTGTCAGGCTTACGGTAATAAAAAAGAGCATTTCATTAAGTAGTGGGACTATTTGCCAACAGCAGGAACCAGCTGAAGTATTGCTCATTTCCCAAATAGCACTTAAGGTCCAAAGAAACACCTTTTTGTAGTCTGTTTACATTGGGCTTGTAAAAGAAAAGTATGGACCGAAAATCTGTGTTGCCATCCTCCCTTTGCCCTTCCTGTCCCCATGCATATGCAAAGACGAGATGTCCCCTACTGTGCCTGCTGCCCCTTGCAACCTCTGAAGCTTTTGTACGTGCCTTTGTGCCAGCCCTGCATTGCAGTTGGAGAGGCAGGGATCTTCGTAGGTGTTGCCCAGCTTGATGTTCCGCCCATCAAGTTGTTTCTTTGGGGGGAAAAAAATATTTGGGAATCCTTTGAATGGCTAATGTCTTTGCATTAAAACCTTTCTTAATTTCTACCTCACTTCCAGTCTGAATTCTGCAGAGAGCGTGAAATCTGCAGACGGGATTCATAAATGTGGTCCTTATTAAATATTATGCAAAACAAAAAAGAAAACATATTGGTGTAGAGAACCATCCTCCTTGTTTTGCTGATTCAGATGTTTCACAATTCAACATTTAGAAACCAAAACTGAAATATAAACTCACTTTGTACACTGTGTAAGACATTAAATATGGTCCTTTTCATCAAATGGAATTACCACATCAGTCTTCAAAGACTTTGGAGGCTTTGGAAGCTTCGTGTTGCAGCACAGCAGACAGATGTCCTGCCTAGGGTTGGAGCTTTATTATGTTTCACTTGTGTGATGGATCATACCTGTTCTTTTATCTCTGTTGTAGAAGACATTTTGGACTTTGATTCATACTGAGGAGTGTAAATAATGCAATTGGTTCTGATGTGCTCCAGTGAGAGGGAGCCATCAGACAAGCAAAGGCCAGATAATGTCTCATCTGCCTGAAATCTGGATTAGAATTAGCTGCAAAACCAGTTATATTGTCCATTTGCAATGAGTTTCTTATCCATCCTTTATGAATCCTTTTAAGAGAAGTTTTTAAAACAGATTTATACAAAATTAAGAAATTCATTTATATAGATACACTTCTAGATATTTACAGTAAAGCTGCTCAGGAAACTGCGATTTGAGTTGCAGTTCTGGGACTGCCACTCCACCACAGCAGGAATTAGTGCAGTCTTAAGCAACATCTTCCTACTCCTTCCTTCATCACAAGAGGCTCGCATCTGTTTTTTCCCCATTGCTTTAAGTATGTGGTTTTTAGCTGCTCCTCCTTCTACCCCCTACAGTCTGCAGATTCCTGTATAGCAAATGTACGGGAGCCTATTGACAAGGTGCTCGCGTGTCTTCGCTGAGGGTGAGAGGAGCCTAACACTTCCTATTAGCACACTTGTTAAAAAAAAAATGTCAGAAATTGTGGGAAATATAAGCAGCTGTGATGTATAGGTAACAAGCACTCACCTAGTGGGTGCTCATCTTGAATTGGGTAGGTTTAAGACTTTCACAGTCTTTGTCTCTGCGGTCATGTGTAGTATTCCAGCTGAAAATAACTGGTTTGAAGTTTGTATTTGTCCAGAATCCTATTAGCAGTTGTACAATGTGTGTATGTACAAACCCCCACTACATCATGCCCCAAAACAACATGAACACCAGTCTCTCCCTGTCCCAGAACTTTGATATCTCAACCACTTTGGTGTTTGGGACTGTAGTGATTTGGGGAATCTGTGTATGAAATATTACCTGCTGTCTCTGTTTTTCTTTTATAGTCTTTTCTTCCATCCCTCCGCCCTATTCTTTTCACTCAGAACGTGCTAAAAGATTAACACAACGCTGCTGTGTTTGGAGACCTGTCATCTAGGTTCTTAAACCCTTCAAGAAGGCTGAAGCAATCTCCATTTCTTTGGCTTCTCAAGCAGTTCTTCTACACAGAATTTTGTACGTATTATTTAAGGACAACTTTTCACCAGAAAAGGCTGAAGAATACTTTGCCAATGTCATGCATGCCATGATAATATCACCTAGATGACGTTAGTGCCATTGGACACTGAGGCTTTAAACCACACTGCTCCAGTGGTTTGGGATCCTGTTTTCACTAGTGCCAGCTCTCTGGTGAGTCTGACAGTTCTTCTCCAGATCTTTCCAACAGCTGTTGTCTCACTATGGGGGGGGGGAAGGGGCCTCACCTTCATAATCACAGGGCAGCTTGTGTAGGTACATGGACAAGTCTACTGGATGTGTTAAACAGAATTTATGCAATATGAAAGGACCTAACAGTGATGACATAGAAATGTAATGATTTCTCACCATCCCTGCTTATTTATCTCATCTGCTTCTTCCTTCTGTTCTCTCCTTTTTATTGATCAATATGCATATGCTTTTTTGGAGGGCAAGCATGTCTATTTAAGTTTAGAAAATGCCATTTTATTGATACTATCAAATAATAAATAATAGTAATGTGATTCAGTGTGCATAGCATATGCATACCAATATCTGAGGATTTTATGAATTTCCTTACACTTTATTTATGAGCCCCAGAGTATTTTAGATGCATTCAGGCCATTTCAGTTCCTGTGCTTGATGTAATTAAACTGGACTGTTGAATATTTTTTTAACCAATCAACCTTGATGACCTCTCATTAATAAATAACTTGTTAAATGACAAGTTTCTGCAAGCGTGGACTTATTATTCAAGAAGCTAGTGAAAGTAATAGTTTGGAAGCACAAGGTCATCTACGAATTTACAGTTTATGTGAGGATAGCCTAGAATATGGAAAAGTTACAGTAAAGACTGAAATGTTTTGAAAGTAGGATGATCGTGCAAAACCACGTAGAGATACAAATGGCAAGTGTGCACGTGTGCATATTATTTCCATGAGCCACTTAATTTTTGCTCAGTGCCAAACCTTGCATCACTGTTATTTCCACCTTCCAGTTCTTGACACTGCAAAGGGATGTTAACCAGTTGTTTCTGGCTTGTTCTTTAGAAATACCTTCACCTTCCCCTCTCCCCAGTGCGTTGGTGACATGTGAACGCTGCACCTCTCCCTTTCTGTGTATCAGTTCATCTGAGATGCCCCGAGTCGGTGGGTTTCCGCCTCCTCTGTGGTGCAGTGCTAGCACTGATGCCATTTGTTAACTATTTTGGTGTCTGCTGTCATGATTATCCTCTGTGCGTGGCCGTGCACTTCAGAAGGGGGGGATGGTGGAGGGGTACAGCCAGGACTAATCCTGTCCCGAGGGTGCCCAGCTCCTGCTGCCGACTGCACCAGTGTGAGGCACTAGCTGGGTAATGGTGGCCCTTCTCTCCCTCCATCTTTTTGCTCCCCTTTGAAACTGTCTTCTGTAAACTTCCTCCATGGCAAAGCACAAGTTACGTTGGTTTGTAAGGAAGAGGAAAAGAGAATTTTCGTTGAACAAACCTCTTTTCCTTCCTCAGCCTCATCCACTGGAAACTACAGCAAGCTATTTTTAATGGATTTTATATACTTACTTCGCGTGGGTAGGATTGTGTGTAAATTAGGTTTAATACACAGACAAGTGTACGTGGCCATGTATATACAGCCTCATGCCTGAAGTGCATGCCACTGCTCCAGTGCTGCGAGTTCCCTTTATTTTGATTCCCTGTTATGCTGTGACTAAGTAATCTTATTAAAAATTGTTCAAAGCACTGCACTTTAAAATAGTCCCATTGCATTGCTTTAGGTGGGTATGGATATCCTCTGAATACAGGCGTCCTAGGGAAACTAGGACAGTGTACTTGGGGCATGTAGCATCTAGGAACTGAGTCTGGACACTTACTTGATGTTGAGAGTGTAACAGGTTATTTCAATGATTGATCTTTGAGCATTTTAATAATAAAAACTGCATATTGTGTTCTATGAGTGCCTTTATCATTCGCTATTAAGACGTTTTTCCGTCTCTCTCCCCCTTATGTTTTTGCTTAGGAAGAAATGTGGGTTTTAAATCTAGTAAGCGGCTGATTTCACATAGTCTACATAAAGGAGAGTTATGAAAGCACAGTGTGTTTAGCAGGGGAAGGCCCATGCTGACCTTGCCTCCCTGAGGACAAGGAGCATTCTGGATGCCATTCTACAATCTTTCATTTTTATTGGGTATTTGGAATATCTTCATTGAGAAGTTACTGGCCTTTATTACGGATTTTAAGGGTATGGCCTGTGAGGTATGGAGGCAGCATGGATTGTCCGCAGGGTGCCTGGGGGTATTAATAATTTAAAATGTTTAATATATCCTAGCTGTCAGGAATGTCCAGGGGAGTGCAGGGGAAGTCACCCTCACCAGCAGTGCTTTCTGTGCAACAGTGGAAGCCCTTACTGAATGGGGATGAGAGAATATTTTGACCATTTTAGTTTTTCTAATCTCCCTTGTATTTATGCACAGGGGAAGTGCATTTGGCACACTGTAAGCACTGATTTTCTCAGCAGGAAAAACAAGACAACATCAAATGAAGCTGCACAACAGACTCCAATCCCTGGGGTTAGATCAGGAAAGTTCCTTTTATGTCTAAAGGGAAAGAGGGTATTTGGGTGCAGCCTTGCCTGCTTTGTCTGAGTCAGGCATGCAAAACTGTGGGATTAGCAAATGCAGTTTAAGTGGCTTCACGCTGGAAGCGACACAATAGTTTGTTGGTGCAGAACTTGTGTCTGTTGTCCTGGTGGCTGATGCCTCAGTGCTAATGCCCAGACAGAGGAATCAGCAGTCACTTTCACTGTGTCTGCTTTGTAAGAACAGTCAGGGGAATAAAGCAAATGCCCAGTGGAGATTAAATCTATAGACACCGAGTCTTCATTCGCAAAGCCCTAACAGTGATAGTAGAAACAGGAGGGGAAACGTCAGTTTTTTACAGAGTTATTCATCCTCTTTTGCTGAGGAAAAAGACAAAATGCACTCTCAGGAACTTTGCATCTCGCTGGATGGTTTCTCATTCTCGTATGAATCTGGTTGATTAATAGGTGATGCTGGCAGCGACAGCTTTCTGGTGCACCTTCTGCCTGCCAAAGCCCTGACGTGTGAGTGCACAGTGTGCAGAGCTTCTACATCAGCTCTGAATTTCAGCAGTAATTTGTTTTTGATATCTCAAGGTAGAGCTACATATGTTAATGACTTTAATTTTTCCTGAGTATTTCTGAATCCAGCCTTTGTTTATCTTAATGATTTGTCTAACCTCCAGGAAGGTTTTGAATAACTGTGTGGGTTAGAGAAGCCTCATGAGAAGTAAGGCAGTTAACTTCATTGAAACTTTGTGGAGTTTGGACACGAGTCATTTATGATCTTTTGAAAGTCTGATTTGTAGTACTGCTTGTTATTTTTCTGTTTTCAAGAGAAGCACAAAGTAGCACTGGTAAGTTTTATGTATTTGTTTTTTGTGCAAGATACTGTATTGCGTGTGTCTCCTGGGGTCTGTCTGTGTTGCTGCTCTGACTGCTATGCTGCAACACAGAAACTGCTTAACAATGTTAATTCAGTGTTTTGATTGGAAATATATATTTTTTTTTTTTGTTTCCAAACAAGAATGAGCTCCTTCCTGTGTTTCCTTGTAGTGCTCTTGCAGCATTACAGGCTCCTTTGTTCTTTTCTGTTCTGGCTGGGGAACTACCCCAGTTTCAGCAGCAAGGCAGAGTGCTTGCCAAGCCACCTCCTCTTGAGCTGAGCTCCAGTACCACAGACCAGCTCTGAGTGTGAGATTAGGGAGCTGCTGCACGAGAGCAGGCAAAGACACAGCAAGGAGCAGGAGCAAAAATGAACTTTTAAAGGCTGTGTTCTTTGAAGGTGCCAACAGATAGGATGCATCCAGAAAAGAAACAAAAATTTTTTAAAATTATTATTTATGCTGTCCTTGGCTTTAGCAGAAGATCTTGCTTTATAGACCATTTTCAGAGGTTACCTGGTGATGGTATTGTTGACTTTTATAAATAAGTGCAGTGAGGCTAGGGGAAAAACAGTAGTGGCATCTGAAACCTGCATTATTTTTCAGCATTTTTTTATGATAGTGGGTCTTATCCTCTCTCCCCTAGACATTGCTGTCAGCAGCAGCAGAGAGGAGCGATGACTCCTGCCTACAAAGGGGATATGGCAGGGCCTTTGATCACAGTCTGGAGGGCATAAGGAAAATATTGAGGAGAAGTATCCAAAAAAGGACTTGAAAGAGGTTGCTAGCAGTGAAAAGGGGGTGGGGAGAGGAATTGGAAGAGATTTTCCTCAGGAAAAGAAAGAAACTCAGCCAACTCTGAGCCCCTCTGCTTAACCTGGCTGCAGCGAGCTTCACATCTGCAGGTTTTCCTTTTGGTTACGAGGAGGAGATTAGAAAGTAATCAGTGAGTGAGACTGCATGTATTTATTTTGGGAGAGACAGAAGTAGAGAGGGATCCAACCTGTTGTGTTCCTTCTTGCATGAGATTTTCTTTACTCAGACATTAGGGGACCAATAAAATACTGTAGACGCTGTTCAGTGTCGTTACTGCTCTGTGCTTTCAGTAAACCCTGGGGTCATTCAGCAAGTCTAATCCACTCTCTTTTTAGGCTTTAGGCATGCTCACATTTTTGTTCTTAGGAGCTGACCGTTCTTGTTGAACAAACATTGTTTACAATTATTTACATGCACTTTTATTTCTAATGCAAAGGACTAAAACTTGCTTATAAATAAAGTAATAACTTTTTACTTTCTTTTAAGTACAGCTTGGTATTTCCAATAATTTGTGCTAGGCTTACAGGAAGCAAATATTTGTATCTGTTACATATGTGAGTATGAGAAGCAGTTCAAAAGGTTCAGACGATGATGGACAGCAGCTATTTCACATTTTGAAGAGGAAAGCCTCTGTTTAGTTGATATTTTAGAGGGAGTCTTTCAAGAAAGCGCAAGATTTAAAGTTAAAGCAAAGTGCTTTGGAAGTGTTTGACCAGATTTGGTGATCTCATGTGATGACTGGAAGGGTGGGACTACATATCTGTGTCTATGCCTGTATCTATACCTGGGGCTATATTATTTATATCTTTTTTTAACAATATGATTAATATCACAGCAACAGCAGAATTCAGTAAAAATTCCTGATGCAACCGTTAAAGATGTGGTAACATAGTATATAGAGACATATTCCACAAAGATTAATGGCCTTTCTCTAGTCTACTCTTGAAGTGCTCTTAAGTTTCAGAATGTATTTCATGACTGGATTGATACCTGGTTCATGTTATTAATGACTTAATTGGAGTATAGATACCAGCTACTCCTGTGTACATCTTGCTGAGTTGGTGTTGCAAGTCAGTTTCAGAAAAATGTCCCTTAAAAAAAAAGGGGGGGGGGGGGAA
>Ga0065711_1003001_pt1 | contig 30326 bp, 15 predicted proteins | sample Hoacrofraction12_FD_59098 | JGI IMG/M metagenome (GOLD analysis project Ga0065711, IMG submission 59098) | Hoatzin crop microbial communities from Cojedes, Venezuela - Epithelial fraction 12 v2 (version 2) | ecosystem: Host-associated > Birds > Digestive system > Esophagus > Crop | place...
AGACCTGCCTGGACAAGGTCCTGTGCAGCCTGCTGTAGGTGACCCTGCTTCGGCAGGAGGGTTGGACTAGATGACCCACAGAGGTCCCTTCCAACCCCTACTATTCTGTGATTCTGTGATTCTGTGATCTCTTGACCAATGCTGCTGAACCAAAGGGATGATATCCTTTCCGGTCCTGTTACCTTGTGACTATGTCCCAGCATAATGAGGAGATGAGCTGGAAGTTTTGGATGCATCCAAGGTGCTCATCACCTGCACCACTGGCAATCTGATGCCCTGGTCATGTTGAAGGAGACAGGGCTTCCACTTTAAATCTTCAGTATTTTTTTACTGGCATCTTTCCCTCCACAACCCAGGCCCCAGTATCAGCCATCCTCTGGCCAGAATATCATGTCCCAGTTCAGTATTTCTAGGAAGAAAGCATATACCTGAGGTCTGCTCTTTAAAGCACATGTGAATGCCTGGGGACTTGAGAGGGGGGTAAATGGGTTTCTTTTCAGGCTCCTTCTGTGCTCCTGGGAAGATGATGTGGTTTTTTTGCTTGTCTTCAATCACAGAACAAGAGCTAAGTGTTATTGATCTGAGACCTAGAGGGAATATTTCTGAGCAGTTTGCCCTGGCATTAGTCCATCACTTAGCTGGTATTTATTATTCAAGGCTGGCAAGGAATTTCTGGCAGCATGCCCTGGCCAGACAGCAAACTAGCGATGAAGGAGCTAAGTGAGTCAAGGACAAATGAAGAGGGGAATGAAGGGAAGAAGGGGAAGAAATTACAAAGTAGATTTACCCTACTCAAATTAACTTAGATGGTTCCCAAAGCCTCTCTCTGCAAAGTTGTCCCCTCGTGCGTTAAAAACCCAAAACAGGATGCACACATGGAGCTGGCAGATGGTCAGCTTGAGCTAATTTTTAACCAAGAGTTAAGGTAAACGTGCAGAAAACCAGGAAAGGAATGAGATAAAGCTTCACACATTGAGAAAGCACGGATGTTGCATGCAAAGGAGCGAACTGGCAGTTGCGTGGACATTTGCAGAGTGGAAAGGGGCTATTCCTCAAAGCTGGAAGATGTAAGAGGAAGAGTCATGATGGTATCTGTCCCACTCAGTGATTAGTGTCATTTGGTTTATTCCCATCAGTCCAGATAGGTTTGTCTTGCCTGATCATTTATAGAAAGATATACAGCCATGTTGGTTGATCTATCCAGTTCCTTCTGAAGGCTCCTGTCAAAATCATTCCTTATTCCTTACTAGGCAGGGCCAAGCTAATTTGACATGACCTGATGCAGCATGTCCACTTGAAAGCTCATCAGAACAACAGTGCAGCAGATGAAAAGCAGGTATCTCTGTTTGTGTAAAAGGTTAGGAAGAAACTGTGTACCAAACAGGACAGGAAGCTTTTGTGATCATCACTGGTGTCCTTGCCGAGGAAAAACATTAGGGAAAACACAGTGTCAATGGCCCCGTCCTGTGACAATTCCCCGTTTCTTTCCAACGGCCATCGAAGAGCACACTGGTGTTTCGGGACAATATCAGGACTCATTCTCTGACAATTTGGGGGCAGAGGCTGCAAGCTTTCCAGGACAGATTAGATGAAATGAATATGACATCTACAATGACAGCTCCCAATGTGCTATCTCCATGCCAGTTTTACAGGGCACTTCGTAGAGTTCCTGGCTTCGAAGGGTCAGTGAAAAACAGCAGCACATCATGCAGCATGCATGAGGGTGTGCTAAGAGGCTAGTAAGAAGGGTCAGAGGATCTCCTGGGAAGGAGTTAAGTCTTTGCTCAGCTTACACCCAAACTTTGCAACAGGGTTATGGCAAAGCACAGACAGATCGAGCTCGCTGTGGGGTTGCAGGAAAATCCCTAAAAATCAGCTTCTGGAGAGACAGCAGGCTGGGCAGAGCCTTTGAGAAGTTGAGCACATGGCACCTCTTTTTCCAAGGCTGTAAACTTGTGTGTGTCTTTCCAGACAGTAATGCTACCAGTTTAAAAGCTCTTGTAACCTTTGCACTAAGATAACATTGGTAAAAATCCCTCAGGCTTGCTCAGATTGAAGAGCCCTGTCTGCTGGGGTGCAATGAGTTCTCCTGCTATTGATCTCTGGGTTCATCAAGACAGTGGACTAAGGGGCCAGCACATTTGCTTGGTTTTCCTCAAGCTAAAAATTACATTAAGTTCAAGTGGGACAAGAATAACAGTAATAATAATAATAATAATAATAATATTTTTAAAAGCACACCATTCCAGCTCTCTCAGAAATACAGCTACAAGGCTAGTACAGCTTTCACTGATTTTAAAAGAACCCCCAGGCACTGAGTTTTCACATGCTGAATCTGTGTGTTCCCTCCTGCTGAATGTTTCAATCCTCCCCAAAATGTTCATAGAAAGACCTAGGCTTCCACCTTAGCAACAGTATTTAATTTCTTCAGCTCACTGGTCTAATATTTCAAATCTGAAAATGGACTCATTACAAATGCTGGTCTAAAAAAGCCATATAAAAAGCTCCCCAGTTGCTGGTAAAATAAAACAAACCCTAGCAAGCAGAAAAAAAAACCATCAGCAGCAGCAACAAAAGTTCTATCCAGGCTCCTAAGCTTTTAGTCTGTTAGGTAAAGGTTACACCAGCAGAAGGTCTGGCTGCTCTTCTCTCTGTGCTACAGCAAAGCGCTCCCTGGTCTTTCACAACCGTTATTCTTTGGGTGTGAAGGGTAGAGAACAATGCTGGAAAAGTCAAAGAGAATATCCAAATAATGATGGATGCCTGTTCCCATGAGCTGGAAAGGCTTCTTTTCCCATGAGTTGTACAACATTGCTACGCTTCACACCAGCACTGCTGCCCTTCACAAAGCAAGCACGGTGGAAATGAAGCGATGGGTGTGGCTTGATAATTAAGATGGCAGCTAATGTGAGCTCAGTAGGTTTGGGCTGAAAGAAGGTATATTTTAATTATTAGTGTCCAATTAAATATTGAATAAGTTCCATCATTGTAAGGGGATTTTGTGTCTCTCAGGGACCCTCAAAAGAGTTAATTAGAGAGCCTGCACACTCATAGACATGGTGTGTATGTGCCTCCACACCCTTCAGTGCGGCTACAGATCCCAGTGCAAGAATGCAGGTATTTTCCACCCTGTGAGCCTGATTTTTCTGTGTTCTTTAAATTATCAAGTGTCACTCTTATCTTCAACAACATGAATCTTGACATAAATTGCAAAACAGATAGCTGATCCAATGCTTCAGTGACTGGAGTAGCTGATTAATTTAAAGCAAGTATGTGCATGTCCATGTCAGCCTGCAGCTAGAGTAGCGACCATGGTATAGACACATCCTCACATTGGTAAGAACAAGTCCAGCAGTGAGCTCTTCCCTGACTGGATGTAGCTCCTGATGCTGAGTCTAATCTCAGATAACTTATGGGGAGTTAAAATCCCACCATGCCATTCATCAGCTTTTCAACAACTATGACAAAGTGTCTGGCTCTGTTTATTTAGGAATGGACCACAGCCCTATCCCTCGGTTGTCTACATAGTTTAATTGTTGGCATGAATCCCTGATTTTCTGTTCATGATAAATAGCCCACTCCTAGAGACAGAAGTAGGTATTCAAGAGACAGTACAGCTGGGGAGGATTCTCAGTTCTGATGTAGCATAGCCTTGTTATTAGGGATAAGAGAGCTCAACACAGTCAGTGCAAGCCATGCCATACCAGTAGCTGGAGTACAGGAGAACTCTGCCTGGATGTTGCATATGATAATAAAGATGTAGCCTTTATTACAAGTCAGCTTTTGACAGCGTGATGCAGAGGTGCAGAATTTGCCAAACCGAGGTACTGGCCACTTAGGACTTAACACATCAGTCCACACTCACAACCTGTCAACATTTATGGGTGGCCTAAATGTCCAACATCAGAGGGAAGATAAGCAACCCTGCATGTCACCTGGAGAATGGTACAATCCTCTCATTCAGTGGGGAAGAGGATGACATGACCCCAGCTGGCAATCAATTCGCACGTGGCATCCATCAGGCTGATGTGAAAGGGAGCTCAAATGGAGTGCTTGTCATTAAGAGAAGATATATGGAAGAGACAGAGATGAGGAAATAGTCCACGGGGGGCTATTCCTGAGGCAGCCCCATCTAGCAAACAGGATTATTGGTAATGATGAGATAATTCACTAGGAAGTCATGTCAGATTTAAGTGACCCTCCTAGATAACAAGGAAATGCTGGGGAAAAGTGGAGGGAGAGGTCCCAGCTGTGTCTTGGCCTTCATGCGCTGCCCAGCACAATCTCTGCAATGGGAAACTGGGTGGGCTGGGGGTGGTGATTACAATCTTTCTGAGTGAAATTCTTTCTTTTCTCTTGAGAGAAACCCTAAGTTTTGCAAACAACATTTCAGACAGAAACTGAATTTACCTCCAACAGTGAGTTTGTCTGTATTTTCAAGCCTTCCATCATGCCACAGCCCATCTGTAACGCATTCATCCTCAGATAAAAAATCCATCCCAAGGGAAACAGTACAAAACACAGCCAAGGCCCGCAGACTGCATTGGTAGGAAAAGGATCTCAATATAAATCTCTGACTACCACAGTCGCTACATGACCAGCCAGCCTCTCCAATATTCGGGAACCTTCACATGGACAAGAGCCAGCAACAAATGACCTGTTCAAATCCGCATCAGAAAAGTTATGCTCCTAGCGAGGCTGGCCTAAAATTAGAGTCACTTCACTTTTTTCAGTAGTGTACAAAGGACTTCTATTGTAGAAGTCCTTTAAAACTCCTACAACACCAGGCAAATGTCTTGCTAACTTCTCCCATATATATATTGGCAAATAAAAATACATCCTTTGACCTTAGTGCTTTAAAGAGGAAATTAATCCTTGTTTTAGTGGTGAACAAAACTAGAAACAGTCTGAACAGTGAAGTTATTGCCGTAGTTCCCAACATTTAGGGCTGTTCTCATTACATGCATACACAACTAGAAATGACAAAGCAGTCATCTCTTGATTCACATCAGCAGAAACGTGAACACGTTTTTGATGACAGACTTTTCAAATGTTTTGGGACATCTGAAAGAGAGATGATAACAATTAGATTAATAACACTAATTATTAATGATGGCTATTACAGTGTGTTTTCTCTTAAACAGAAAAACGAAGCTACACATAAGCCTGCTGCAATGCAGTCAGATTCTGCCTGTTCTCAGCTCTGTCCCTTGTTAGGGGAAATCCTCCACAGATGAAATGGTGATCGTGAATCAGACTACCACCACCTTGTAAAGAAGTGTCATGATTAAGCAATCTCAATGCTTTCTCTGCATATAAAGCCATTTCCTGGCCCTCCATTATACTATGTACCGTGCAGACCTAAAGCAAAAAAAGGATGGTCCAAGCCCCATAGTAATACAAAAAGATACAAAACCATGCATCTTAACCCAAATTCCCACGCCCAACTCTTCCTTGGTATCTTTTTCATAGGGAGACTTCTCATGCTGAGTTTATTTTTCTTCTCCATCAGACAAGTTGATCTAGGAACAGAGACTGTCTTTCAGAGGGAGACAACAAACTGATCCCATTTAAAATTCTTCTTCATCCATGACCAACCCAACTTAAAGTGCTATCAATCTGCATGGTGGCTTCCCCAGTGGAAAAGACGTAAACCAAAGATTTGGCTTTTTTTTATTTGTTTGTTTTGGATTTCTTCACTGGTGCTGTTCGTGTTTTCTTTTGTTTTGTTTTTAATAATGCACAGATAGAACTGCGTCTTCTGGGTGAGGGCAGCTCACCAGCTGCCACCGTTTATTTATTTGTTTGTCTTCATCTACCTTTACAGAAAAAAGCAGGGATCACAGTTTGTGTCCTTCCTGTGACCAGAGTAAAGCAGCAGGGATTCCGGGCACGTGCATCGTGATGGTGAAAAAGACCTTGAAGACCATGAGAGGGTCAGCTTTTCAACACCTGGTAATCATATTATTTCAGTTGCAAAAATGCAACCAGAACACTGTGGACATATCACAGTGGTAGAATCATAGAATCATAGAACAACTAAGGTTGGAAATGTCCTCTAAGATTATCAAGTCCAACTGTCAATTCATTGTCATTACAAACTGTGATGGGTCTGATCTTCACCGTGGTCCTACAGAGGGATGACAGCACTGCCGCTGCAACATAAGGGGCTCAATGCACATGTTTTTAAGATACTGTAGAAACAAAGGCTGTTGTTAGCCTTCAGTGCAAAACCTGACAGCAACAACTGTAAGGAGGAAAAGTAAGTTTCTTTGGGCTTCTGGAGCTAGAATGGGATACTGACTCATAAACCACTTCAGATGAGGGGCTAAACTTGGAGAACGCTCACTCTGATGTGCACTGTTCTTATATTTACCTCTATTTGTCATGACAGGAGACACAATACTGGGGTATTCCTGTCCGTCAGACTGAGCCAATGTAGCCATTACTGTGTTATTCCAGAGAGAGTTCATGTTACTTGATAACAGCCATCTCTAAATGACAGATATTCTCTATTCTCTAAAGGAGGAATAGGACTCACCTCACTGATCAAGGCACCTGAATTTAGGTGTCTACTTACAAGTGTCTCCGTGTACATCAAAAGTCTTTGTCATTCGAGATGCCCAGAAATATCCCACTTAACTTCAGCCGTTGTTTCTGAAGGGCTCAGATCCCCACTGGATCTAGTGTCTTATCTACCAGTCCATGGGGGATGAGCTGTGTACCACAGGGAGTCTCAAATGGCATTAAGTGCTTATGCTTAGGTAAACTCCACATAGTCAGTGGAGTCTGTAAGGGCTCCCCTCGCTAAAGCAAGTAGCACTTCAGTGTGAGCTGATGTCAGGGACTCACAGACATTTCTGGCCTTGGACATGGGTAGGGTTGTTCAGCAAAGAACCTCTCTAAAGCTGAAGTCACCTGCCCTGCTCTGGGAGACGAGTTTCTCCCTTGCTATGCACTTGCTGAGGAGGGTACAAACCTGTATATCATCCCCTTCCCCAGAAATTTCCCTCTCCTTCTTCATAGGGAACCGGAAGTTTCCTGGTTTTTTGTTGCTGGGTCCTTCACACACATCTACGCCAGCCTCTGTTCTCCGATCCTGTGACCTACTAGAGCAATACGGCTCAGATTTGTGCAACTAAATGGCATTACCCCAAGGAAAGGTTTGCCACATCTAAGTGACAGTCTTTGACCCATGCTCACCCCATAACCAGTCTTGGGCACTCTGTGGAGTACTAGCTGGCACACCCTAAAATGGTGCCAAGCCCGTGCTCCAGTCTGAGTCAGACATGGTTCATCCTCCTAGAGCGAACCTAACTCAGACTGCTCCCTCCTGCTCTTAATGTATATCCCTGTCTCCAGAAGCAAATCTGAAATCACTTGGATTTCTCCGGGGCTTTGCAGTATTTGGGAAGCAGGGTCTAGACAGAGAAAATCCTGTTCAAAACTGATCATCACTTTGCTTTAGAGGTCCATGGTTAGAATCTCAGGTGAACTGTCAAAGGGAAATTAACTCAAACTGTAATCGAAAAAGAAGAACCTGCATATTTATAACAAGACTTATGAACCTCCTGTGTGTATTTATGTATATGTCTACTTGTATGCCCTTTCCTAACTCTTCACAATTTCTTCTTTGATTCTGACCAGTTGCGGCCACATGTGGTGCGGAGTTTATGTCTGTTGGAAAGGTGGATTTCGGACAAGTCTGGAAGTGGCTGACAGCCTGATAAGGGACAAAAGTCTACCTTTGCTCTGAGGAAAAGCTTGCAAGGCGAGTTCACCCCTTATAAGCCACCTGGAAATCCATGTAGGAACAAGCGCACTCCAATGGTCCCACCACCAGAAAAGATTTGGTTGGAGTTTTCACCTTCTGAGATGCTGGCATCGCTCAAACCAAGGATGCCAGTCCTTAGGGAAACGACACTTCCTGAGCACAGAAGTGCAGTGGAATGATTTGCTTCAATAAAAAAAGACAGAATTTCCCTCTGTCCCACAGATTCTTCTGTCTGTCTGGATGTTTTCCTGCCCTGCTCAGAAAGATGTTCTCCTGACGTTATGACACAGGAAGGAATGTGTAGGGGTAAACGGTCTGTCAGCAGCATTAAGAATCTGCTGTGCAGGAGGACAGCTCTGTCTTCCTGCTCTTGTTTTGAGGTTTGTCTTTTCTACTATAATACTACGCAAAGCAGCGCTGATGTCTAACCTTTTCCAGATAACCTGCTTTCTGTTTCCAGTTTCATCCTGAGCATATCAACTAGAAGAACAAGCTGGAGAAGACAACTGCCTCCCTGGGCTGCTTTTTCATGTCACTCTGCCCTCCAGACTTCATGTCATGAGTGCCTCAGTGCAACCCTTGAAGACTGAAAACCTGGGGACTGAAGTGCCTAATCTGCAGCAAATGCTTCTGCTAGCTTCAGCCATGAGTTTCTGTTGAAGAGGTCCCTGTTGGTGGAAGAAATCCCTTGGAAGCGGAGAGGAGACCTGTTGGCATTAGGAAACCATGACAATTTAGCGTCAATCACAATGATTGATACTGTCAGGGAAAAGAGGGAGGGTGCAGTCAGCAGTGTCTTGGGGACCTGGAACAAACCAGCATGTTGCTGGGATGATGGTTGTTCCCGCACTTTAACACCAGCTGGAGCAAAGCTAGGAGCCATTAATTGACTTTTAGCTCTAACTGTAATCCTGATGTCTTTTAGGTGTCAATTAACCACCAGTAATAGGTGGCTAATTGTGTAAGATGGCCTTTCAAATGAGATGTAAGACAGAGACCCAACCACTCTGTGGTCATTAAGGGTCCTTCTGCATTTTGCATAAGAGCAGGGAATGATGAGGGCGGTTTCCCCTGGCCCTTTTCCCGTGTCCTTCATTACGTTACACCCAGCGTCTGCATAGGATAATATTTTACTGTAGCTATACCTTCATTATAGCTTTTATCTTGTGCTTTTATCTGTCCAGGGGTGTATAGAGTTGTTTTATTGTAATTACATTTAAAGGTCAAGGCAGAAATATCTCAGAGGTGCACATTATGGGGTCTAACACCAGAGCTGTCTTTCAATATAGGATAGAGTGAGAAACACAGCTGACAGCTCCTTCCAGGAACTGCAGAGTCAGTGAAATCAGCTTTTGCAGACAACAGCTTCTCCTGCTTGGATGTCCCAAGATCTAAACAAGTCCATGTATCGAATCTGGGCTGGAGATGTCCCAGACCGAAGGGCATGGTTGCGTCTATGCTGTCAATGTCAACTGTCAAGCACTAGTTACACAGATGCACCCACTGTTTTGGGGTCACAGGGACCACTGTGTGAGTTATCGGCTGTCTAACAGTAACTCAGGTTGTATTAGTGCCTTTCCATTAAGACACAGAGAGCTGTGTCTGTTCCCTGCCTGTCTGTTTTATGCCATTAAAGCTGCAGGAATATTATATCTTTCATATGTCTGCACCGTTTTGAATACAGATGACAGAAATGGGGATGGAAATAAGATCAGAAATATGTACCCCCGGACTGCATGGGCTTTTTTTGCTTAGGCAACCAGGCTAAAAACAGGCTACAAAAAAACTGCAGAGCCTCAGAAGGATCACAGTGCTTCAGGGTGTCTGAAGTCGTGTCCTATCCCAAGCAAAGCCAAAAACAATTATTACTTGTCCAGAAGCCACTTGAGATCTCTGGTCACCCTTGTTCACTCTACCCTGACCCATTTCCCATTCAGTTCTTGAGACCAGAACGGCACACAGTATCCAGAACCTGGAGATACTCTGAGACAAAGATCTTACATCTTTCCTTCTCTGTTCCTGCCACAATCATACCCAACATTTGCCTTGTTTTATTTGACCCATATGAACATTAAGCAGATGTTTGGATGGGATTCTCTCTCACAGGTGTCTCTAATCCCAAGACCACAGGTGGCTGTCACTGGGCACTTTTCTACTCCAGCCTTACTGGTGACTCTTGCACTTCCCTTCAGGCATCTCTCATCTGCCCTAAATACGTTCAGTTCAGGTATTCTTGACTCTGCTGTCATCAGGGTCCAACTCAGTCCATGGCTCCCATGTGCTGGTGGAAAACCAGTTCTGATGGGATCTAATTTAATGATTCTTTCCCACCACAGAGTAAAAATTCAAAAGACCAGGAGCAGCAGTGAGGATGCAATGAAAGGAAATCATCACCACCCATGGTTGCATAGGGTACATGCGCATGTCACCAAGGCAGGGATTCCTTTGCATCCCACAGTGGGCGTCTCAGAAATTACAATAGTGATTCTAGCATTTGTTCCTCTACAAATTCCTCTTGCTTTCTTCCCCTCCCTCTGCAGTATGAATTAATCTCCTGGGGACTGTCATTCCCCAGGCTTGCAAGCCAAATGGCACAGAATACACTGTATCTTTTACATGTCTATATTGAATCCTCTGTCTGTGGAAATCAAAATATCATCGGAAATATGTAGCAGTTGAAATGGGCCAGTATTTGACAGCATCCTCTATGACAGCAGGCTCTTGGGAGGAATACCCTTTATCTCCTCTCAGTCCCTTCCCCTTCAAACCCAGAGGCGAAAGACAGATCCTCTTGCTAGCTCACTGCATAATCCAGTGAAAGTTTCAACCTGTTCACTAGGAAATTACCTCTCTGAGTAGCATAAGATGCCAGACTGGTCCAGTCCAAACCATCTACTGCAGGCTGGTGGACAAGAGAGAGATTTGCAGATAACTGAGATTGCATCTTTTGTTTTCTCTCCATGTGACAATTTTCTTCTCACATAGTTGACATCATCCTTTGCCAACAATATTTTCTGAAGATTCTCCCTCTGCTGCCTCCTCTGACAACCAATGCACTTATTGGAGAAAGACCTGTTTACAGTTCCTTCTTGCCACTCTCACAGAGTTAAGCTGCCAAGGAGTTCAGTTGGTAGGATGTTGGGGACAGAGGCTTCTTTATTCTCAAAACCCTTCAGACTGGCAGAGCGAGGGCAGACACAGGTTGAAACACCAGAACCTGTCCCAGCAGACAGGGACAGAGAGACAAATCCTGCAGTGCTGACCTCGTAAATCAGGGGGTGGTTAATAGGAACTGGTGTCTGGAGAAGGATAGCAGGGTCTGGGCTTCTGTTCACCCACATGCCTGGCAGGTATAAACCACAGACTGAACAAGGAGAATCTTGATAGAACTGCTGGACACCTGTGGAGTCCTGCTGACAAATCCAGTGGACAGGCTGGTTCAGAGCTTGAAACAGGGGCATCCTGAAGATAGGAAAGAGCAAGCAGGGACCATCTGGTTTGGGATTGTCCCTGGTCATCCTGCCATGGAGCTTTAACAAAGATTTTTGCTTGTTTCTAGAAAGTCAAAGAAGGTACCATGGTCCCAGTATCCATTATTTTTTTGCACAAACAGTTGTTCTTTTAGTTCTGCACCTGGGTTGGGGCAAACGCTGGTAACAACAAAGGCTGGGGAGGGAAGGGATTGGGGGTAGACCTGCGGAGAAGGACTTGGGGGTGTTCGTTGACAAGAAGCTTGACATGATCCAGTAATGTGCGCTCGCAGCCCAGAAGGCCGACCATCCCCTGGGCTGCATCCTCAGCAGCGTGGGTAACAGGTCGAGGGAGGGGATGCTGTCTCTTTGCTCCACACTGGTGAGAACCCCCCGGGAGTCCTGCATCTAGCTCTGGAGCCCTCAGCATGGGAAAGACATGGACCTGTTGGAGCAGGTCCAGAGGAGGCCACAAAAATGATTTGATGGCTGGAGCATCTCTCCTATGAGGAAAGGCTGAGAGAGTTGGGATTGTTCAGTCTCGAGAAAAGAAGGCTCTGGGGAGACCATAGAGCAGCCTTCTAGTACCTGAAGGGGCCTACAGGAAAGCTGGAGAGGGACTTTTTACAAGGGCCTGTAGTGATAGAATACAGGGCAGTGGCTTTCAGCTCAAAGATGGTAGATTGAGACTGGATACAAGGAAGAAATTCTTTACTATGAGGGTGGTGAGACATTGGAACAGGTTGCCCAGAGAAGCTGTGGATGTCCCCTCCTTGGAAGTGTTCAAGGCCAGGTTGGATGGGGCTTTGAGTACACTGATGTAGTGGAAGATGTCTCTGCCCAAGGCAGGGGGTTGGACTAGATGATCTTTAAGAACCCTTCCAATCCAACCCATTCTACGATTCTATGATCCTGTGAAAACCTCCAGACATTGCATCTGCCACGGTGGACAGACTGAAAATCCATCGCTGCAGCATTTAAAGTATTCTCCCAGTACAAAAAAATTACCACAAAATAAGACTACAGCCAAGATCAAGGTTTATGATTACATAGCATCCAACTCAGTTCACCTAACAATTACAGCAACCCAGAATCTTGCATCTTCCTCTTCAGTGCCTCCTTATGTTTTGATAGGAAACTAGATGGAGGAGCACGGATCAGGACAAGTGACACTAACATTCAAGTGCTCGACTGATAAGAAAATCATTCAGGATGTCACTACAGGGAAAATGACTTGTGTGTTTAAGAACCACTTCCCCAGTGTAGAGGGTGTATTGCTCTGTAGAAGGGGAAAGGAGAAAGTAAAAACTGCTTCCTGAGTGGATATGATTGTCTCAGTAATTTCCATTCTTCACAGTTACCCAAGACTTTTCACCCGCAGGGTCCTAGTCTCAGCAGTCTTGAACATAACAGAATTTCTCCTAAATTCTGCTCTGAGGTCATGCAGAAGTCTTGTTTTACCATCATCAAAGGTAGAGGTGAGGCAGCAGGCACCTACAGACTTGTATTTTCATCCGTTCTTTGACAGGGCCTTGCTGTGATGCCTTAAGCAGAGCACATGATTGCGCAGTGCCTCAGTTTCCTTTCTGCAGAACAGAAATAATAGATGAGATAAGCATTTGCAGGAATATGGCAAAGTGTTGGCGAAGAACCATGAATAACAGGTTCCCTTCCTCTGTGACTTTCAGCTCAGCGGTCTAAATATACAGCGTGCAGCTCCAGACATCACAACACCATTCACTCCCTCTCTATCTAGGAGGCTGGACTCAAGATCATCCTTTAGTCCAACCTGCAGGTTACACCCAGAGGCACTATCCAAGTGAAGGAACCACTGCTGGGAGACTTTTCTGTTTGAATATATACCCTTAATGCAAATTACGGCTTGGCTCTTACAAAAATATCAAGATGGAAAAAGGGTGTGTTGGAAAAAGAAGGTAGACAAAACAAGACAAACATAGCCTTCACTGCAGCTGATGGAAGACCAGCCTGAGGTTGTCAGACTACAAAGCTGACATTGTGGGTGCCGGTCCCCCATGTTCCAACATACATGACTCCACAGAAGGGAATACCTTGTTGAAATTGGTATGATCATGTCTCCCTCTAGAGACTGTCTCTACAACCTCCAAAAGTTAGAATTTGCATTATCCTAATGCTCAAACAGGTCAAAGAGCGGGGACTGGGCTTTGCATCCGGCAGGTTGGAGGTCATGTCTCTGCAGATATACTCTTGTGAACCACATTAGCATTGCTCTCCACGGTTCTGCAGCAGTGCTAGACGCTACTGGAGGCGTATCACAAGCACATAAGTAACATTTGCAGCCTGCTGACAGGCAGAACACCAGCAATTTGGAGCTCTCCAAAGGAAGAAGCAGCAATGATTGTCAGGAGAGCAAGTAGGAAGCTGAATCACATGGCTAGTTCACCCAGCTACTCTTGCTAGACTGGGTTTGATGTGAAACAGAGAAATATGTATCTGTCTAAAATCACTCTGGAGTTGGATCTAGCTTTCAGGATTTGGTTTACCTCTGTTCAAGTGACTGAATAGTTTGTTGGAAGGTTTTCTGGTCTGGGGGAAGCTCAGAGCCTCAGCAGATGAGACAAACAAAGGAGGAAAGCTGGAAGCATGGAGGTTCACTGAGGGGAAACTGCAGTAAGCAGTGGGAATCAAGTCCAAGTCTGCAAAGCTTTCTGGGATCTAATGCCACCTGACTACCCTGAGATACACATTTGGGACTAATCTACAACACTAGACCTAGTGGAAATCCATGCTTTATTGGAGAGGCATCCAGGGATGCTCTATGACCAAATAGATGTCTCTGGCCAGTTGAAAAGCACCCTCTCCATCTGCTGATTTGCAGGAGACTGGGTAGAAGCTTCCAGACTGACCAGGTGTAAGAGTTGGTTTAGATTGCCCTTCATGCAATGAATGGAGATACTATATAATTATCTGATGCTTACATCCACACCCAGAGTGCAATTCATCTCACCTACGTTTAGACATGTAAAATCTGTATCCAGTCTTAGAGGGCATCCCCTGGACTCATCTAGGAGAGAGAGTTTAGCCTTCTAATGAACATGATATTAAAATGACTTCTCAGGTCCTATCTGGGTCAGATAGGCACAAGAGATTAGATTAATTGGTAGATTAAAACATTTTCATTTAGGTGTTGATATCCACAGATGCTAGAGGATGATTTAGTTGCCTAAACATGTGTCTGGTGCCATCTGAGATGCCCTGAGATATTTGACGTGGACCCAGCAGGCATGTCAAAGCCTTGAAAAGATGTGTCCATTTAGAGCATCTTTTGGAGACCAGTTGAAAGCCTTAGGGCACCTTCAATGGTGCTGGACCCTTTTGTTTAGCCAACAGAGTTCTGTCTAAAACATCTCCATGTGGAGTTGAGTCCATGCAGGCTGTCAGGGTGGTTGATCCCACTGTGGGATCCCACTGCTACCATTATGGTTGTGACAGGTCTGAGTTCCAGGCTAGGACCTGGTGGTGAACCTCCTTCTGCTCCAAGGGTGCTGACTTGTCCTGTAGTCTGACTGACTACTCACTTGTATGCACAAAACAAGACTTCTCCGCAGCAAAGAGGAGATGACAAATCACAGAATCACAGAATCACAGAATGGTCGGGGTTGGAAGGGACCTCTGTGGGTCATCTAGTCCAACCCTCCTGCAGGGGTAGGAGGTAGGAGGCTGCTCTGATGCTGTGAGGGATCCATATTCAGGTCCTTCCTGGGCCAAGACAGCCTTGACTGCAGCTATGTCACATCCTGGGTGAGTTCTTTGGCATTCAGGGTAGAAAACATTTCCTTTCTCTTGCATACCTCTCTGGGGAGCATTTCAAAGGCTTTGCTTTCATCCTGCAGAATAAAAATGTATTTTATGTTTGAATTATTTTTCTTGCACCAACGAATTCTTGATTTCTGTTTTGCCTGATGTTCAAGATCTTTCCTAGCACCTGTGTTTGTAGCAACAGGATTAATCCTTCCTGGATCAGGAGGACTAAAGAAAAAAAATTGTCAGAGGATTATGAAACTGAGATCCAGGCTGAGGAGATACAGTACAAGGTGAGGGTCTTTCTGGGATCCCTGGAGCTGCGCATAGTCCCTAGTTTAAAAGAGGATTAAGCCCAGCAGCAGGGTGATGTTGATCTCACATCCTGCCCAATGCATCTCTGCAAAAGAGCACTAGGATAATAAACCAGGAACTTTTCCTGCTGCTTCCCTCTCTTTGATGAGGCCAGCAGAGCTGGATACATGAACCTGCAGCTATGGGAAATCTCTTCCATTGACTCCATGTAAATTCTTAGGCCAGCTGTTTCCCCATCCCAGACCTCATCAAAAGAGCCTCCAAAGTGTCCTTACCATGGAGGGCTGGCTATGCTGTTAGGCACTTTGAGTAGAAGTCACTTCCAGAATTCAAAATAATATTCCCAGCATGATCCAGACAGATCAGGAGACAGTGAGGGCAGCACAGGTCAGAAAGGGCATGCTACTTTGCACCTCAGAGACCTCTAAAGCATCACTACCCAAACAACAGGGTCAGCCACTGCTGCAGATGAAACCAGAGAGGAAGGTTTTGCAGAGATGAGTTCCTGCTTTAAACACTTCTAAAGTTTCTCCCTAAACAAGGATTAAAACAATAAAAATAACAAAGCAGAAAGAAATCATGGGAGTGAAGGGACCGTGGCAAGAAGCAGCACAAAATATGCAGTATAAAGAATCAGACAGCAGCATTGCCCAGGTATAGCGGTCTGAGCTGGCATTAGTGCTTTGGGGTGCTTGGAATATCTTCCTTGTACACCACACACCAGCAAGCACATACATAAACACACATCCCTATAAGCAGTGATAGCATTTTGTAATTAAAGGTGCCCCACAGCAAGTCTGTGCTCAACAGAATAATACTATAATCTTTACAAATCCTTTTGCTTCCTTGAAAGGATGCAGCTAAGTCAAAGACAGAGGCATAGGAAAAAATAATAGCACCAAAGGCACTCAGGATGCAATAAAACAGAGGATTAGATCTACATTACTTTCATTACATTATATTGTATTTTTATTATTAGGTCCACAGTTATCATTTAATCTTATAGCTGCTGTGTCTGATAGAGTGGAACAAAAACAAATGGAATTCATCCCCCCCACACACACCAAGGAACTGGAGATTAAGGAAAGATTAACATCACGTGTAAATGAATGAAAAATGTAAATTGCAAAAAAAAAAAAAAAAAGGGAGGTGTGTTGGGGCTGGGGAACACTGGGAAAGCCACCCTGTTGTAAAGCTAACCCTGCTTTTACCTCTGCCTGCTTTCATATGGCAGGAAGGGACAACCGGGGACCTTGCCCTTGTCTTCCCCTGTGTATTTAGGACCAATGCTCTGAACTGAAGGTGTGAATTTCACTTGCACTGAGAATCCTCTACTGATGGAAACAGCCTATGGCACAGAGCAGTTTCCCAGGGCATACAAAGAAGGACTCAAAGTGCCATACATCTCTCAGCACTGGGGGTGGATACTAAAACTGGTGGTGTGGGGACACCATGGTTCATCTCTCTTCTTTGTCCAGCTTACAGTAGAATGAATTGATCCCCTTTTTTAGCTTGGGAGGCTTAAATCTCTTCTTTTCCTTCCTTGCCCTTGCCTTGGTGAAAGTGAGGCACAGCACCCAACAAGACCTTTGCAAGAGCGACGACCAGGCAGCAGTTCATCTTTCTGGTCCACCGTCCTGCTCCCAGAGCGCACAGTGCATGAGTCTCAGCACCCACAGTCTAGCCAATATTCATGCCTTTGCAGGATTAATTTCTGGAGGAGAGAAATGGCTGACACAAGCCAGGTATTTCTTGGCTGCAATCCTATTTACCGAGAGCATTCACAAAGGATTTACAAACCTAAAGGAAGATTTATAGGGAATTTAGGCACCTAACTCTAAAACAGTGATCCTGAAAATCCCCACTCATCCATCACCTAATCCCAGAGGCTCCTGAGCTACACGGGTGCCATTTTTTCCCCTTAAAGCTCTGCCTATAGGCGTGTACAGAGATCCTTGCTCATTGCAAAGCTAGGCAGCTCCTACCCAGAAAACCCCATACTCTTTAGATTACCTACCCTGAGCATCCCTTTATCTATCAGCAGTCCCGAGGGATCCGGAGACACTCTGCATTCACAGAGACAGAGCTGCTGCTCCTTTATTTTAAAACACTCCCTCTTCCCTTCATCTGTACAATAGCTCAGGATAGTCTCTTGGGCTGAGGGGGCCCAAAGCACAGTTCCTCTTTCATCTGGATCAAACTCTTGTCTCCTGGTGCATATAGAAAGTATAAATGATGACTTTCTGGAGTGGAGAACCAAGGGTGATTTGCTCAAACGCAGACCTACAGTGCAAACATCTGAATTAAAGTGCTGCTTCTGCCTTCTGTATTCCACTCCTGAATCCTACCAGTAAGGCCCTGCAAGAGTCAGCACCTCTGTTCCTAGAACCCCTTTTGCATGCAATCCTGCATGCAGAGTAGGTAGAAGTACCAGGAACTTTTTGCTCAAAGACGATTGCCCATCCTGCACTTGCTACATGTCCGGTGTCCGTGATCTCTGCCCCTCTGTTCAACCTCAGGTCAGGATCCCGTCTGCTTCACCTGCTCACTGCTAGATTTGTCCTGATCTCCCTGGCTTGTGCCACTTGCGCCTCTGGAGACAAGACTTATCTCACCTTCCATTGCCCAAAAGTTAATACAGACTAACTTTACAGGACAAAGTCAATGGAGAATGAAATTTCCAGATTCTTGCCGCTTTAAGGTGTGAGGAGTAAACTACCACACATGTCTATTTTGACTGCAGAAGGAGACGAGAAAAATAGATATCTAATTCCTAGACAGCTAAATTGCGGAGATGGCATGTGTTCTCTGCCTGGGTCTCAGGTCACACAGCCTACCTGATGGCTGGGCCATTGCTTTGGGTAGTGGATTCTGTCTCTTCCAGTTGTTGTACTATGAATTGGTTTAATTGCTCTTTTCACCTCATTTGAAATTAGGGTGATGGTCATTCCTTATACATGCCTTCAAACATCTCTCACAGACCTGCTTGGTGTTGGCCACCGACTCTTTTCAGAGTAGCAGTGATGTAGCAGACTCTGGCTGTTTATGCCTGGAAGCACAACCTGACTGAGGTTTTAAATTTTGTTATGGTTTGTCTGTACGCAGTTTCTCCATGGCCAAGCGGTCCCCCTCCACCCCTGTCACCTCAGGTTGCCTTTCAGCACGTTGAATCTGTGCTTCCCAGAGCAATACACTCACTGCATGGTTCTGCTTTTTTTCTAGTTAATGCATTTGCACTACATCTGGAGTCACCTTGACAGCAAGATCCTGATTTATCTTTAAATGGCACCTTTTCTTTTCCTCTTTCATTAGTAGTGCAATGCTTTATATTACCCACACACCAGTGGCAAATGTCCTGTGCGAGGTGTTATAATCAGCAAGAACAGAGTAAGGAAAGTGAATTTGGAAAGAAGTAGGGGGTTAATGCCACTGCTATTCCTGCAGCTGAATTATTCTGGTGCATTGTAGAATTATCATAGGGAAAGGGCGAGAGTGTTAGGAGATCCTAAATGTTCATACCAGACACAGGTCTGTTCCTTCCTTGTGATCTATCTTTTTTCTATTAAATAGAAAGACCCCAGTCCTCAAGCCTTCAGACATCCAGTGAGGAAAGCAAAAACAATTTCCACCAGTTTGTACGGCCAGATGTATTTCATGAATAGGAGAAAGCTTTAAGTGACCAGAGAGCAGCTTACAACTGGAAAATCAGTCATGCCTGTTTTGTGCTGTGATTATTTATTATCTGTCTTTCAGCAGTGCGCAAGGTTGCATTCGGGATCAGAGTCCAATTGGGCTCACTAAAGCATACCCAAACACTAAGATGTGTTCACTAACATGGCAAATATTGTCATCTAACTTATAAAATAACTAGCAGGGAAATAAATGCATGAGGGAAGGACAACATTCAGTCAGGCAAGGTGACACAGTTTCTTCAATTCTTCAGCAAGCAGAGAGCTAGAAAACTTTGGAGCAATCAGCCGCTGCATGGGGTAAAGAAGAGTGTGTGAAGTATTAACTCACTTAAAGTCATTTAAAAGTTCACTGACAGTCTGGTCAAAATCCCACTGAAATCAGCAAGAGCCTTTTGACTGGTTTCTTTCCCCTGAAGACTAGTGCTGCAAAGAAGAGTCTGCAAGTTTCAACTACAGAGAGTTGCAAATCACAGGGCATCAAAGTTTGAAAACCGTCTGAACATATGTCCCTCCAGCAATTGCTCATCTGCTAGCTTTTGTACTGGAGGGAAGTATTAGTTACCTGAAGTCCTGTTTGCAAACATATTTCTCTGTATGACAATATGGAGACAGGCATGAGTTTAAAAGAAGCAGCCCAAAACTTCAGTGGCGGGCGTTGCTTATCGATGAAAGCAAACACCTGCAGAGCAGGAGGACATCTGTAGTGCTTCCCTGAGGTCAGAAGGAGCTGTGAGCTGCGATGGGTGTTGTGGGATGGGGCAGTTTGCTCTTACTGAAGCAGGCACACACCACCCAGCTTCCCCAGCTTCCCTCTCCTCCACCTCATCCTGCCAGCTTTGCAGTCTCCCTCACATCCCTCAGCCAACCCTTGCTTTTGCCTGGGCTGAGCTGATGCAGCTCACAAAGCCAGAGAGAAGTGATTCATGTGTGTCAATCTCTGTGGGCCTTGATTAGACTTTTGCCGTCGTAAGGAATTACACGAGCAGGTAAACAGTCAGATGAGGTCAAGTTTCGGGAGCACTGTTTCTCAACCTGCTGCACCCACCCTATTTTGGAGGCTGGAACATCACCTTCAACTGGTGAAGCTCAGCAAATATGATTTTCTGCTCTCAGTATCTAAAGGCCCCCAACCTTTCACTGACCCAACACCTCAGGGTCTCAAGATGGCTCTGGGCTTACTGTGTCCTGAGCTGCGTGTCCCTGTGATCAAAAGTGCCCTGTGGACATGGGCTTCACATCCGACCTGCCTGAACTCAGCGCTGGGGACACTCAGCATGGCCAAGGACTGCCCAGGAAACACCAGCCCTGTGTGTGCCCAGGCTAGAGCTGGGCAGCTCTGCCTCTGGTGCTGGGAACCAGGGAGAAAGTGATTGGAAGTGGGAGCATGAAGATACCGCTTGGAGGACCCAAGAGTGAGGAGGAAAAACCCTCGCCATGGACATCATGCTCCTGTCAGGGAAGACCTCAGGGTGGTGACGACTCATCGTAACCCTCTCTCTGTGCTCAAGGGAGACTAAATCTGTCAACCCTGGGTTGCAGAGGGATGTTGACAGGGTGAGCATCACACCAGAGAAAGTGGGTAGACGCTAGTAAGTTTTCTTGTATAACAATTCTAATGTTATTGTTGTTACTGAGCCTCAACTGTATCCATTTGGATTAGGAGTATTAGTTAATTAACTTTTGCATTGTAGTTAGACTGGCTAATAATAATAATTTATTTTTTCCTTAGTACATGGTCCATTCCATTCTGCACATAACAAAATTCTGAGTATAATGTGAGGACCATTTCATACCGCTTTTAAAGGAGTATAGTGGTAAGAAAGCTAAAAAATAACAGCAACTGAATCCCACAGTGCACTTGTGGAGTAGGGGAAAGCAGGACCCACACTTTCTGGGCAGCTGAAGGAGGCAACCAGAGGATGAGATCAAGTAAGACCCAAGGGATTTGAATGAGTTGACTATTTATTGGAGAACGAATGCAGCAGCATGTGACCTAGTGACAGCTGAAATTTTCAGGCATTTTTTGTTTTAGGAGGGGAAGAAAAGCAATGTGGTAAAAAAAATGCTGAAAATCTAAAGGTGAAAGGTAACTTCTTCCAGGCTGTCTCAGTGGCATTAACTGTCACGTTTTTAAAGAAGTGAAGGGGTAAGAATGGCAAAATAGAAACAGACTTGACAAAGTGGGCAACAAATGTGAAGTAATACTGCTTCCTTGGTAGACTGTCTCAGTAGCAATGAAATAAACATTGGCTTTTGCTGAAAGAGTCCATCAAATACATATCAGCAAACCCCAGTGTCAAAGCAAAGAAAACAAGAGAAGAGATCAAAATGGTTGTACCAGGAATGCCTTAAGAACCTGAAGGTTTGGGCAGGAAAAGAAAAAAAAGAAGATTACAGATAAAGTGGAAAGAAGTCTTAAATTTTTATACAGAAATAAAAGCAAAACCCAACTGTGGAGCAAAAAAACCAAGAAGATTAATATGCAGACTGAATAAAAATTAGTTAACAACAGCAACCAAAGAAAGATCTGGAAATAACTCAAAATAAGAGGAAGACAAAGAGAAGAACATCCTATTGTTTCATTGGGAAGGAAAACATATAGCCTGTGATGCAGAGATGGTGAGAAGTGGACTATATTTTCAGAAAGATAGTAGGAAATTTCTATCTTCTTGTTAAAAATAAAGGTTAATTGTGATCACATAGATAATACAATTAGTTGTAAAATTGATGTAGAAGAAAGAGCCTTGAGAGAGAACACTGCATTAAGCAGTATGGAGGCAACACAGATGCATCTGACCCATCAGGACCTCGCAGAATCAACTCAAATGCTTAAGGAAGTGGCTCTGAGCAGCTAAGTCATTTTGTTCAATAATTCAAGGATGGCAGGTGAGGTCCCAGAGGACAGGAGAGTGGTAAGCATAAAAACTGTCTTAGAAAGAAGGAAGAAAAACAAAAGACAAGTCAGCCTAATTTCAACACCCAAGAAGATTTTGGAGGAAATTTCTGAACTACTATATAGGTTACTTCATAGAAACTATGCTCTGCACATCTATATGATTTATGCTGCGATATAAATCATATTTTCCATATAACCACATGGATGTGCCATGAAGAATGCAGACAATGCACTTTCCTCCTTTATAGCATAGTTTTCCTCTGGATCAGGGAAAGCAAGAGGTGTGATTGATAAACAACACTTTAAATCCCATCCTGTAGGACTTTCTTATACCTTCACTAGAGTGAGGTCTAGATGAAATGATGGTACAGAAGGTAACAATTAGGATTAAAATACCAGGCTCAAGGAGGAAACAACAATTGTTCATTGTATATCAGAATGTAATCCTACAAGAAGTGGGATCCTACCAGGCCCTGCATGGGACTCGTCCCTAACATATTTCCACAAAGGTGTTGACATCTCAGAAAACATTCAGAGCAGAGCAGTGAAAACATGACCTAGGAGGAAAGGAAGGAAGAACTTAGTTTGCTTCATTTTCTTTCTTCTAGAAAGAAAATCAGGGGAACACAGAAGTCCTCCTGCCTGTAAAGGACAGTTGGGGAGAAGATAATGGCTGACTATTTTCCCTCTTTGTCAGGGAAGCGTAAAAAGCATTATCTCAATTTGTAGCTATGAATAGTTAGATTTGACTTTTGGAAATCTCCCTTATTGTAAGGATGGATAGTGAAGCTCTCAAATGAGTCACCGATGGAGCCTATAAAGACACCTGGGAGAGTTCTTGCAAAATTTGGGACACCTGTGTTTCTGGCTATCACCAGTCAGAAACGACCAAAAATCTTCCAGTCACTGGTGCAGCATAAACATCTATAAACCCTGGTGGAAAAGCGCAGAAGAACAAGGTCAGAACAGTGAAGAAGACGAGAAACTGGGGCAAAGGCAAAAGCATAACACAAAGAGGAAAAAAGGAAATAAAAAGGAAAAGTAGAGCAAGAAGCCTGAGAGGAACTAGTGTTGACTATTACTCAGACTTAATTCTAAAATACTGACCTAATAATAAGGACCATGTAAGGCTTCAAACTTCTAGACTCTTTTCTGAAGTGAATCTCCACAGCTGTGCAAATCCTCCCTGAGTGTGCAAGCCAAAGGCCCTGATCTGTGACACAAAGTCTGCTCATGATGCCCAATCCACTTCAAAGAACTGTTAAAAAATAGTGCAAACCCTACTTGCCATCTTTTACCTAAAGGTGACAGAGAACAACTGCTGAGACACTGGTTCCACCGATGCAGCGAAGTGTCCTCCTACAGCTGTGCCCGTCCCTGCTGTGAAGCCAGCAATCACCACCGCCAACAGCTGTATAGATGTGGAGACACTTTCTTCATCACACAGGCAGCCCAATATGAAGACAAAACTTGCTGCCAGTTCCACCATTGTCAAGGACTCAGGTACATTCTACTGTAAAAAGGGAAATACTATAACAAATCCCTATGATCACCGTGAAATCTCCATCAGCAGTTGATAGGACTTCCGAGAAGCCATTCTACAGTGCTTGACCTCATCCTAGGAAGCTTTGGCAAGTGGGGATTATAGGGGAATCTCATCTATTTCCAGGACATGCACGTGCCACCAAGACTTGCTGCTTTAAGGTAGGACAGGTGGCAAGAATAAGTTCATTTGAGTAATGTTTTTAAATGTTTGGTCACTCCATTTAGTAGCAATGGAGAAGGCACATGAAAAATTCCCACACTTGACTCGGGCACCCAGTAGCCTGTGAAGTGCTGGTGAAGACCGTCAGGTCAATGTGCTTTATTCTCTGGTTGGTTTATCTTTCCTCCGTGCATGGGTTTCGCCATGTAGTCAAAGCTGTTCCCAAACCACCAGCTGTGGCCAAGCTTGCACTGTCTTGTTCCTCATAGAGTGTTTCCCACTCCAGGGCCTTACACAGAGACCAAGGCAATAGGAGTTCTAGTAATGATTAACTAAGATGAAGGAATCCCACAGGCAGGAGACAGAGCTGGAACCAAAATCACTCAAAAAACTTATGTTTGCATGACTGATCTAGTGATGATGAGAAGGAATGGAGTTCAGTTTTTCTGATCAAAGACCAGCATCAAGAGCTCTTCAAAGGACTCCCACCAAGGACAGACTGAAAGCTGCCTAGAGAGAGCTGGCTTTCTTCCGTATATACACAGAGATCTTACATATCAACAAGTCTTCGGATCTTTCATTTATATCCATAAAACTCAGCCATGGTCATTCACAGCAAAGAACACACTCACCTACAAAAATAAATCTTTTCCCTTCAAAATATTTTCCTGTCTTACAAATCTGCGTCAGCACCCATTCATTATGATACTTTGACCTTCCATACTACAAGCAGTAAACCCAACTGTATATGAAGGGGAGTAACAAATTCCAAGGGGCACATGCACATTGTGTCTGAGACCTTATAATTGAGGGCACTTATGATGTTATCAGGTGTAGGCTTCTATTTTTACAGCAATGTAGGTTGCCATAGTCATTGGTTTCCCCTGCTTTCATGTCCCAGAAGACATTTCAAGATGAAAAGGGAGGTAGGGAGAAGAAGGAGGTTTGGAATTATAATGTAAAAAGTCATGTGGTCCTGTTTTTTAGGTCATTTTGCCAAGTGGATAGATTTATCTTGTCTCTAAGGCCCGTTGGTAGGATTAGAGAAGGCAGAGAATACCTCCCCTCTCATTTCAGCAGAGATGCGATCCTCCTTCTCCTTTCCCTTTCCACCCTTACACCAGGAGCTCCCAGCAGCAGGAACTAATTTCAACAGATCAACGGATTGCATCCTTTAACATATCAAGTCCTGGCAGCCTTCTTTTCTGTATTGATTTAACACATTCTTGTTACAGCTTTGACCCTGGAGATCGTTGCAGCATAAAGAATGACAACCTGATTGCCCACTGCAGCATCACACCAAAGAAAGCATCTTGCCTGTCTGTGACCGGTTCCAAGAGGTGCAGCAGTTTTACGATGTGGTGGCTTGCAGCAGTTTGGGACTAGTGTGGTGACCCAGGAGGTCTCTCTTCCCTTGTCATAAATCCAGAAAGGAGGAGAACAGATTTGCCATCCAATACTTACCTACATGGACATAAAGCAGCTTTGATTCTGAGGCTGGGGGAAAGAAAATTAACCCAGGGCTCTTGCTTGCTTTATCCCGCTCACTGGATTTTTTCTCTTAAATATTCCAAGGACTTTTTTTCTTGACTTAATCCTGGCCCATCACTGGTTTACAGGATGAAAACAGGCAATTTTTGAGGTGAAGATCTACCTTTCTCACTGAGGCAACAGTGGTCAACATAGAACAAGTTCAGCCTGTCCACAAACCCCATCTACCCACGCAGCAAGGTAAGGTAGGACCCTTCATGCGACAGCAGACCCTCTTGCAATCCCACCACAAGATCAAGTGGGATTGATGGCACATGCTAGGCCAGATGTAGACTCCTATGGGTAACCTAAGTGCTGAAAGTACACCAAGTCCCCAAGCAGGTCACCCTGGGATGACTCCAGCATGTAAATCATGTCAACAAGAAGAAAATCAGCTTTATAGCCACCCTTGAGCAGCTCCTGTACAGCCATATCAACATAGAAAGTGAGAATAGAAGTAATTTCTTTTTGCTTGAGATGTCCCCAGCAAAACTAACCACACCTGCTCAGTCATCAGAAAGATAGTCCTCATGTCATCCTAAAGTAGACACTTGCCGAAAAGAACCAGGATTTACTGTAGTCTCCACTGTCTATAAAAGGATCTAAAGGCAACCAGCTCAGCTATCTCTGCACACGCTTAATCATCCAAATCCCATCTGGAGTGACAGTATGGTTCTGCTTCCCTCACAGTTTAAAAGGTCCATGTAATCTCTGAGAGTACCAGCAATAGTTGTTAGCAATTGCTGATAACCCAGACATGTATTATTTTCTCTGAACGCCAATAAGGTTTGCTTGTTTTTTCTTGTACAGGACTCTTTTTAATCTTTGTTTTGACCTTAAAAGACCTGACAGTGTTAGTCCATGAAATCAGCTTAACAACTTTCCCGTCCTTTCACTTCTGGTTTATGAAAATAATTTCCCCATTGGTTCCACTTTCCTCCTTCATCCCTGCAATTTCATATTTGTTGTTGTTATTATTGGTTATTTCTGTCTCTCATCCTGGTCTCTAGCAGTTCCGGTTCCCTGCAGAGAAATTACAGATTGCGGTAATAATTAGTTTGTAGTGTTATCTGCTTCTGTCCCTCTAATAACTATCAGAATAAAGCTGTCACCCAGCACTGACCATCTCATGTAATCAGAATAATATAAAAATAACTTTCCCCAGTGCTGGCAGTGTTTTTCTTGCTTTGTTTCCTTAATTGTGTTTGTTAATCAGAAAACACAATTAAATTTCCTGTTTCCACATCTGCAGCTTTTTTTTTTTTTTCCCTCCAATATGAGTTTAAGATTGTGTTCCTGTTTATTTGGTTATTTTCTACCACCCTCCTGCTAAAGAAACTTGTGTCAACCCTGGGGGCAGGGTATTCCATATTTTTGTTTGAGTGTATTTCTCTGCATGTTTCTATAGGCTATCCTGGTTTCATCCTGACTGCGATTTCAACCTATTTTGAAAACTGTATGGGATTGGACTGTTTTTATAGAATCATAGAATCATAAAATGGTTTGGGTTTAAAGGGTCCTTAAAGATCATCTTGTTCCAGCCCGCCTGCCATGGGCAGGGACACCTTCCGCTAGACCAGGGTGCTCAAAGCCCCATCCAGCCTGGCCTTGAATACTGCCAGGGAGGGGGCATCCACAGCTTCTCTGGGCAAGCTGTTCCAGTGCCTCACAGAAAATAATTTCCTCCTTATATCTGATCTAAATATCCCCTTTTTCAGTTTAAAGGCATTACCGCTTGTCCTGTCTTTACCCCTTGTCCCGTTTTCCTGATTTTAAAATCATCCTGTCAGAGTAAAAGACCTTGGGTCCTTGGAACCTGTACCCACTCCATCACTCACTTCCCCACACATCATATGGCATACATTGCTCAGTGCCTTGGTTTCCTCAGCTGCATCACTGACAATGACTTGTTGCATAGTGCTATCTATTGAGTTCTTCATACTCCTGCTATGACAACTTTGGAGCCTTGATCAGGATTTTCAAGTACACGCCGATTTCAGTGGGAAGCAATTCGAAGAAATTCTGTGACTTGAATGAAAAATGTGGTCCTGTGAGGACAAAATATTTTTGTTGTGGCTGCTGGCTAATACAAGATTTTCTAAGCATCAGTCCTCCCAGGAGAGGTTATCTGAGAGCCCCCACAAAATGGCTCACGTGCATGTGTTTTTCCACTTGAAGCAGTGACTACAGAAGAAGTGTTTTCCTTCCCTTGGAGTTGGTTGCATTGGTGCCTGGTTCCAGAGAACTAGATGACTCATCGCTCAGGATGAGCCTAGCCAGGATTAAAAGCCCCATCTGGCTTCCAAGTGAGGCAGTAGGAGTCACACATGAAAGAAGGCGTTTGGATTTGCCAGTACATTAAGATGCATTTCCTTTTTTTTGCATATGTAATAGTAATTAACTTACTGAGTGATTAACCAAGGAGGTTTCCCTTGCTGTGCAATGAAAGGCACCAATTGCTCCTCAAGTCCATTCCCTGAAAGGGTTTCCACAAATAGCATCATCATCGGTTGTGCAGGGAAGAGCCAAGCACAAGTCAGGATTCACCATGTGTAACCACAGGTGTCTAAAAGAAGGGTATAGGTTCTTTTGGCTGATAGCAGAGAGAGATGTGCACGTTCACAGGAGCATTCAAGTACTGAATTTTAGGCACAATGCACAGGATACATGAACGTGAAGCACAGAGCTCTCTCGACTCGCAGCAGGGCAGGCAGTGGCTCTGCAAGGCAACATTGTCCCAACCAAACCAATGCTCAGATTGGTATCTACTTGGATAAACACAAGATCAAGTATTGCAAACACAGGGGCAAAACACCTACCGCAAAACACATCCATAAGCAAAGGAAATCTCCCAGTTCAGGACCTTAGAAGAGAGGTGGAAATGGTCCATGAACACTCCAACAATAGAAGACCCAAATGTCCTCTGCTGCAAGACCGCTGCAGAGGGAACAACTCAGAGGAGCTGTGCAGTAGTTCCTCATCACAGTCAAAGCAGTGGGAGCACATTTCCACAAAGTCCTTGCTTAAACTTCATACAAGCAGAGACTGACGCTTGGAAAACACTTGAGACAGGGGCCATTCTGGGAATAGGACCATGGGAATTTCTTACTTCTAAATAGCTAGATTGCACAGTTCAGCTGTCAAACGTGAGACATATTTGAGGAAACCACTTATGATCAATCCACCGAGTGAAACATCAGGAGGGATTACTTCCAATTCAAAGTAGTTGCAATCAACTGATAGGCAAATTATTATTCTATGCCACAATTATCCTCTTGGTTGCTGTTACAGCCCCTGCCAGCTTTGAAAGTCATCATCACTCTGTCCTGCTGCTCAATGTGATAGCAAAAAGAAAGATAAGGAAGCAGAGAAAATGGACTGAAAAAGAAAGTAGAAACAATTTCAACAGGGACAGGACTTTTGTTGGGGCACTAAGTTGCATGTATACAGAGCAGGACAGCAGTGCTTCAGAAGGATTCTTGAATGCTGTCACAGATCGCATGAAGAGTGTCTGCAAGGTATGGGATCAAATCCTTGGGATGAAATCATTCCTCCCAAGTCAGTATGAGGAAGGCTTCTGCTAGAGCCACCTCCTCCCAAAAAATGTGGGGTAATTAGAAAGTCTAGAAGAGGACCACAAAGGCCCAGAAAATAGATCCTGCTGGGAAAGTCAGCACTGCTTAGTGTAAAGGAGACAAGACTGAGAGGTGATTCGGTAATGGGCTTCAAACAGACAAAAGGATTCTTCAGAATCAAAGGCAATAGACTGCTCCATATGCCTACTATTGACAAGGGATTTCCTTGGAGGACACAATAAGGAGCTTAAATGGCAAAAAGAGAAGTGCAGGGCAGATCTGAGGAGAATATCTAATGCTCAAATAAATGTCTTTGGCAGGTGTAGAGGTCTTCTGACTGAAGGTTCATGAAAGCAAGCTATAGGTGTGGTTCATCTGTGAGAAAACCCCAGATAGGATGGACTCTGTCCTGGGTCAAATACACAGAAAATTTAAAACACTCCACTTTTCTTGGTAGTCTTGAGACTTCTACTGGCTGCCAAAAGGATGCCTGTAACTTGCACTGGATGACGTGGCCTTCAGGATCAGCTTGTAGTAGTCGTAAGTAACCAAAGACAAAGAAGTAAATAGTCATGACACGATCCAACATAAGGAGTCAAAAGAGTTGAAGCCGTTGAATGAATGGAGCAGTAGCAACTAAGTACTGGATGTATAAAGGTCCTGTGTCTTGCTGAGAAGTTTGCAAGGAATTTCCTCACTTCAACAGCAGACTTACCCAGAGTCCCTGCCTAGCCAAAGAGAGGGCAAACAAATATGCTAGTTATGAGGACACTTGCCCTCTCGAGCACTCCACACAAGCTGCAAGATTTGCAATACACATATCAAAGACTCACACCCAGGCCATGGATAGCTATGAAATTTAGGGTGCTTGCACACTGAAAATGTACTTGTGATCAACTGCACAGACCCAAAGGAAGTAATGTGCTAAAAAATAAATAATATTCTTTCATTTTAAGAAAGGGGAAACTTAGGCACAAAGAACCTGCCTGAAGCATTCTGGTAGAAAAAGTAAGTTCCTGAAGAACCAGGAATGCATTCCTTCAGTGCTGACTTCCTCTTCGGTGCTTTCATGCCAAATCATCCTGACGAGAAGGCTGTAAATGGATGCTCCTTCCTTTCCTTCTGCAACACCTCATTTTTCACAAAAAAATTTCCTCCTAGGGAAGCTCAGGAAGTGTGGGCTGGATTAGTGGTCAGTGAGATGGATTGAGAACTGGCTGAATGGCAGAACTCAGAGGGTTGTAATCAGCAGCGCTTAGTCTATTTAGAGGCCTGTAACTAGTGGTGTCCCTCAGGGGTCAGTACTGGGCCCAGCCTTGTTTAACTTCTTTATCAATGACCTGGATGAAGAGTTAGTATGTACCCTCAGCCAGTTTGCTGATGACACAAAGCTGGGAGCAGTGGTGGATACACTGGAAGGCTGTGCTGCCATTCAGTGAGACCTGGACAGGCTGGAAAGTTGGCCAGAGAGGAACCTGATGAGGCTCAACAAGGGCAAGTGCAGGGTCCTGCACCTGGGGAGGAACAACCTCATGCACCAGTACAGGCTTGGGGTGGACCTGCTGGAGTGCAGCTCTGCGGAGAGGGAC
>Ga0065711_1031183_pt1 | contig 30324 bp, 17 predicted proteins | sample Hoacrofraction12_FD_59098 | JGI IMG/M metagenome (GOLD analysis project Ga0065711, IMG submission 59098) | Hoatzin crop microbial communities from Cojedes, Venezuela - Epithelial fraction 12 v2 (version 2) | ecosystem: Host-associated > Birds > Digestive system > Esophagus > Crop | place...
ATCTTTGTGGTCTAAGGCCAGTTCTGGATCCAGCTGCACCTAGGCTCCTGCCTGAGAAGGAGTTTAGAGAGCAAGGGGGTCCAGTCCAAACCTGGTCACTCAGTGGGAGGGTCTCCCTACCCCCTTACACTTTTCTTCCACTCCGTAGAAATCATTCTCCACTCGAAAGCTCCTTCAGTTTTGTATTCCATTCATTTAAGAAGCAATAGAGTGAACCTTGCCAATGAACTCTGTAAGGTCACATTTTCTAAAATTTCAATAAAATCTTATCTTGCAAAAGAGAAGAGATCATGTGTGAGTGATCATTTACGCGACCTAACCACTCGTTTACAACAGTTGGCCTTCTCTGAACACACTCCAGCACTACAACGTCCTTCTTGTAGTGAGAGGCCCAAAAGCAAACACAGTGTTCGAGGTGCAGCCTCACCAGTGCCGAGTAGAGGGGAACAATCACATCCCTACTCCTGCTGGCCATACTATTCCTGATACAAGCCAGGATGTTGTTGGCCTTCTTGGCCACCTGGACACACTGCTGGCTCATGTTCAACTGGCTGTCGACCAACACCCCCAGGTCCTTTTCCAGCAGGCAGCTTTCCAGCCACTCTTCCCCAAGCCTGTGGTGTTGCATGGGGTTGTTGTGACCAAAGTGCAGGACCCAGCACTTGGCCTTGCTAAATCCACAACATCGATCCAGCCTGTCCAGATCCCTCTGTAGAGCCTTCCTACCCTCAAGCATATTGACACTGCCGCCCAACATGTTGTCATCTGCAAAATTACTGCTGGTGCACCTGATGCCCTCATCCAGATCGTTGATAAAGACATTAAACGGAACTGTCCTCAGTACTGTGCCCTGGGGAACACCACTTCTGCCTGGCCACCAACTGGATTTAACTCAATTCACCACTGCTCTTTGGGCCCAGCCATCCAGCCATTTTTTTACCTAGCGAAGTGTACATCCATCCAAGCCATGTGCAGCCATTTTCGCCAGGAGGATGCTGTGGGAAATAGTGTCAAAAGCTTTGTTAAAGTCCAGGAAGACAATATGCACAGCCTTTGTCTCATCCGTTAAGTGGATCACCGTGTCATAGAAGGAAATCAAGTTGGTCAAGTAGAACCTGCCTTTCATAAACCCATGCCGAATGGGTCTGATTAGCTGGTTGTCCAGTACATGTAGCGTGATGGCACTCAAGACGATTTACTCCAATGCCTTCCCTAGAACCATGGTCAGACTGACCTGTCTTATCTTGCATTATCTTTGAATTGTCAATACCTGGGTAAAACCGTTAGGGCGTATTGTCATGCACCCTTTTATTAAGTAAACAAAAAATAGCTTTCTTCGTCTAAGGTTTCTTTGCTGAGGGTATTACTAGGTATTACATAAATACTGACATTAACCTCTCTGTACTTTGTTTATCCAGTATTAAAACCTACTGCATTGACAGGCATGGTGATCATGCTGCAATGAACTGGAAAGATAAAAACCAGTCTAACTATATTCATTATGCAAGAACAGCCAACAGCCAAGTTAATAGAATTCTTTACAATAAACTTTTGTAGGTGTGAATTAAAAGGAGCAAGAGCAGGATGATTTTTTTTTCTGTGCAGGTTACCATTTGACATGAACACATTTACAGATGTAATGGTTACTAAGAAAGAAAAAAGCTAAGTACCAAACTCGGAGGTTCTTAAAGAGCTCAGTCTTATAAAAGACAGCTTTGCTGGATTAAGGACAGCAGGATTTGGTTCTGAGCTTTTAAATGTTGAAACTCATAAATAGTTTTGAAGATGCAAAGTCAAGAAAATAGTAAATAAAGGTCTTTGAAGGATTAACTGTAAAAAAGATTCCACTAATCACTGCTTATGAAGGGGTGACCTTCAACACAAATAGAGCTATTTTGTCAAGCTGAAGTCGATTTGATGGAAACAGAACTAACCGGGAATAAAATCACAAATTTTCTGCAATCAAAATGCTTTGTGCAAGGTTATGAAAACATTCAGTACATCTATCAATGGTAGGGCATTCACATATTTTAGGTCTATGGCAGTGAAGAGTGTGATATAATAGACTCATAGTGTTTAAGGTCAAAAGGAAGCCTAGCTCATTTATCTGACCAACATCACAGAACATCACATTTTCCCTACACACAGAGCTCAGCAGTTCTTATGGGCTAGACCGTGGCTTTGCCATAAACTCAAGGAAAGCATATTCTTGCATGGGCTGTGGTACAAGGTTGTAGACTCAGAGAGTGATTAGGTCACCTGCATTCTCACACAGGTCATGCAGGCCACTGCAAGGCATTGGCTTGTGTCTACCATATACTGAGAAGGCAAGATGAGAAGGTGATTTCCGCTCCCCTCTGCACAAGAGCTCCAGCTGGCATTAATGACAAACAAGAACTTGAGATATGTGGTGGCTAGTCCTAGAGGGTGGACAGAGCCCCTTCCAGTCTCAGTCATGGACCACACCTTCTCCATAAGAAAAAGAAGCTCTTGGCCGGCCTCCATCACCTGTCTTCAGTTTTTCCTCTGTCTTTCCCTGTTCTTTGATGGGAATAAAACCTTCAGTCCCTATCCTAGGGGAGAGGGATCTAGCGAAATTCGGTTGACCTGTGTTGCAGAGCACTTTAACAGGGCTCCAGTGTCTGAGTGGCCTGTATCAACTCTCTGGTGCATTGAGAAAAGTGTGAAAGGAGATGGTGCTATAAAAGCATGGCTTCAGCAGAGTTGTAAATGCAGGGGGGCCTTCTGAACACAGATCAGTATCCTACAGCTAATTACTAGGCACTACAACTGCTTTTCTTTATACAGACTGCAGGAGATGTTTGGAGTCTACAGCCTTCATTTTAGCCAGCAGACAACCTGCTTACACAGTGTCTTTACTCTAGCTGCCTTTTTTTCAGAGTGATTCTTTTCGATTTATTGCTTTTTATTGTTATTGCAAATGCCTGAATGGTCTACTACACTATTTAAAGGGAAGATGCTTGTTATTAGCAACCTAACTGTAGAGCTTATGAAGCATAAAGAACACAAAACCAGATGAGAATAAAAAAAAAAGAGCTGAGAAAAAAACATATTTCTCTTGTCTAGATATTTACAGGTTTTAATTAGACATAGAGACCACACATCCTGTATATTCTGAGTTGCAAATTGTTAAGAAAATGAATTAATTAATCATTAATTAAGATTCATTTTCTTCCTTTCCCAACTTCAGAAAAAGGAAGAATGGGAGATGGTCGTATGAGCCTAAGCCCACTGAAGCACCCGCTTTCTGGAGGTTTGGATTGAAACCCAAGATTTAGGGAGTTTAAAGATACAAAAAAAATGAGAAGGGACCTGATCACAATAACCAAGCTGCAGGATACAGTTCTCTATGGTGGGCAGAAAAGCAGAGGAAAAAAAGAAAGAGAAGATTTCTTAGTTGTGAGTTGGGTAAGGGACACCACATCAAGTGAGAATATACCAAGGCTTCCACATGCATTAGGACAAAAAGAAGGGAATCAGCAATGTTAACAAGGATGGATATTCTCCTAATCAATGTATACTGTAGAGGAAAAAGTTAGGAAAATCTGTCTGGAATGGGTAATGAATGCATGATTGCTGAATGACGTACATAATAGTGTATGTTCATCCAAGTGTTCAAGCAATCTGAAGATAAAGTGGATTATAAAACATTAAGGTTCAAAACAGAAGAAGACACTGTTATATCTGGTAATAAGTGAAGAGAAACTAAGCATGCCCTGGACTCAACTGGGATGGTTGATTTTGTGTAATTTTTATATATTTGGATGTAAGAAGAAGTGTCACCCTGGGGAGGGAAGAAGTAAACTAACACTACAACAACCCAAAACCTGCAGCCTGCTTACTCAATATATCATGCAAAGTATCAGCTCTTTTTCCCCTACACGTTACATTAAGAACTGGAGGTGGCAGGATTGGGAAAAGACAAAGGAAGTTTAATAGTTTTGACAGGAGATATAGAACAAATGACTACAGATCTCTTGGATAAATACAGGTGTTTTATATCAAGAGATGAAATATTGCCTTTTTATACAAAGATTTGAGCAACTCGTAATCAAATCTGACAGTCCTGAATATTGCTGGAATGTTTCTGCTCATAAAAGACTACTTTACAAAATTCTTGTATTCATTTGGAATTTCTTCATTAACATGTTCTTCCGTTTATCGGTGTTATCTGTTGTTCTCTCTGAACCACTCACTCAAAAGCACAACTACCAGTCAGTTTTATTTTTCTTTCCTTTCCAGGGAACTCCATGGTTACATCACAGCATTGGCTTAGTAAATCCAGACATTACCTATTGATCTGAAAAGGATAAAGTTGCAATTCATTTTAGTGCTTGTGCTCCCTGCCTGAGAGGCTTTACAGATCAAGCAAGTGCACACCACAGCCAAACCACGGAGTCAGTTGACATCTTGTAAATGGGAACTTGCGAGGTTTTTAATTTCATTTTCCCTTGACATTTCAAAGGAAATGGGGCAGATTTCTTCAAATTAACAGAAGGGCAGAGAAACCTTTATAAGAATATTGTTAGCCCTGTGAACGATAAGTGTTACTTTTCGTACTCAGTGAGCAGGGAGTTCTTATGTCTTGAAAAGAGAAAAAAAAGAAAGGAGTAATTAGACTCTTTAGTGGTCAAACACAGGTATATGAATAGTTTGAGAGAACTGTATATCCGCAAGGTCAGTTCAACATTTCTATTAATTCAGACCTGAGATTGTTTCTATTATGCACAACTAATACAGCCTTTCAAGAGACTCCTGAGTTGTAAATAAAGGGACAGACTTTTATGTCAGTAATTGGGTGGTATTGAGTTCTTGAGAAATGGGCTGAAGGGGCACCATAATGTTAATGAAAGCTCTTGCACAATGCATGTACTTGAAAGGAGTACAAAGGTATAAGCTGTCTAGGATGGCCTATTTCGGTAGTCAGTAAGAAGATTAATATGATGGTGTCAAACAGAAATAATTGATACCAATTTTATATATTTACGTTTCTATCAAGAAAGTGCACTGAAATCCATCATTTCATTTGCACTGACAAATTGGTGTAATAGCAGCAGAATTTTTAGGTTTAATTCTTTCATAACTTGTGATAAGCTGTTATTCTGAATTATCAAGATTATGAACTGGCAGATTTAATGATCACTCTCGGGGCTCACTAATGCTACCCATATGAAAAAAGCAGTAAAAAAGATGGGAAAACATTTTCTAAGAACCAAGTTGTGAGGAAACACTGGAAGTGTATAAAAAGGTTTTCAGATACAAGGCTACCACACTTCTCTTTTCTTTCTGACAGTTCTCACAGAAAAAGTCTGTTCAGCTGGTAATTCCAACACCAGATTTCCTTTTTGTGCACCTATGCAGCGGTGTCAGACCTTTCGTCAGCATCTGCCATACACCCAGAAATCCTCACTGTGCCCAGTGTGCCCTACAGACCCAATGAGTACTGAGGGCATTCACCAAGCATTTACTATATGGCTACTTGCATAACAGCTTGGAGAAATACGAGTTAACCATGGATGAGTAACAGAACTGTTCTCCATGTGCACAGGTAAACCAACCCTTTCAAGGAATATCACCTTCTTGGGAAAGATGGAGGTCCATCAGTGAACGCCAGAAAGGCTTGTGTGCAGACAGCAGTCGTAACAACTGGAAGGGGCACTACCTTGACCATGTGCAGATCACACAATGCTTCCTATAGTCTGTCCTGACTACTGTGCACATATAACCTCTTGTCCTGAAAGTTAGTGATGTTGAATTTTTACTGCTTGTTAAGGACCATCCTGAGCCTATCTGACCAAGATAAACACAGTCAAATCTTCAGCAGCTGTCCTATTAGGCAATAACGTTCCAGTAAATTTTCTTCTTCATTCAGAGATGTTTCAACAGAACACTATATTCTCATTCAAGTTGAGTGGAAGTACTGCATTATCATTTTATTTACAGTTTTCTTACGGTTCATTTAGCCACAACCATCTTAGTACACACATAAAAATTTAAAAAATAAACAAACTTTTATTGTAAATATTAAAGACCTTGCCCTCCCGCAGACTGATGTTTAAGTAAATTCTTTGGCATTCTTTTCCTCCTTCAGCATTTTTATTTTATTTTCTGTTGCACTGCACAAAAAATTGCTATATAAATACATCACTAGTCTCCATGTGGTTTCAATATCGCATTGACTGGAAATTTATTAAAAGCTTTTACAAAAACTTTCTCTAAATTAGAACATATACACATCATTGTACTCAACTTCATGCTTTGTTTACTTATAAGTGAAACTGAGAATGCTATATGGCAATGTCAACTTTGCAATGTTTTGTGTCAGTGGTTTTGCCTTAATTTTTTGATTTTGACAGTGTACATACAGGGCCCATGTGGTGGGAGTGCATTTTTACTCCCTCTCTGATGTTCTGATAAGTGAAGTCACGTGGGTTTTTTTCAAGTAGATGAGTAACAGTCTTAATGTTTCCATATTATTTTTATTCAAAGAACATCGACCTTACACTTGTGTTTGGCTGGGATAAAGGCCTCTTAACTTTCTTGTCATTGACAATATTTAATCATTGGCAGTTTAAAGAAGAGATATTTAACACTATTTATCTCCCACACTTAGTTAGGGTGGATATGGGGCTTTTAAACTATCACTCATCAAGGCTGCAAAAGGCAAGGCAGCCTTTCATAACACAACCAAAATCCTCAAGATGCTTTACAGAAGCCCAGTCCAACATGACAAGTCCTTCTCCTTCTGATCTCTGTGTTTTCCACTACTGATTACAAAATGGAAGACCAAGATCACAGATTCATTCCCTCTGTGTAATCCTGCACTACCCTATATGTTCCTCCCTGACACCCAATGCACTGAGAATACTATGCCGTTTGTCATTTAACATGTTTTTCAGAGGAAAGTTTGTGATGCTGTTGAGTGATTTTTGGTAACAATTTCTTATTTATCCCAGAAAAATGTGTGCGTGGGTGGAGGTATGGAGTCGGTAAAAATATTCTCTAAAATGTTCAGTTAGAAAATGAAAATATTTCAATTCAGATGGCCTGCTGCTGTTTATCACTGGACTTGTATTTTTGCTGTGTTTAATCTCTTTTCTCTATGGGCTCATCTCTTTGTATTGAACTTTTCTTGACTCAACTATATTTTTTATGAAAAAAATCTGTTTTTCTAAGCAGGGTCCAAGTCTTGGTGATTGTGGTAATAGGTAGAAAAGAGTAGAGTGATTTCTAATTGCCTGCTTTCTACAGGGAATATCTGCATATTATTTATTTAATAGTAATAATATATATTATTATTAATGCTATAATTAATGTAAAGTCTAATTTACATGCAAAGTTAGATGATTAATTGTATAATATGCACCATAATATGACACACAGAAAATATGTATATTTATTTTTATACATATAACATAAACATCATAATATTTTAAATGTACAATGAGACATTATTTTTTATAGTGGTATAATTAATATGTGTATTATGTATTTATGTAGCTGCACCTGCAATGTGGCCTTCCTCTGACAGAACTGGAGGCTATTAGTCTTACATAAACTGGGATATAATTTTCTAAAACCTCGTGAAAGGGAAAAGAGATTTCTTTTTTCCATCTCCCTTCTTTAGATGACTATTAACTACCTACAGAAGCAAACACGCAAAAAAATTCGTTAACCAGTTTAAGTAGTTGATATTATAAGTCAGAAAAATCACAAGCATTTAAAAAACACCTGATCTTCAAATACCCCTAAAAACAGATGTACTGCTTGTTGATGTTTGCAGGGTTTAAGAGCTATTTGCAACACGTGAACATGGTTCTCCTGTTGGGTAAAAAACAGACCTTGATCAGGCCACTGGAATTGTCAAAGGATGACAGCTTTTGTTGGACTGGTTTTATATGACAGCTCCTAAAACCTCTACACAGGGGCAGGTCTTTGATAACTGCATCTTCCAGTGAACCTTACTGCTGTGCGCAGAAGACAACCCAGGAGCTCCAACTCCTTCCTCATCAGGAGCCACCCCTGGATATCTCCCACAGAGCCACGCTCTGGCTTGCAGCTGGGGTGGCTGGGCCACTGCACTCCTCGGAGGACCTTCTTTTGAAGAGTTGCAGGGCAGCTCCACGGATGCTGAATCAGTGCTGCTGTAGCAGGGCAGTGTTCAGCCAAATCTACTGCCTCAGCCGCCAGAAGGTGTGACTGCAGGAGCACTGCTGCCTGGACCAGATGGCCACAGATAACTGGCAGGGCTGGACCACGGCAGTCCTGATTTAGATCAGCATATGATGATCAGACTATCAGCAACCATCTTGCCCCAGGTTTTAATTTTGATTACGCCAGATATAAATCCCATGAAAATTACAACAGTTGCAATGAAGTGTAAGCATCTCTATATGTTTTATTCTGGTTATACGTATGCTAAGGCTGAAAATCAAAACTAGGAAATCTTAGAATATGTTACCATACTCATTATCACTTGAAAGCTAGATAAAAATAAGCCCAAACTAGGTAACCATATTTCTAGTCATAAATACAAGTGCTCATGAAATAAGTTGAAAAATGGCAAAAAGCCAGCCCATGAAATAGTATGGAATAAATTTCTCATTCTGTAATAGAAACCAAAACAGGATTAGATTTAGTTAGGTAAAGAACAAGGAAGAAAAGAGTATAATTTTGTTTTCTTTATGACTGTATCTAGCCCTTTCCTGCTCAGGTGCAGGCTATGTTTGCACTTCAGGCTATTTGTTTCACATTTTTGTTTATAAGCCTGCTTAGCTACAGTGTCTGTTCTTTGCCACCTTATATTTGGACTTTTTTTTCCTCTTCTACTATCTACTATAGAAAAGCAAGAATATGTGAAGATACTTTACTTACATGGGGAGTGGAATATTTACATTTACTGATACAAGAATGCATAGTGAAGATACAAAGCTGAAAAGCTGCAGCAAGTTCAAAGCTCAAATGTCTGACCTATTAATTTCAACCAAATTTTGACAAGCCCTGGACTGCCTCACAGGCATGCTGCTTAGGTGAAGAGCAACAGGCAGTAGTGAATCTGTGTTGAATAGACTCCTACAGGATCCAATACAACTCCTTTCCTTATTCGGGGAGTCATAAAGAAAAACGGTGTCTCCCATATCATGTTATCTCGAATACGGATCAGTCAGATAACATTAATAGGAGAGATGCAATCCCTGGGCATCTTCATTAAATCAGATCCTTTCTTACTCTGCCACTGAAATCTGAAAAAGTACGTTTCAAGTCTTTCACAGACACTAATAATTAAGTTCCCAAATTTACACAAGAGAAGTTACTGCTTAATAGAAGCATTATTTCTATTCAACAAAAGAGACCGATGCTAAAGACCCACTTGGCACAGACTGTGGACGTACTAAATTTCAGACTTGTGAAGGTCCCTACCTTATGGATCAGGATTTCATTTCAGACCTCTTTGTTATAAATCAAACCAGTCCACTTTCAAACTTCCGTATGTGTGAAATTTAGATCCAAACTTTTGGCCATACTTCTCAGAAGTGACACAGTTTGGACAACCCCTGACATTTAGGGTATTCTTTCCTGGGTCCTTAGAATGTGACCACAAATATAAATTAGAGGTTGACAGTTCTCCATTCCAGAACTTAGTAAGGATTGAAAGTACAATCATTTACTTAAAATAAACCAAAACTAAGCAAAGATCAATAGCCTTTTTTTTTTTTGCGGCTTGATGCAATGCTTACTGTCACTGATATCCTCCTGCCAGGTGATCTTACTTGCCCTGTACTTTGAAAAGTGTGTGCATGTTTAAATGACTAAAACCTTTGCTAAAATAATTGGGGAATGAATTAACACTGATGTCAGCTGCCCTAATTAATGTAAAAGCCCGATACAATCCTCAGAGGGGCGGTCTTTTTTGCATTACACTTATGTCCATGTTAGAGACAGAATTAGACCAGAATTCTTAGTGTAATCAGCCTTAAATAGATGGCATTTTGAACAAGGAAGAAAAAAGATATTATGTACTCTGATGATACCTATGGCATATGAATGAGAACAGTTAAAGTCAGCAATGGATCAATTCTTATCCAATTCCTTGCAAGTGAAACTCCACATCAGCATAGCCCCATGGTTTTAAGTGAGGTTCTGTGAAGATGAATGTGTCAGTCCATGTATCTTGGATTTTAAAATAAAAGAAGAGAATGACTAAAGGTGAATCCTGTCTGGCTATGAAATACCATTTGAATTTGAAAAGAAGGAAAACAGTCAAGTTCTCCGTGGGGGTGAGCATCAGTAAAGCTTTCAGACTCTTGACAGCTACAGGGATCTTCAAATGTTTAAGGAAGTTGAAAGTACTTACAGAAACCCTGAATAATGAGGAAGGCAACTTTAATGAGTCTAACCTCAGGGAACATGGGAGGGGGTTTTGCCCTGCTGAGTGGGTATTCTGCTGTAGGAGGACAACTGTAATTGTGAAAGTAATTTGTTGAAATTATTTTTTACCATCTTTTTTTTTCATTCAGTTGTAATCAGAGGTGAGTTAAGATGAAAAATAGTCATAAATCACAGAATCACAGAATCACAGAACAGTAGAGGTTGGAAGGACCTCTGTGGGTCATCTAGTCCAACCCTCCTGCTGAAACATGGTCACCTACAGCGGGCTGTAGAGAACCTTGTCCAGGCAGGTCTTGAATATCTCCAGAGAAGGAGACTCCACAACCTCCCTGGGCAGCCCGTTCCAGTGCTCCATCACCCTCAGAGGGAAGAAATTCTTCCTCATGTTCAGATGGAACTTCCTGTGCTTCAGTTTATGCCCATTGCCCCTTGTCCTGTCGCTGGGCACCACTGAAAAGAGTCTGGCCCCATCCTCCTGACACCCACCCTTCAGATATTTGTAAGTACATATTAGGTCCCCTTGCAGCCTTCTTCAGGCTGAAGAATTTGCCAACAAATTTTGCTCCTGTCTTGGTTATTCAAAGCCAGACAGGAAGCTGGCTACATCAACTACATTTGTTTAAAAATATGCTCAAATATCACAACTGCTTCAGGAAAATGGAAGGATACTAAGGCAGGTGGCTCGAATCATTTGTAACAGTGAGATAAACATGAGCCTCCATAAAGTGGACTATACCATGCTACAAAATCTAGTTTTGTAATGGCTAAGCTTTTTTTTTTTCTTTTCTGGAGGTGAGCATATTTTGAAAAGCTGAAAGGGAGAGTATATTTTTAGAAAGGAAGAAGGTCATTATGCTCGTGTTTTAATCAGAGTAGGAGAAATGTGTGTTCAGCTGCCAGCAGTAGCTCTGATGCTGATACTGTGTCACAACAATGCAAGCAAAAGTGACACGTGAGATAATGAAAGTTTTTTACATTGTAAAGTGAGGTAAAGTAAATGATCTTTTTTACTGCTGAGAGATCTGAGGGCTATATCTACCCAACGTAACACCGGCAGTTAACTGTGCAGCTGAGTTAGGACAGTGGGCAACAGTGGCTCCTTCCTTTGTCAGTACAAAGAAACAGTTCCAAAGAGTAATTCAGACCCTATATAAGACAAATTACTTTTCTCTCTCGACTGAGGTTTGAAAGAGTGAATGTTCTTGTAAGCTGGATCCTCAGCCTAGCAGTACGTGGGTTGCAGAGAGCTACATGCATTGGCCAGGAGCAGCCACAGAAACACTTGGCATCATCCGGCCAAGCAGCTGGCACAGCAAGATGCTAGGAAAGTATGATAACTATCATTAAAGAAAACGTTCCTGCCGTGATTGGATATGTTGCACTCATAAATGTACCATTTCCATATTTCAATATACAATACACTGCTATGATGTAATAAACCAGAGCATAAATCCCCTTTCCAAGCAACTAGAGCTGACAGAAGACCTGATCCAAAGCCAATGAATATTTTTCTACTGATTTTGGTGGACTTTAGATCATATCCATAAAATCAATTCTAAATTCTCATCTAACCAGCAATGGAGTACAGCTAAGACATGACTGATTTTATTGCATATTTAAATGTAAGCAGGAACTCTTCTCCCCTAGAATCCAACTTGTTTACCCGGTTGGTATTAAATACCAAGCTTTGCTCATGTTCTGTTTAATATTACCCAGCTATAAAATCATGACTGACACTTTTCTGCAAGAGAGGTGTCAGGTCTGGTATCTCAGCCAGCTCCAGATTTGGGTAATTACCTTCTGCCCGTGCAGTTTGAACAAGACACGCCATTTCTCTTCATTACCTGCCCTAAAACTGCTCTTCCAGTTTTCTGTGCTTTACTGCAATGGCTGCTGCATTTCACTGCAGAAGTGGCTGCTTTTAAGTGGTAGGTGAGCTGATTTTAAAAAGATAGATAGTTTGTATAAAATATTTTGGTATCCTTTGAAGTGAGCAGTGCTCAGAATTATGTTTTGATTTTTACAATCCTTATGAGTATGCCAGGAGAGTCACACTAAATATGCTATTTGGCAGGTTTTATTTTTAAAGATTACCATATGGTATATGCTCATCATCCAAGCTATCTCATAGACCAATTCCATATGAGTGTTAGATGTTAATTTTATTTGGGGCTGTACTGAGATCATCAAGCCAGGTTAATTAAAGTACTACAAAGAACTTTGCACAATGAACTGATGCTAAAACAGAAGGAAGTGTCAGTTTTCAGTGAATAAAATAGCAATGCTAGAATGTAATTATCTCCCATTGGTAGCAGCAAGAAATTAAGACTATTGCAGAGCTCTGTCAAAAAAACCCATAAAAAGAAAACCCCACCAACAAAAAACTGTCCAGGTCTTATAACAAAGATTAACTACTTGGGTAAATTCATTCCTAACTTGGCAGCACTGAATGTAATATTCAGAACATTGTCATATAACATGTCATAAGGAACAGCGTATGTGAGTGAATAGGGATGGAAGCATATTTCAGTCTGGGTGTACCATTCTTATGAGGACTGCCACTGATATTTTGAAATGTAAAGTGCTTTCTCCTCAGTGGGTGTGACACAATCAATTCAAATAATGCACATAGAAGATGAAACCTGTCTTTACTTCAAGTATGGTTCTGCCAGCATTGCTGCACAAAAGTCCTTTCCACAGTCCTAAATTTGGCTTTCATTGTAGTTCCGTGCCTTTAACTAATCACTAGACTGATTGAGTTTTATACTTGTGCAATTCCATAAATTTGAATTCAGACACATCCATGATAGCTGTAGTTATGCAGTGGTGAATAAAATGTCATGCCAGAAGACCATCAAAACTACAGGAGGACAGGAAAAATTTTTTGTCCCCTCATAGTTTTCTTAAAGTGAAATATATTTTCTCCTGAATCAGAAAGGAAGATAATACCTTAAAATGTAAAAAAAAAAAACATTCTGAAAAAGCAAAATCTTTTAAAATCAAGAAAAAACACTGATGTTTCATCGACTATTTCAGCTGCTTTTAGTGATGATGAACCTGTATTTCACAGCAAGCAATTCTGAATCAGTATATTGGCATTTTTCATTTCAAAGAAGACTAACCTGAATATTTATAATTCTACAGCTGCTGACACCTGTGTGCATGTTTCTGTCCAGAATGATGTGCTGCAGCTCTGTTGCATTTGTTACAAATGAGAAACAGAAAATTCTGGAAAACTGAAAACCTCATCTCTAGAACAGCAGGGCTAACTGATAAGGCAGCATGATTAACCTGCACTATGGTATTTCGTGCTGCTCATGAAAGAACCAACATTCCTGTCAGGAGAAGGTAGAACTCAGCGAATACTGTCTACTGCTATAGCAACCCCTATACTGGAAAGGCCAGTTCCCAGCCTTGAGACTACCATGATAGGGGAAATTTGGGGAGCAACTGACCCTTATAGCATTCATTTCCTCTTCCCCTTCCATGCGCAATTTTGATGATTTGGACCATAGAGTTCACATGATACAGAGTTCCACGCTATAAATGAAAGTATGTCACCACTGTGGCATACTTCATAGGCTGTGCAATTCTCTGTCTTTTACACCTTGTTAAAAGTTTCACGGCACGCGCAGCAGCAGTGCTGCCACATGTGGAGACCCCCACAGCAACCAAGCCTGCCAACAGCTCTGATCACGCCTGAAGTCCTTGTCAGCATCCAGGGGATAAGGATAGGGCTGCAGACATCAGGGAAGTATGGGTTAAGCGTTTCTGGATGGCAACTTCACGCCCTCTTGTCCCATAATATTCCAGCAAGGACAATATCCATAGTAAAAACACCTCCATCCTTAGGTTTTCAAAGAACAAAGTACACTGCTGTGCACTTTTACATCTCGATTTGCAGGCAGCTCAAGAGATCCAGCTAAAAAGTGGTCAGCCTAATATGGCAATGTGAAACCACACATGCAGCAAAAAAGAGATACTTTCTTTTTCTCTAAACACTAGTTCCTTTATGACATGCTGTGATAGACTGAATAAAGTATTTTAGGGCAAGGCAGTGATATTTTGAAATATTCCCTTCCAAATCCCATTTCTGTTCATGTGGCTGGAAAGCATATCTCTTGCTTTTCTTATCAATCCAGTATGATCTTGCTAGAAGCACATCTAAGGCATAAGCACTTGCAGAAAACCCAAATGAGGTTAAGGAGACTGAGAATTTGATCGTATATTTTGAAAGGTAAGAAAGATTTTTTTATATTAATGAAAGAGAAGGGCAGCTGATGCTTTTCAAAGCTAAGCCTGACCTTTTCTGTAATACAAAACAATCACCTTTAATGTGGACTTTGTACATTCTTGGCCTTAAAAGATTAGTATAATTGTATTTATCTTTGTTTTCTCAAGACAAAGAACTGCATTTTCAATTTAATTTAACATTTTCTTTACTGTTAAATAAAGGTCTAAATGCACAAGAGACAATAGGAGAAACTAAGAATGGTATTTCCTGGGAAGTTTTCTAGCTTTGCACTTCTTCATTCCACTTTTTAATTTGTCATTTTAGATCCTTTCAAAATTACAGCTAGATATTCACCCTGTAACAGCACTGCCATGAAAAATTTGCCAACCAAAGAGAAATAACAGCCTCTCTTCTAACACACTCGCAGCTCTCAGCTGAATTAACAGTGTCAGTCACAGTCTGAGTGAAAGTCTGGTTAACCGTTTCTGCAGCAATTTATACCTACGTGTGCTGCAAGCCTCAGGCTTACTGTGGAACTGTAGGCTCAGTGTCAGATAGCATGTTTATCTTGGACCCATACTGGGCTACGTCATCCTGTGTTCATTTGGCATCAGACTTGGCAGACACTGTTTGCAGAGGTCTTCCACTTCGCTCTGGCTGGCCTCTTTGGACATTTTGTGCATTAATGGTCAAGGTTGCTGGTTAGAACGTGCAATATGCAATATGTAACGCTTACAACTAGGACAGTGATCACCAAATCAGCCACAAATATTCTGCCTAAACATTAGTCTTTATGTTGCTGAGGTGCTTCCCATCAAAATGAAGCAAAGCATCAATGCATCAAAACAAAGCAATGCATCCACCGATTGCATCAATGGGATGAAATTTATCAAGACCAAATGCTCGATTCTGCACCTAGGATGGAGTAACACCAGGCACAAGTACCATTTGGGAGAGGAGTGCCTGGAGAGCAGCCTGCAGAAAGGGATCTGGAGGTACTGGTCAGCATCAGGCTCAGTACGAGCCAGCAGCGTGCCCTGGAAGCCAAGAGAGCAAACCGCATCCTGGGGTGCATCAAACACGATATAACCAGCTGGTCAGAACAGGCGATTGTCCTGCTGTATTCAGCAATGGTGCGGCCTCACCTTGATTACTGTGTGAAGTTCTGGGCCCCACATCTTAAGAAGGGTGTTCAGGTACTTGAATGGGTCCAGAGGAGGGCAAAAGAGCTGATGAAAGGGTGGTAAGGTGTCTCCTATGAGAAGTGGCTGAGGACTCTGGGTTTGTCTGGTTTGGAGATCAGGAGGCTGAGGGGCAACTGCATTGCTCTCTACAGCTTCCTGAGGAGGGGACATGGAGAGGGAGGTGAGGAGTTCTTCACCCTGCTATCCAGTGATAGGACATGTGGGAATGGTTCAAAGCTGCACCAGGGGAGGTTCAGATTGTTTCTTTACTGAGAGGCTGGACAAACAGTGGAACAGGCTTCCTAGAGAGGTGGTTGATGCCCCAAGCCTGTCAGCATTTAAGAGGCATTTGGACAAAGCCCTTAATAACATACTTTAACTTGTGGTCAGCCCTAAACTTGTCAGGCAGTTGGACTAGATGACTGTTTTAGGTCCCTTCCAACTGAAATGTTCTATTCTATTCTATTCTATCCTATTCTACTCTATTCTGTTCAAAAGCAGACTAAAGAGATGGTAGTTAGATAACTAGGACTTTGAGCTCTCAGTTCTGTATTCACAATCACAAACAACTGAGTAACTAAGAGTTTCATTGTGGTGAAGATGCTGAGAAGTAGCTTTGGGGTATAAGCTGCCAGTTCTGCACCCACTCTCCCAGCAGCACATAAAGATGCAGTATGAGGCACTCAGTTTCTCAAAAAAGCTGCTTTAGGAGGGTCTCACCTGATGATCTTCGCTCATTCCTGCCTACCACGGATCAGGGCAAAGTGCAGCACAGCATGGGCTGAGGGCTGGATGGGGGCAGGCAAGCTCGCTGTGATGAATCCAGTGCCGAAAGCCAAGCAGCTTACTCAGCTAAGTCTTGTATGCCACTAGTATATTTTGAAAGCACAGTATCCTATTTCACTCCAGGACACTTCGAATAATTATTAAATGTGTATTGTGGTATTTAGTATGGGGTACTTCACATGCCCTATTGCCGTAAATTCTACATGACTTTGAAGAGCCACACACACATCCCTGACTTCGTGAGCTGTCCCAAAAAATGACAGAACATAATGTAATACAAATCTTTGCGTACATGTGTTATTCTTCACATTCCTACTTGCTTTCTTTTGAGTGCTAGGTATCCAGTCACTGTTTTGTTCATAGCTTCTCAGGCACTAAAGGAGAACAACGATCAAAGACAGTATGAATCATATTTTTCTCTAACTTCCAAAGAGTTCTAAGCTGTTAAAAGCCATCTATTATGTATTGTTTTTGTGATTGCTTGTTTGTTCCATTACCAAGCTCGCTGCAGTAAACTATCTATAATAATCGAGGGCTGTATAAGTATCATAAGCTTGCTTGATCAGAAAAAAAAGGCATGAATGAACACTGTGACAGAAGTTGCTGAACAGACAGTGACAGAACTTTCTGAATATGTCTTGTATGTCTTGGGAATTGGTTGTCATTCATGTCTGCTACTTAACTAGGGTAAAGATTTTTAATTGAGACTGTGCCTACAATCTTGCTCAAAAAAGGTCTTCTCCTCAAAAAAAATTAGTCCAAATGTCACTGCTTTTCACTGAGTAATCCTCATTACTGCAACCTCGGTCTAACAACAGATATCTCTGATCTCAGCAATTCAGTTTTTCTCCGACTCCATGCTTCTTAAATGCATTTTGTTGTGGCCACATACGTGACTTTTATTAGCTTTTATTAACGCAGATGACAACATCGATAGCTAATGTTTCATACTGGAGACTGAAGAATATAGCTTTTTGTTGCACCTGTACATAAAGCCACCAGAAACTACCATTAACTTGTTTGATAACTGCTTATTTTAAAATGAAGTTACAGAATACAAGGACAAGTTCAAGCTATAAGCCGACGGCAGAAAATCACCCTTGGTGTATACAAAATGGAAAACAAGGTCTATTTCCTTAAAAAAAGCTTCAATTCAAACTCAGTTGGTAGGTACTGAAGCAAGAAAATCCCATCTTGCAAACCAGGTATTGTTTTGATTATAAGGTTTTGCAATTTCCCTACATTTTAATAACATCTTTTATACATACAACAGCAGAAGTTTTGAGTTTTCTCTTAGCATCAGCATGTATACCAAAACTCATTGTTAGGCTGCAACTAGGTTTTCTTTCTTTCAAAAACCCTAGTTCAGATAAGCTAGTTTGGATAACGTTCATCAGCTAGCTTCAGGCACAAAACATTCAGGAAGACCTGGCATATTTCGTTATGAAACACTGATACCTTTTCCTCAAAGCAGTTGAATTTTTTGGAGACTTTAGCTAATTTTATCTTAAAGGATTGAAACCAACCAAAAGTAAAATAATATTTTACATAAATTGTATTCAATCAGAAAATTAAGCAAATAAGTTGAACTCCAAATTAATAATTTCTTTCTAGCATGATCCATTGTTGAAAATGTTTCAGATATGTATACATGTGCTCATGTGAATCATCAAATTTTCCACAAGTTTATGTATATGTTTATTGACGAGTGGCTGTGCTGTTGCCAAGACTGTCTAAGTGTATAAATGAAGCTATATTTGTAGGGAACTGTAACAATCTTTATTAGACCAACTGATACAGCTGGTAGGAAACAAATGAGCTTGCAGGCTTACAAGCCCTGCTCCAAATCTGGAACTGACGCAGCAATCTCAGCCTAAATACTCACTGCAGACAACTGCTCTGAATTTTACTTGATTATGTTAAACAGTCAGACAATTTGAGAAAAGATGTGATGGGCATGAGAAGAGCAGAAGGGCAGCTTAGCAAAAAGGGAGATGATAGGGTTGCTTACCCCTGTGAGACAAGCAGAAATGGAGAGAGGGAGTAATTATCAGCTTGAACTGACACATACAAGTATCACTTTTTACTTCAGTTAGATGGTCAGGGCATTAAATATCTTTTAGTTCCATGATAGTTAAAACAATGGAAAGCACTGCTGAAGGCATCAACCAGCACAGAAAAGCCTAGCACGAAGCTGAGGAGTAGGCTGGTATATATTCTTTGGAGACAAGTGTGTGGTAATCAGTCTCTGATTTCCTTTGTCTTGTGGCCCAAAGCGCAGCTCCTCACTCGTTACAAGCACTATCCGGGCAACACGCTGAACTGGACAAGATTTCGTGATGTGACGACACCATTGGGAGCACTGGATTCTATAGGCCTGTTCAGCAGGCTGGTTTGCTTTTGTCCTGGTCCAATTTATTGATTCTATTTGCATTTTCCCCTGCCTCCTCAGACAGTCCTGCCGCAGCACTGAGGGTACAGCACGTGTGGTGATAGATATAGCAGTGATAATTTTAATGAAGGAATATCTAATTTCAGATTTCTTACCACTTGGAAAGATTTTACTTGTAAAGGGGTTATAATAAATAAACAGAACGGCCTTCTATTTCACTGGAAGCACTCTGAGATATTTCAGCACTTAAAATCTAGTGATGATTTTCATTCTCCTTTGAAGGGCATGGTGTAAACATGTTCGATAGATTCATTATTTACAATGCTGCATCAAGCAGCAGATGTATTTGCTCCAGAAAATGTAGTCACCAGTAATTCACTCACTCTTGGTTCTGTAAAATACATCAGGTGGAGAATGAAATGAGAGTAATGCTTCTCCACATAACACAGAAAGGCAGAACAGTTTAGACATAATTTTGAACCTCTACCCCAAGGAAACACTTTCTTCTTCCAGCAGACCAAAGTTTAAATATTTAATATTAAATTATTATGAAGTTTAAATCTGACAAGGAAGTGTGTTGTGTTACAGAAAATACCTTCTTTCAGGGTGTCTGAGCACAGAAAGGGTAATGCTCACTTAATGGAGCACGTGCAGCAATGGAGAGGGCAGTGCCTGCATTGGATACTACTGAGCAGCCTGCCTCAGACTGCAAGGATACCTCTGGAGAAATGGAGGTGAGGTAGAGACACAGAATGAAGAATTGACTCAGTTCCCTACTTTGTTAAAGATTTCATATGTGAGTTCACTTAGGACTCCTTCATAAACATCACAACAACACTCACATTTTAGATATCACTCTGCTAAGTTTAGGGACCTAGTCTCCCTACACAATGTCACGTAACAATTTTTCACCTAAATAATAGGATCAGTGACGCCAGCATGATAGGCAAAGAAAGAGTCTAATAATATCCATAGCTATACTCTGTACCTCATAAGGCTGATATAGCAAAGTACAGTAAAGGATGCTATGAAGACTAGGGGAATTTAAACAGCTAAGATATATAGCAATCATCATCAAGCACAGTCTCAATGATACTTATTGTTCCTTTTTGGCTTCTGCAAAGTAGAAGGTGTAGGAGTGTCAGGGCACAATGAGAATTTAGCATCAGTCAGGTGACTGACCATCATCTCACTGTGAAATGGCTATTGGACAATACGGACATATGTGCACTGGTACTTATATATGTATACGTATGTAGGGAAGACTCTTCTGTGGAATTCAGTTGTGTGGTGAACGTGATCTCCAAAACACAACTTGATCTGCAGATGGTCCCTCCACTCAGTCGCCACACTAATACAAGTACAATGAAGATTAAATGCTTGATTCAGAAAAAAACTTTTAACTGTAAACCTAAGCCCCTTCCCTGTTCTAGGCATATTCTTATGTTGAAGCCTGCAGGAAGTGCTGTTTTCAGCATGGACTTTTTAGTCCTAAATCAGGATTCAAAAAACAAAACAAAAACTCCTTTAATATTGCTCATTTTTTCACAGCTTTCTTTAACGTAACTGTTTCCCATCTGTGGCTTTTTCCCTAGAAAAGATGAGTTTTGCCCAGTAGTCACACATGCATTTTAAAACACAGTAGGATAACAAAAAGGTTCATTTTTTCCCAAAGACTTCTGCTTATGCTATGCCGTAACTTTCATTTTCCTTAGCTTGCTTTTCTTATTCATCCCTTTACTCCACATGCTCATCTGTAAAGTTCTGCCTCTCTCATTTTTATTTTCTACACTCAGATTTTCATCAGCAAAACAAAAAAGAATTGTTTTATGTCTTGATTTAATTTACCATTTCTGTAAATTTTTTCTGACAATGTTTATACCGTAGTTAGTGTGTATACCGATGATAACAGTTACATTGATCACTTTACTGACAAGTAATATAAAAAGGAAGGAAACTAACTGCAATGCTTTCTCAAGGAATGAGAAATTTTTCCATATTATAAATGTAAAGGGAAACATGAAATGAAATAAGCTGCAGCAATAAAGAGGAAAATTAATTCCAAGCTTTTACAGATGGCTGCAGCTGTATTACTTAGCATGCATGTCAACCGTAGGAGAATGTTTAAAAAAGGAGATTCAGCTCTACAGTAACAAATCACAAAGCTTTCCAGATGGACCAAATTCAGCAGTGGAGTAAAACACTGAAGTCAGAAGAGCTACAAAACCAGTAAATTTAACACCTTATGCTTTGAGTCTTTTAATATTTGTCATAAAATAAAATTGAAGGGGAGATACGTGCTCTATGTTGCTATTGCAGACAGGTTATCAATAATACATTAAAATGAGTGCTAAAGCAAGACAAAGTGTTTTCCTTTCCTTTTTATGTATTGCTGTGGATATGAGTATCACATCACCTTTCAATAAGAAAATCTCACACTGGAATTAATATACTTTGATAGCTATATTCATTGCAATACTTGTGTATTTCCGTCTATAGGGAATGCAGATTATGTTATTAGATTGAGCACAAGTTTAAAAACAGAATCCCAATCTTTATTAAAACAGAAGTCACTGTTACAGTCCCTTCACCATGGCTGAAAAGCCATGCTGTGCTCTGACGGGTAAAGACAGAACTAAATGAGACCTCAGGGCATTACCATGCTGTAAGCGGAGTACAAGTAGCGTAAATAAGCATCTTTGAGCTGTAGTGACAATTTATCTCTAGTTTTATAATAGTTACAATATTTCTCACAATACAGTCTTTCGTACTTTGATATGGCACAAAATATTTCTGATTTTCTTTACCAACAAAGAAGTTTGCACATGTTCTAATGACATAATAAATAAATACATTTTTCTTATATCAGAAAATTGATTGTTATCACATTTCACACTGATCTTTTTCTTACTTAGATTAGTATTAAAGATTTTAAATGCAGAAGAAGATTTAAGAATTGCTGACAAAATTACAAAGGAATTTTGAATGTTTTATTTTACAGGAGAAGAAGGAAGACACAAAAGAGCATTTCTAGTGTTTTCCTAAATCTCCAGTGACATTTTTAGAAGCCTCTAGATGCCTTAGGCTTTGAAGTCCACTTTTCTAAGAAGACTTTCGTAACTGCAAAAAGACACTTTATTGAGCCTATGTTTCAAGAGTCGCATTGGTACTGCAAGATAGCCGTTCTCTGCAGAACTGAGAATCTCTGCAGTGAGATTCTCTGATCACCAAGCCCAGGATGCTACTGGATGATGTGCATGAACCCCTGCCAGGTTTCCATCAAAGCAAAACAGACTGCAGCAGGGTTAGGGACCACGCAGGTCTCATGCTCAAATTATTGCCATGAGGAAACCATATCATAGCAGAATAAGGGGTGAATGGAGTTGGCATTTCATTTGCCATATATACCTCAAGCCTTCAGGAATTTTACTTTAGTTTGATTTTTCATCGGCCTCGTTCGGACAATTAGTGTATTTAAGTCAAACTCGCAGTGCAGTTTTCCAAAACTGGAACCTAAAAGAGATTTTGTCAGAAGTGGGAACACCTATAGTGCAGAACTGGTGTTAGGGTGGTCTCCTAACAAAAGCACTTGCTCTGGAGGGTGTCTCCTGCTTTAGCAGACACAGACCCAGCTGGCCTCTTCCCTTGTTCAAGACAGAAGAGTGTCCCCGCAGCTATCACTCAAGTGCAACTGCTTTGGTGCTTCTTGGACAGACACTGGCCTTAACACACATGCACAGCCCTGTTACCCTCACGCTGAATCCAGTAATTCCACTTTGGTCTCACTAAATGCTTGATGGTCCCTTGGCAAGGAGAAAGCTAACCAGGCTGAGCACCACTTCACACTGACAGGGCCAGCTCTTTCCAGTGTTTTACTACTAGGTGAGCAATGTTAGAAGATGAGACTTTTTGCTCTGTTTTGCAGCATTCATGACATCCATCTTAACCTTTTCCAGTTCTCTTGGAGTTCTGGCATCATGCAGGTACAGGTGCGTACACACATACATATATTTGAATAAATATTTATCTATAAACACATGTGCACAAATTATCAGGAATGAAAGGGCCATATCAATAAAATATGAAGATTTTTATGAGCACATGTTATTTTACTCAACACATACTTTTTTTTGTATGCTTAAATGTCCCATATTGAAAATAAAATATGAGTTTCTCAACTATTTCATGTGAAGTGTACAGAAGATCTACACATCCTGATTAACACAGTTTATCACTTAGAGCAGGTAACTGAGCATTTCTAGATTACTTTTTAAGCATTTTAGTTAGTTGCTCAGGAATACCAATATCAGTTTCTGAGACCTGCCAGTGCTCTCATCGTAAGAGTTTTCCAGTAGGATTCTGCCACCTTTACTACTTAAATAAAGGGGTAGTGGGGAGAGGAACATTTAAAGAAAAGTGGGAGAGGAAAAAGGGGAAATATTCTGCCAGAAGAATGGATCTGTAGTCTGTAGCACCACATAGAGCAGTTTCTGAAGCTAATTGACATCTGCCGTGTTTGTCACAGGACAAGTGTTTTTCCTATCTGATAACGCTCCTAGCAGCACTGGAAATAAAGAAAAATTCTCCTGAACAACTTCAGCACCAGACTAAAAAGGTTAAATTTATGTCCTGGACTGGTGACCTTCTGCTGTCCCTACCAACCTGAATTTTGCTATGATCCTATGACTCTATTATTATTATGGAGTTCAGCATACTGTGCCACAACAAGCCCTCCCTTTCCAGGGTAGACCTTACAAAAATACATCCTCATTGTTTTTAGTAATTACAGTTTGTATTTTGTTTGTTAGGGGAAACACTGATTCTTAACAAACAGGGAAAACATAGTCATGTTGACCTTTCTAACTCTGCTGTGCAAGGGAATCAGCAAAAGCAGAGAGAGCAGATAAGAATGAATAAAGAAGGAAGGTTTGCTGTTACTGCTTCTTGTTTCCTCCTCTTCACCAGAACTGCAGCACCAAGTGCATTTTAAAACGCTGGGCTGTCAATGCAGAACATGTGTTGATTTTAATAATTAAGCACTGTTGTGTTGCTGACACTATTAGTGAAGGGTCAGTAGACATTTTCATTACAACTGCTATTTTCCAAGACTTCATAACTGTCATTTTGATTCACACTGGGCTGAGACTTCATGTGTAGATTATCAACCTCCTGGCATTTTTGCCTTACCATAATAATCTATTTTTAAAGTTTTCAAACTACAGCAACTTAGGATTGTTTCAGTCTGCTTCCATTAGGACTCTGTGAGCTGAGAGGACTGAAGAGAGCAGGGGATTTTAAGCCTCATTTCTTCTCAGTCTGTAACAAACAACACTGAAGTCTTGGGTCTGGGGACTGAGTAGCAGAGAACAGTATAAATCACTGGAGGACTATGGGATCTGTGAAGGCAGGGTTTTTCAAGTCCTGTAAGAGGTGTCTGAGATGTGGGTAACATTTCTTTGAAATTAGTATCACTCTTGAAGAGACACAAGTGTTGGAGGGAGAAATACCCTCCACAGTTCATCCAGTAGACAGGGAATATCTGATTGGTGAGCCTACATACGGCATGAAGAAGTTGGAAAAGCTTCATTGCTGCCCCCTTGTTCCCTCTCTTCCTTTCATGCCACACAGGGAAAGCTGCTGCTTACTGAGCTCTGTTTCACTGCCAGATAATAGATGTGCCATAAGCACCTGTGTTATAAGAAAGTATATGTTCAGAAGCTTGTCAGCTAGACCTCCCTTCACACTAATCCCAAATTTAACACAATTTTCCCTCAGGAAAAGTGCTAAATCGATTTCTCTTCAGTTGTGACAGAAAAAGGATGCAGTCCTTGCCACGATATATAGCTGTCCTTGCAACATGTAATAGTTTTGTCATGAAGACCCAGATAAGCTTCTCTACTTGGACTTCAGCTACTTGTTTTGCTTTGCGATCTTTAGAAAAATGTACAGCAGTTTGCTTTTTGTAGTGATCGTTTTTGCCACTCTCTCCCAGCTTTGCACTGGATGGACAACAAATTTCTGGAACACTTGAAAAATCTCCCATGTAGGCTCAAGTCCTGAAGCTAGCGAATAAGTTTCTCTGTTCGGAATAGATCGCATGGGCTGCAACACAGTGCTCAGAACATGGGTAAACTCTCTGCTCCAGCCCAGGAGAGATGGTATTTGAAGTGGAGAGCCAGTTCAATGAGACAAAGATTTAAAGCTCTGTAGTCTCTATTCTGGCTTATCCAGTTCTTTCTTACCAATATGAATCACCAAACAGCGCTTCAGCAGAAGCCATTTACTCCTACTGCTTCAAAGGAACTTGCTCTTCTCTTTTATATGAATTATATAACACACTAGAAAAAATATGGAATAAAGAAGAAACATTCCTCTTGTTACTCTCTCTGTCAAATTCTGATAAACAATATTTGAAATGGATGCTACTGTTCCATAATTTCCTTATTTATTAGTAATTTTTTATAATATGATTAAAATTATAGAATACTAACATGGGGAACTTTGGTTCAATGGCAATTGGGGATCTCAGCTCTTGAATTATATTATGCTGAACCATATTATTCCCAGAGACAAATGTATGCTTATGCTTACTTGAAGAATTTCAGTTACTTGGAAGACCATTCCCAACCATTCCCCAAAAGAAGGTGCTGTCTTGACTTTTAGGCTAAGTACTGAGATGAACTGATAAATATTTTGCAAGTCTGTTAATTCCTTAATAAATACTACCTTGAGCAAGGAGTTGATAGCCACCAGAAAAAATAAATTTACTTCAAATGCATGGCTTGAAAACATAAATACTGGAGCAACAACATTGTTTGTTGAATTCTGAGTAGTTTGAAAACGTAGGGGTTCAGGCAACAGGAATCCGCATGGCATAAAACCCACATTTTTTAATGTAGTGATTTACCATAGCACATTTTCTTCATTTAGTCCCATACAGATATTACCAAAAAAGGGAACACCAAAATCAAGTGAACTTCAATTTTAACAGAAATATTTCTTTATTGTCTATCGACTGGGAAATAGCTTATCAATTTATCTCTCTGAGTTTCAGATTTAAGAAAAATGTCATCAAAGCAGTAAATACGTATATATTTATGTATATTTAAAAAGAAAGGCAGAGTCAAAAGAGTCAAAACCACAAAAGTAAAACTTTTATGTTGTAAATATATGGTGAACGCAAATATTAGAATTAAATTGTGCTCCTATTTCTTAGTATTCTCCTTGTGGTATTAAAAGCAAAATACAGAACAGTTTTCATAGTTTTCATTTGATGAAAATTGTTTTGATTTACCTTGAAAAGGTCAGAAATAAATATATATATAAACGCATACTAGAGCTTCCAAACACCTATTCAGCCTTTGCTTGTAAGTTTTACTGTGTTTCAGTCTTGTCTACAGAGGTTTTGAAACTGCTCTGGACAATCTTGGTTAAAGAAAAAGAACATCCCTCTACACAGTTATTACAACCACAAAGAAGTTGTGGATGAGAATGCACTCCATAACTATACTACCCACTCTACAGTTATAAGTGTGGCAATTAAGTTACTCAAAGCCTGAGTCAGAATTCCAGTTCATGATTCAAAGCAAAGTTGCCAGTATTTGGAAAGTTTTACAGCAATTCACTCATTGAGGAAGTCCACATAGCCTGTTAGAAAAAAAATAATTCTCTCAAGAAAAAATAACTATATCCAGAATTTTCTGTGTAATTACCCTGATGTGATGAAAATATGCATAGGTTTATCAAATGTTTGGTAAAGAGAGAGGAAAATGGTAGATATCATTTATGTGTGGATGCAAACGTTTGAAATGTGTTTTAATAGGTGATGCTTTCAGTCATGGATTTCCTGAGAAGCAGCACATGTCTTTAAGAACTGTTCTGGATTCATCAAACCTCCAGATGGACTGAGCAGAAGTCAGAGTAAGCCGGGACACCAGTGTAACACACAGTGCTCTATCTGGAATATTTTATGTTACCTTAGCTCTACAGCTTTACAAATAATAATTTGCTTGTTCAAATAGAGTTTTTGATATTTAAAAAAAAGCACAAACACAGAACACAAACCAAAAGATTACCCATCTAGAATATGAAAGACAATTCAAAACCTTGAAAAAGTTAATTAAAAATTCAAAACATAACATTCAGCCAAGTATATCAAATAAAATTTCTTCTTTAATTTTTCATCTCTAAACATTTTTGCGTTTTTCAACTACACGTTCAATTATATTTCAAAAAGGTAGTCATTTTAGACTAAGATTGAAGCATTTTCCCTCATTTCTTTGCTGCCTTGAGCACAGCAATAGGCTCCAGCCCACCCGATCAGCCTGAAACCATTGTTAACTGTGAACATTTTCCGCACCGTAGTCCCCGCCAAGGGCTTTAGCTGCCTGTGCTGCAAGTCGGCTCTGACGTGTCACAGATGTGTGACCTTGGATCAGGCCGCTGTGAACAGGGCTGTGAGACAGTCCTCCGGGTCTCCCCCTGCACAATGGGAACTGCACGCAAGCCTTGCTGTAGGACCTCACTTTGGCCCTGCCTTTACATCCTTTCTTTACCTGATACTGAACTGTTGCTGGTGCCTGGTGATCCCTGTCCTGCTGGATGACCCATCACTGGACCTTCCCGTCTTGGGTGTGGTGAGACAGCACCCGTGTTGGCGAGGACCCTGCCTGGTCATCTAGCTGTCACCTGTGGCTCCCAGCTCCCCTGCCCCTGTGGGATCATCTTGCGATTGCAACGTCCTGGCAATAATGAGCCAAAGAAGAGCGTGTCAGCAATTTTGAAATGTGCAGGTATGAAAAAAATGAAATGGGAACATGTCATGATGGACACTTTCCTGCAAACACTTTTGACTCGTAGCAGTCAACATTTGCTGATTAAAAAAAGATACTGTGGATTAAAAAAAAATCCCAAATCTCAACCTGTCCTTTTTGTGTTACTTAGCTTTCACCATACTTGACTGTCTACATCTGCTACCTGGGAGGAATTGTGAGACAAACTTGATTGATGTTTCTAAAAATCAAAGCTCTGAAACCTGTGATGGAAATCTTCTCATAGAGAAGTGCAAGTAGTTCAGTCATCATGCATGTTAGGCATGCTCTCAAAAGACCATGTGTTTAGCAGATATTTCTCTCACTTTTTTTCTGTATCATGTCTTAGGTATTCTAAATCAAGCATGAATATCTAGACAACTGATTAATTGCCCTCATTAAGAAATATTTTTATGGTCTGCACATTCGAGAGTGTGACATTTTGGTTGAATTAAATGTAAAGTTTATACTGCATCTCTTTGTGAGGAGTTATATTAGATCTGTGTTACTGTTTGACCATGGAGGTGTCGTCTATTTCATCTTGTTCTATTGAATAAGATTTTTATCAGACACTGGCACTGATTAATTACATGGGATTATAGAGGTGGGGAAATAGTAATATGAGATTTGCTTGGTGACTGCTCTTTTTTCCTCCTTAAATTCAAGGTAGTAAACAATGGTGACAGCAGGTTCATTAAGGGAATCTGTACTTTTTATGGACAGTTAAATACTAATTGTAAAGATTGTTGGATTCAAGCTGAATTGTATCTTTTTTTTTAATTAGAAGAGCAGCTAAGGACATCGGTTTTAGAGGAACCACATCCTTTAGCTAGGAACATCAATTTTAGAGGAACCACATATTTTTATATAATTAAACATTTGAGACCCAAGATGCATGCAATCAACTTCAGCATACTGGCATTACTTACACGTGACAAACAATAAGAAAAACTCCTTTTGCTTTTTTTTTTCTTTGCTTGTCTCTCGCAGATTCTAGCTGCCTTTCTTTTTCTGTATTGGTTGAATTTAAAGCTTCATTTTAATTGTGTGTCTGTATGACGAAGAAAGAAATGAAGTTCCCTATTGTTCGTAGTAAAGTTGATTCATAAAAACAAATTAAGTGGCTGTTGTGAGTGAACAGCTGCCTGTCCTTCAGTTCACCAATATTCTGAATCTCAGCTTCAAGAAAATGACCCATGTTTTGCTTTGTATTTGCTAGTTTTTGTCATTATCTCTAACTTTGTATCTATACAAATAAGCTTAAGGCAATGAGCTGCAGGAATATTCATGTCGAGCAGAAAAGAACAAGTGGATAAAGTAAAGAATATTTCCTGGTTACTAAAGATGTATGCAAACTGGAATTTCAGCCCTATCATGCATTCCAATATTTCTACATTTGTTTTGTCCCAGAGAGGAATAAAAGTCAAAATACATTCAGGTTTTCACAGAATGGAATTTTTTTAAATGCCTCCTTTTAATTGTTAAAACCTTATCTTCTGATTAGGAAAAAATGGCAAAAATTCCCACAGGAGCTAAAGTCCATCAGTTTTCCAAAAAATAAAATATAGTTTCTTAGACCTGCTCATTCTAATACAAACACAAAATGAACAACTAAATAAAATCAATTAACTAACTAAAAAAGAAGTCAGAATAAATCATTGCATGTACAGTTCTTTGCCTAAGGAGAAAATGACAGAGAGAATGAACAAGACATGACTCAAATTAGTCAGAGTGCTTAATGCACCTGCGGGATCTGCTCTCACATGATTACAATTGGGGGACTCTAAGAGTCTATAAAGCTAAGAAGTCTTCCGCTTTATGTTATTGCACTGAATTACAACAGTGTATTTGGTTCTCATTTGTTATTGAGATTTCCCTGTGGCTATGTCTATATAAACAAGTAATTTGATGCAGAAAGAAGAGATCAATAGATCAAAGCAGTTGGTATTTAAGACCCCACATCCACGCTATATGTGGTTGGAGAGTTTTACAGCACATGAAAGACATAGTCATGGACCTGCTGGAGCAGGTATAGAGGAGGGCAACAAAACTGGTCGGAGGGCTGGAACACCTCTCCTATGAGGAAAGGCTGAGAGAGCTGGCTATCTTCACCCTGCAGAAGAGAAGGCTCTGAGGAGACCTTATTGCATCCTTTCAGTACTTAAAGGAGTCTTATAAGAAAGATGGGGACAAACTTTTTAGCAGGCATCGTTGTGATAGGACAAAGGGTAATGGTTTTAAACTAAAAGAGGTTAGATTTAGACTGCATATAAGGAAGAAATTTTTTACAATGAGGATGGTGAAACACCAGACCAGGTTGCCCAGAGATGCGGTAGATGCCCCATCGCTGGAAACATTCAAGGTCAGGTTGGATATACTTACAAATATCTGAAGGGTGGGTGTCAGGAGGATGGGGCCAAGCTCTTTTCAGTGGTGCCCAGTGACAGGACAAGGGGCAATGGGCACAAACTGAGGCACAGGAAGTTCCGTCTGAACTTGAGGAAGAAC